>Ga0181527_1000173_pt1 | contig 74620 bp, 36 predicted proteins | sample PEATcosm2014_Bin_30_FD_119762 | JGI IMG/M metagenome (GOLD analysis project Ga0181527, IMG submission 119762) | Peatland microbial communities from MTU Mesocosm Facility, Houghton, MI, USA - PEATcosm2014_Bin06_60_metaG | ecosystem: Environmental > Terrestrial > Soil > Wetlands > Peat | place...
CGCATCGCACGGCGCCTTGTCGACATTCTGCGCTGCGATCAACACCAATAGTAGAACTGTCTCCATCGACGAAGATTGGCAATGCCAATTCGTAGCGAGCTCAATGCGAACGTCCACTCAGGGTCGACTCCAGCCGGTCGCAGTGGTTGGTCGCTTACGGCCTGATTTGTCGCGACCGAGTAGAAATCGACCGTTGACCGCGCGCCGGAAGGACGACTTTTCCCACGAAACAGGCGAACGGGATTCCGATTTTCGGCGTTCACGACCTAGCGCGATAATGACGACTTCGTTGGAGCGCGCGCGAGCCCTTCATGCGTTCAATTCCTCCCGCGTCACCCCGTCGAAGCCGAGAATGTAATCGGCTCCATACGCGAGGCTTGGCGTCTGGAAGCCGGGCTTAAATTCCCCCGAGGCCACGCGCTTGGCGATATCCACGGCGATCATGGCGGTAAGCGTGTAGCCTTCCGGCGTCGTCAGGCGTGAGCGAACACTCTCGCCTTTTTCGTTCCGCGCCACGCCCACCAGCAAACCCCGCGCAGAACGCCGCGCCTCGTCGCTCGGGCCTTCAGGCTGGCTGTCGATGCGGGCTTTGAGAAAGCTCTGCATGAATGCGAGCCCCAGGAACGATTTGACGAAGCGGGGCAGACGCGCGAGCGCTTTGAGCGCTGGCGTCGCTTCAAATTGAACTTCGATGTTGGGTATTCCGGTCGAACGGAATGCGGTCGAAACGTCGCCCCAACTGATCTGCACGGTAGGTTTCAGGCCCTGGCCGAAATCGCATGAGCCCGTGCCTGCGCGGTCGAGAGAGACGAGACGGCCTCCTCGGCGAACGCGCGTGCCGGCGGCGATCCCTTCGATCACGGTCTTCATCGTGCCCCGCGAAACGTTGGCGTTGCCTTCGAGATAGATTTTCAGATCGATCGCGTCGGGCAGACGGCGCTTCAGGTGCGCGGCGAGGCAATCGCTCGGCGCCACGTCGAAACCCACGCCGGGGAGCAGCATCACGCCCGCCTCCTTCGCCTCCGCGTCTCTCGCCGCAAGCGCCTCGAAAACATCGATCTCACCCGTGATATCGAGGTAATGAACGCGATTGCGGATGCACGCGTCGGCCATCGGCCGCGACGTGGCGGAAAACGGACCAGCGGCGCATAGGACGACGGCCACGTCTTTCATCGCGACGTCCAGTTGGGCGGTGTCGGCGAGATCGAACCCTCGCCACGCTAGGCCAAGCGGTTCGGCGACGGCCCTGACTTTCTCTAAATTGCGGCCCGCCAAGATGGGCTTCAGCTCACGCGCCACCCTGGCGGCGAGTTTGCCTGTGTAGCCCGTAGCCCCGTAAATCAGGATGTTTCCGGTCACCGGCGCGTGTCTCCCCGGCAGCAATGCCGCACAACGTTCTCATCGCCGCCAGGCCCTGTCACGCCTGAATCGAGCGAGCAGGATTGCAAGGATGGGGCCGACTTCGGAGTCGGCTCAGGGCGGAGGCGGCGAAGATTGGCGGCGTGACGCTTCAGATCGTTCGGGATTGGGCGCTCAAGTTCAACGCTCATGGACCAGACGGCCTGATCGATCGCAAGCCGCCCGGGCAAGCGCCTCGACTGAACGATGGCGCCGGGCTGCGCTCGCCGCGATCATCGAGATCGGCGCGTGCGAGTCCGGCCTCACGGTCCAGACCGTCAATCGTTTTGTCAGGTCACGAGGCCGCGAGCCGCCAGGGCCGCGCGGATATGTTCGGCCAAGACTTCGGGGGTGTGGTTTCCGTCGAGAACGAGATCGGCAGTCGGCGCGATTTTCTCTCGCTGAGCCAAATACATGCTGCGAACCAAGGGATAGTTCGTCATATATTGTCTTTGCCACTTGATGAAATTGGATGCGCCGTTCGGCGTCTTGTCGCGCAGCGCCTCGCAAGTAAAGGCGAGGATCGCTCGCGACAGCGCAATATCCAGCGGCGTATCGATCCAGACCAGGAAATCGATGAAAGCGCCGGTGGAGCGGTGAAGCCGCCCGAAAGGCGTTTCGAAGACAACAGGGGAACTCGGGGGCATGCCAGGCTGGATTCGCGTCTCGCGGCGCAGTTCGTCGACGAGTTCCGAATGATCGAATTCATTGGGGTCGCCGCCGCGGTTGAACCAGTCGCGCACCTCAGCCTCGGACATTCGCGTGAGGGGTTGATACCGGTCGTAATAGACGACCCGAGCTTGCGCAAAGTGGCGACGCAGTTGCAACGTCAAAGTTGTCTTGCCCGCGCCAGGAATGCCGGACAAGCCCAGGACGACAGCGCGATCGCTCATCAGAAAACCTCAAGCTGGCGCGGCTCAAGAAGATCGCGCCCATTGAACGCAGGCGCCCAAACGCCTGCTCCCCAGTTCATCGCACGGACAAGACGGCGGAGCAGAACAAAAGACGACGCGGAACTCCGTCCGAAATCAGACAAGGCAAAACGTTCCCACGTGACCGCACGGGTGAGGGCATTGTTGTGGACTGGCTTGGCTCCAAGAAAATCGGTCAGCATTCAGCATCGTTTACAAAGGTGTTAAAGGCAAGCGAGCGTCGCTCCCCGGAGCCACGGAAAGGCTCGGCGCCGTGGAGAAGCCAGCCGGGGAAAATATAGAAATCGCCAACGCGCGGTTTAAAGCTCACCAGAGATTTTGCATACTTCTGCTTGCCGCCGATCAGAAAATTAATATAGCCTGCCTGCCTGCCGGAGATATATGTCTTCTGTTCCTCAAGGCCTTCGCGATCGACCTTCGGCGTCTTGAGATACAGCACTCCGGAGATATCGCCGGTATGAAAATGCATCGGGCTGGGCGTGCCCTCTCGTTGGCTTACAACCCAGACGGCGTCGATCGTAACGGAGCGGGGCGCAATGCCGTCAATCGCCAGGAGATAGCGTCGTATCAGGCTATCTATCTGCCGCCCCAGCGAAAGCTCACTGGGATCAAAGACGATATCGCGAGGCAAAAGGAACTCCGACCCGGCGCCGTCAAGAACATGCCGATCGGCATATTGATTGATCCGGTCCACGAGTTCGGGAGCCAGTTCCGTCTTCCCGATCAGGGGACCGAAAGGCGAGAGAAGATCGAGGCGCGGAGCCGCCAAATCGCTGGCGTAGGGCGTCGGCGCCGCCTCATATTTCCTGAGCGCCCGGGTCTTCGCGCTCATTTTCACTTCGTCCATAGCAATCCCCCGGGGAATGCCGATGCGGCGATGCGCGAGCGCAGGGCGAACCCGCTGACGCGCCCTGCCCGCTCAGCCGCGCAAAACCGCGCCGCTCGTGCGATTGCCCGGACTAGCGCCGCCACCCGTCGACCCGCCTGACACAAAAAGCATCAAGCGTCAAACCAAGTCGATGCCGCCGCGCGCCCAAGCTGGCGCAAAGCGCCGAGCCATGACGATCCAGGCGACGCTACGCTGGCGGCCTCCATGGTCCCGGCGGGCTCCGACCTATGCTGGGCCAGTGGGTTTGCATCTCCATCAATTGTGATCGTGAACTTCTCGGCATCGCCCGCGACGAATCGACCGCCCGCATCGTCAAAGAACCAGACTGGCCTGTCTGAGGAATTCTTGTCCGCGGCGGCGTCCGAAAACTTGAAGACGATTTCCGTCTCTCGGAAAGTGCGGATAATATCTTCCGTCGACGCGAAGGTCTGGGCGGACCCGATGTCGGTCGCTTCGTCTTGCGAGGCCAGAAGCATCCCCGATCCGTCTGAAGCGAGGCCACCGTCCGCAAATTCCGCGTCCGTCATCTCCTGGGCAAGCAAATCCGCTCCTGATTCCTCCGAATCGTTCGCCGACGCCGTCGTCTTTGGCTTAGACCCGGAAGACGACGCGGTAATAACCGTCGCCGCGCCAATCATTTGCTGCGATGCGACGCTCCAGTTGAATACGGGAGCGTCGGGATCCAGCGGCGGAATCGACGTCGCCGAGAAATATGAGGATTCGGCCCCCGTTGCGCTCGCCGCAGGCGGCGCGAGGTTTTCGAGGATGGCAGGCGGGACAGCGACCTGCGTCGACTTTTGCGCGGCCGCCACTTGGGTCTTCGCCGTCATCCCCGCGGCGAGCGCGGCCCCCAGTGTCGTCGACCAGTTTACCGCGAGGATCGCACTGCCCGCGCCCACATTGAGCGAGGATACCGCGGTGTCGCTCCCTTTCTTCGTCGCCACGAGCGTATCCGTCGCACGGTCGAAGGCGATAATATTCGTGCCCGTTCCGCCCGTGATCGTATTGAAGCCCCAGCCGCCGGATATCTGATCATTCCCGGAGCCGCCGACGATCTTGTCGTCGCCGAGTTCGCCGAAGATGATATCGGCGCCGGCGCCGCCGGTGATTGTGTCGGCGTCGATCATATATTTGGGCGGGCTGGTTACATTGGCCTGCCAGGGCTGGAGAGACCCGAACGGCCCGAACCCATAGACGTAGTTGTAATTCGCCGTCGACGGACCACCCAGTTCGCCCGACGCATAAGCGTAGAACGAGGTGACGACTCCGGTCGCCGTCCCCAGTTGCGGCAGCAAGACCGCAAGCTGGCCATAGATATGGTCGCTGCCCGCGCCCGAGTTGATGGTGCTGCTGTCGATTTCAATGGAGGCGCTGGTCGCCCCGTTGAAGACATATCCGCCGGAGCTCGACCAATCCGTCGACTTGCTTGCGGCAAGATTCGCCGTAACGCCCCATGACTCCGCAGTCGCCGCGGCTACAGAGTAGGCGCCAAGAAACAGCCGATCGATCGCCGTCACCATCGTGGCCTGAAGCGCCGCCGAATTTGCGCTGCCGCTCGACCCCACGGCGATGACCGGATCGAGAATGAGCGCATCGCCGCCAATCAGAATGCTGGCGCCGCCGCCTCCGTTTATCGTGTTATTTCCGATATCCAGTTCAATGCCATAACCGCCATTGAACAAGAACTGTGCGGCTGCGCTGTCGCTTGCCGTAAACGGATGATCCGCGGTCAGTTGCGCTTTCAGCGCGGTATCGAACGAGCTCTCCAGAGCGTTGAGCTGCGTATTCACCGTGGCGAGCGTCGCGCTTGAAACGCCGGCCGCCCAGTTCGCGCCAGTCGTGCCCACGCCTGGCATGATGACGAAGCCGTCGTCGCCGACGATGGTGTCGTTGCCGTTTCCGTTGACCGTAATGTGCTCATTGCCGAGCTCAAGATCGAATTCGGCGGCGCGCAGCGGCGTCTTGGCGTTGAAGACGCCCGAGAAATCCTCCTTCGCAGCAAAGCTCGCGATGACCTGTTGCCCCGCTTCATGAACGACAAAGGACATGTCCGCAAAGACTTCCTGCATGTCGAGAAGATAGGTGTCCAGCGCCACGGCGTTCGTCGCCAGCGTGCCTGTGCTCATCTGCGCAAAGGCGACGCCGGGGACATAATAGTCGCCGGAATCGGCGAAGACGGTGTTATTGCCGCTGCCCACGTTAATGGTGTTGTTCGCCGCGGAAATGACCGTAAATGGCTGGAACAGCCCCTGGGCGACCGCAAGCGTATCCTGCGCCGTCGCCAGCGCGGAATATTCCGTGAGCAGACCGAGCATGGTCACGGAGAGGCCTTGCATCTGCGCATCAATATCCGCAATGCCGGTCGTCGGCAGAGCGCCGAGCTGGCCGAAATTACCGAAAATGACGTCGTTGCCATTGCCGCCATTGATGATGTTGTTGCCAGGCAACGCCGGCGAACCATTCATGACGCTGGGCACGACCGAGGCGTAGACCGTGAGATACGGGCTGCCAGAACCGGAAAGCGCGAGATTGCCGCCCCCCGCCAGGGCACCCAGAGTCCCGAAGCCCGGAGGCGCCATGGCGAGCTGCGGCGTGCTGTTGGTCAAAGCCGAGGGTTCGAGATTGACCGAGGGCACGACGATCTCACCGCCCACCGGCACCACGATTTGCGCGACATTCGACGCCGCGATCACGATTGCGTTGACGATTGACGGGATGTCCGAAACGAACGGTTCGGTATTCGAGGCCCAGTTGCCGAACAGGATATCGTTGCCGCCCTGGCCCGTCGTCGGGTTGTTCTGGACTGTGATCGTGTTATTGCCGCCCTGCCCGATGACGACGTCGCCGTTGCCCCAGCCGACCGTAATATTGTCATTGCCGGCGGGGACAAGGCTCAGCAGAAGCGCTTCCGTCTCCCAGGCCGCCGCCGCGCGGCTGCCTGTCGCCGCCGGCAGGATCACTTGCGACCCGTTGGCGTTGAAGGCCCCGGCCAAAAGGACCAGATTGGCGCTGACCAGCGCCGCCGCATTCGCCGACGAACTCACCATCGAACTCGCGGCGTCGCTCAAGCTGTCGAGCGCGACGGTTCCCGTGATCGTGCCGATCTCTTCGAGAACGATGTCGCGATGGTCCTGGCCGTCGGAATTCAGCATCAAACCGCCGGCGGCGTTGAAGGCCTGAACGATTTCGCCGTCATGGCCGAGAACGATATCGTCCGGCCCATAGCCCGTTGTAATGTTATTGCTGCCAGAGCCGCCGATGATCGAGTCGACGCCGGAGCCGGCGACAATCGTATTATTGCCGAAAGAGTACCCATAGGCGCTTTGGGCGCGGCTGATCGTGTTCACGCCGTTCACGACCGTGTACTGGATCTCGCCATTGCCGCCGATGATGTAGTCATTGCCGTTGCCGGCAGTGATTTTGTCGGAGCCGGTGCCTCCAATCACCGCGTCATTGCCATTGCCAACGTTGATGATGTCGTTGTTCGACGTGCCGGTGTCCTTCGTGCCGCCGAACGTCGCCGTCGGGGCAATGCTGTAGAAAGCCTCCAAGATTCCCGTTTGCGAGAATTGCGCAAAGCCGTTGCCGCCGACAACCTCGTCGGTCCCACCGCCGAGCGTGATCGTGTTTGCGCCAATGCCGCCGAAAACAATGTCATTGCCATTGCCGGCGGTTATCGTGTTGTCGCCGCCGATCGACGTGTCGGTCGACTCCATCGTCTGAATGACGCCATTGGCGAAAATGACCTGGCCGTCGTTGCCGAAGATCACGTTATTGCCGTTGCCCGCCGCGATGACGTCCGCGCCCGAGCCGCCGAGGATCACATTATTGCCGTTGCCCACTTTGATGGTGTCGTCGTTGCTGGTGCTGCCGTCCGTCGCGGTGGGCGACGTCGTATACATCTCAAGCACGTAGCCGCCGCTGAAGTTCACGTATCCGTTGACGCCCAGAATGTCGTTGTTGCCGTTGCCGTTGATCGTGATCGTATTGGCGCCAACCCCGCCGATGACCACATTGGCGCCGTTTCCATCGATGGTGATCTGGTTGTCGCTGCCGTTGGTCACATAGGTGCTGAAGACATCGGAGAGGAGGCCATTGGTGAAGTCGGCTTCGCCGTCATCGCCGAGCACGATGTTATTGCCGTTGCCATAGATAGTGATCGTGTCGGCGCCTGAGCCGCCGAAGACGATGTTTTGGCCGGCGCCCGGCGGATTGGAATTGGCGTAGCCCGCGGTAATCGTATCTTCGCCGGCATAGGACGCCCAAGTGGACTTGATCGTCGTCAGGACGCCCGCCGCCGTGAAATCCGCCTCGCCATTGGCGCCCAGAATAAGGTTGCTGCCATTCCCGACCGTAATTTGATTGTTGCCCGAGCCGCCCATGATGACGTTGTCGCCATTGCCGGCGGTGATGATGTCATTGCCGTAGTCCGAGGGATTGCTCGTCGCAATCTGGACGAGGATCGCATTGGCGAAATTCGCGTAGCCATCGTCGCCGACAATTATGTTGCCGGACGGAGCGGTGCTGCCCGTCTGCACCGTAATGGTGTCGCTCGCTGCGCCGCCGAAGATCACGTTGCTGCCGCCGGTCACGGTAATATTATTGTCGCCGCCAATGCTGGGGTCCGTCGTCGAGACATAGGTGAGCTGGCCCGACGTGTTGAACGTCGCCTCACCGTCATTGCCGATGATCGTATTGTCAGCGCCGCCGATCACGATCGTGTTCGCGCCAAGGCCGCCGATGATCGTGCTGCCGCCCGAACCGCCGGGCGTGAGGACGCCCTTCACCGTCGGACCCGAGATAGTGTTGTTGCCGCCATAACCCAACGCGCCGTCGGTCGAATAGATCGAGGTGAGAACGCCGCCGGTGAAATCCGCTTCGCCATCGTCGCCAATGACGATGTCCGATCCCGCGCCCAGCACGATCTGGTCGGATCCGGCCCCGCCGATCACGATATTGTTGCCGACCCCGACGGTGATGTCGTCGTTGTTCGACGTTCCCGTATTGACCGTGCCGCCAACCGTCGCGCCGCCGTAGGTCGAGTAAACCTGTTGGATAATCCCGGTCGTTCCGTTGAAGAACGCGCTGCCGCTTTCGCCCAGGACGAGATTGGCGCCATTGCCGGCGTTAATCACATTGGCGCCGAGGCCGCCAAAGATCACGTTATTGCCGTTGCCGACATTGATCGTGTTGTTGCCGCCATAGACCGTGCCGCCGCTGGTCGTCTCCGTAATCACGCCGCCGTTGTTGATTTCGGCCGTCGTCTCGAGATCGGTCAAGGTGCGGCTATAGGAAGCGTTGCCCGCGGCGACCGTGCCGCTCGCAAGCGCAACCGTGAAGATCGCCTCGCCATTGTCGCCCAGAATGACGTTGTTCCCGTTGCCCGCGGTGATCGAGTCGGCGCCGGAGCCGCCGAAGATCACGTTATTGCCATTGCCGGTCGTGATCGTGTCGTCGCCGGCGTCCGTCTGATAGGTCGTCTGGATGAAGGACAGAACGCTCGTCGCGACCGTATCGCTGACCGGCTCGCTGGTGAAGGTCGCCGAACCGTTGGCGCCGACGATCACATTGCCCGAAGGCGCGATCGAGCCCGTCGTCTGCACGGCGATCGTATTGTTTCCAACGCCGCCGAAGATCACGTTGTCGCCCCCGGTGACCGTGATCTTGTTGTTGCCGCCGATGCTGGGGTCCGTAGTGGCGATGCTCAGAATCTGGCCGGAGGTTCCGAAGGTCGCCTCGCCATCGTCGCCGATGATCGTGTTGCCAGCGCCGCCGAGCGTAATCGTATCCGAGCCAATGCCGCCGATGACGACGTTGTCGCCGGAGCCGCCCGGCGTCCCGTTGGGACCCGTGATCGTATCGTTGCCGCCGTAGCCCAACGCGCCGTCGGTCGAAAAGATCTTCGTCAGAATCCCGTTGGTGTAATCCGCCTCGCCGTCATTGCCGATGATGACATTCGAACCGGTCGCTCCCACGACAATCTGGTTGGAGCCAGCGCCGCCGATGACGACGTTGTCGCCATCGCCAAGCGTGATCGTATCGTTGTCGGATGTGCCGGTATCGACCGTGCCGCCCGGCTGTGCGCCGCCGAAGGTGGAGTAGATCTTGATGAGATCGCCGGTCGTCGGATTGAAGATCGCAGCGCCGCTATCGCCCAGCACGATGTTGTTGCCGTTGCCGGTCGTGATCGTGTTTTGGCCGAGGCCGCCGACGATGACGTTATTGCCATTGCCGACCTGGATCGTGTCGTCGCCGCCATAGATCGTTCCGCCCGTGTCAGATTCGACGCTCGGCGTCGAGCCGGACGCCGCCGCAATCTCGCCGATGGTCGCGATCTCGGTGAGAACGCCGCTCGTGAATGTGGCCTCGCCATTGTCGCCGAAGATGACATTGCCGCCATCGCCATTGACGGTGATGCTGTCAGCGCCGGAGCCGCCGAAGATCACGTTGCCGCCGCCGCCGTTGATGACGATGGTGTTCTCGCCGCCATAGGTCTGGTCGCTCGTCGTGATGAAGGCGAGAACCCCGGTCGCGGTAAACGAGGCGTTGCCGTTTTCGCCCAGCACCACGTTGCCGCCGCCGCCGATCGTGATCTGGTTGGAGCCATAGCCGCCCAGGATCACGTTTCCGCCGCCGCTGACGGTGATGTCGTTGTTTCCGCCGTAAGAGGGATCAAGCGTCGTGATGGCCTGGATTACGCCTGTCAAAGAGAAGGCAACCCGTCCATCGTTGCCAATAATCGTATTGCCGGAGCCGCCCATGTCGATGGTGTCGTTGCCGACGCCGCCGATGACGACGCTGTCGCCGGACCCGCCGGGCGTCAGAAGCTTGTTGACGGTCGGCCCGGAAATTGTATTGCCGCCGCCGTGCAACGGATCGAGGCTTTCCGCCGAAGTCAGCACGCCGTTGGTGTAATCGGCTTCGCCGTTGTCGCCGAAAATCACGTCGGCGCCCACCGCGCCGACGACGATGGTGTTATTGCCGCCGCCGCCGCCGATGACGACGTCATTGTTGCCCACCGTAATGGTGTTGCCGCCGCCAAACGCCGTATTGACCGAAGCGATCTCCGTGATCACCTCGTCGCCAAGGCTGTCGAAGGGATCGACCACGCCCGGAACGACAAGGGGGTTAAGAGCGGGGTTGGCGATGTCGACGGTCCCGTAGGCGCCGACCACGACGCTGCTGCCGCTGCCGCTGACGGTGATCGAATTGCTGCCCCCCGCGGTGTCGCTATTGTCGATGGTCAGCAAGCGACTGACGAGATCGATCGTCTGGGAATTGCCGATCGCCGAAGGAACGAGTTCGCCTACCGTCGCGCTGGAGTCGCCGAAGATGTAATTGGCCGCGCCCGAAGCCGTGATCGTGTCGTCGCCTCCGCCGCCGAAGATCCAGTTGATCCCCGAGCCGCCGGTGAGATTATCGCCGTCGGGGCCGCCGACGATGACGACGGTGCCGGTGGCGCCGGACGCGTTGATCGTGTCGGCGCCATAGTTGGTGAAGGAATAGGCGTTGCCGGTGATGGCGCCGGGCGCGGAATTATATTCGACGCCGCTTGCCGAATCGTTGCCGTAGAGCACCAGCGGATCGCTGCTCGCGGTCACGTCGATCGTATTGGAGCCGCCGCCGCCTTCGATGACGGTCAGAGTCCGCAGGCCGTCGGTGGCGTTGATGGTCGGCGCCGTCGTGTCGACCGTGAACGTGTCGTTGCCTTTCCCGAGAAAGATCTCGACCGTGTCCAGATTGACGTAATCGATGCCCCCCTCGAACTGGGACGTGATGCCCGTGGTCTTGTTGGTGTACGACAGCGTCTGGTTGGTGCCCGGCAGGTCCAGCCCGCTGATATTGTCGCCGACGCCCGCGAACAGATTGCCTGCGCTGATCGTCGTCAACAAGCCGGTCTGCGCGGTCGTCGTGCCGTCGTCGAAGACATAGAGCGCGCCGGTCGCATTGCCCGCCCCTTGCGCCGAGCTGACGATGTTGGTCGGCTCGGTCACCGGCGTATTGGCGGTCTCGTAGGGCAGACCCACCGCCGCAACGAGGGTCGGTTGTCCCGGCGGCGTGTTGCCGTCGATGACGAGCGGTCCATTGATCTGAGCGAGCGTGTGCGGCCCGTTCGGGAACGTGAGGTCCGTGGTCGGGCTGCTCGCCTGATTGGTCGTGGTCGGAGCGACGTAATTCGGATTGGCCGCGAGCGTGATCGTGACCGGCTGGTTCCAGTTCGACGTCGTGAACGTATAGGTCTGATTGGTCGCGTTGAAGCCGGCGCTCGTGCTGGACGCGATCGTCTGCCCGTCGCCCAGCAGGTTGACCGTCACCGGCGCCGTCGGCGCCTGCGTCAACACCATCTGGTAGCTGTAGGTCTGACCGCTCGTCGACACTTCCGCCGTGCCCTGCGGCGTCAGCAGCAGCACGCCGGGGATGTCGGTCGCCGCGACCTTGAGCGTCACGTCGCCCGCGTCGACGCCGTTGATCGACTGCTCGATGTCGACGTTCTCCTCGGGGTGAACGCCGGCGAGCGTCGAGGTGACCGTGATCTGCTGCGGCGTATCCCAGTTCGTCGAATTGAATGTGACGCTGCTGACCGGCGCGCCGTTTTCACTCAGCTGGATCCCGTCCGTCGCCGCCGTCGCGTCGCTCAAGTTCACGGTCACCGTTTGCCCCGGCGCTGGCTGCTTATTCAGCGAGAGGTTGTATGTGTAGCTGGTCTGGTTCGCGGCCGTCGTCCCGCCAGCGATCGTCGTCGACGCGAGGCCCTGGTCGACAATGAGACCGGTGGCGCTGGTCTCCACAATGACCTTGACCGCGGGCAGGATCATCGAATCGAGGGCCGGCTGATCCGTGCTGATGACGCTGCTCGCGACGATGATCGACTCGTTGCGCGTGTAGGTGTCGTTCGCCGGCACGCTCGCCGCGCGCACCATCACCGTCTGCGTCCCCGTCGGGCCGCCGACGAACTTCAGTTGCGCCGTCGCCGTCCAGGTCTGCCCGCCGTTGATCGAGACCTGCAGCGCCGCGGCGCCTAGGGCCGCCCACTCGGACGAGGGAAGCGTCGGCGAAATATTGACATAGGCGACGTTGCCCGCGAGCAGACCCGTCGGCGCGCTGACGGTGAAGCTCGAGATCGACGTGGGATCGTTGACGTGAACGACCGATTGCGGAGGCTGCGAGATGACCGCGCCGCCCGAGCCGGCGACCGTGACGCTCAGACCCTGGACGAAGATGCCGTTGTAGTTCGAATCCGCGCTGACGACCGATTCGTCGGTGACGCTGGACGCGCCCTTCGTACTCGCCGCGATCACCGCGTTGGTGACGTCGCCGCCGACGATGAATGTATCTCCGCCACCGCCGCCGTTGATCGTGGTAATCACGTTTTGCGGCGTGCTCTCGATGTAAACGGTGTCGTCGCCCTCGAGCGTGTCGATCGTGACCGCCTGGATGTTGCTGTAGGCGACGTTGAGACCGGCGCCGTAGACGCCGTCCTGCGTAACCACGAAGGTGTCGTTCGCCTCCGTGCCGAGCAGCACCAACGTATTGAACCCGGTGCCGCCCTCGATGTCGAGCGGCGCGTTGATGTTGTATTCGATCGTGTCGTTGCCGGTGCCGCCCTTGACGTTGAGGTGCGTGCCCGCCGCGACGAGGAAGGCGCGCACGATGAACGTGTCGTTGCCGCTGCCGCCGATCATCGAGAGATCAGCCTTGTTCGAATAGACCTGGAACGTGTCGAAGCCCGCGCCGCCATAGAGCACGGTCGCCTTTTCCACGCCGTAGGAGAGATCGCCGAGGGTCGTCAGCGTCGTCGACAGCCCATCGCCGATCCCGGCGCCGACGTCGCCCGCCGCCGTGCCGACTCCCGTCGCGTCGTAGATCTGCCCGACCTGGAAGAAATCATTGCCGTCGCCGGCGTTGATGGTCATCAGAGCCGAATTGCCGTCGATGGCGAAATAATTGCCATTCGTGGTCTGAGCTCCATTGGTCACCAACGCTCCGGTCACGTCGCCGCCGTTGATCTCCAAGCGATTTGTGATCGTTTCATTGTAATTGATGCGCTGGTAGGTCGGCTCGCCGTTCGAGTCGAGAATGGCGACAAAATCGTCGCGCATCAGGAACGTCTGCCCGGAGACCGTCGTCGCGCCGTTGACGATCAGCGTGTTCAAGCCGTTGTCGAGCGCGCCGCTGTCATTGACGTTGATGACGTAATTCGTGTCGACCGTGGCGTCGATAATAAAGGTGTCCCCGCCATCCAGGCCGTCGAGATTGACGACGTCCGGAATCTGGCCGTCGAGACTATCGATCGTCGTCAGCGACGCCATGCTCGGCATGTCGTAGACGTGGATCGTGCCGTCGCCGCCGCCGGCGTCGATGTTGGTGACGCCCGTAAGCGCCGCCGGGCTGAACTCGACGTCGCTGCCGCTTCCGCCCGATGTCACATTGAGAATCTGATCGCTGAAGGCGCCGAAGAGATCGAGGGTGACGGTGTTGCCGTCGAAGGCGCCCGTCGCGGAGAGGTAGCCGCCGTTAATGGCGATCGTCGTGCCCGCGGTGAGCTGCGCGGCGCCGATCACCCCTGACGGGCCTGCGATGGCGATTTGATTGCCGGCATTGATCGCAATCGACGAACCGGCATTGAGACCGGCGCCAGACTGGATCGTGACGTTGGCATAGCCGGCAGCCGGCGCGGTCGTGTCGAGATAGCCGGCATTGAGCGCTATCGAAGTCGCGGCGATGATTTGCGCCCCCGCCAGGAGGATCGCGCCATTATTGCCGAGGGTCGATCCGTCCAGCGTGATGTTGTTGGCGGCGTCGAGTTCGACATAGGAGCCTGTCGAATCGATGACCACGCCGGGATCGACGGTCAGGTTGGAGTCCGTATACGGCGCCGTATCGGTCGAATTGCCCGCCTGCTTGACGATGGGGCCACTCGCCTCGACGCTCTGGCTGATTACGAGCGGACTCGAAGTCTCGACGTCGATCTTGCCCTCGGGCGCATAGAGCGCAAAGGGGTTTGCGGGCGTGGGGGGGACCACGCCGCCGACGATCAGCGCGCCGATGTTCCAAAGCCAGATGTCGCCGCTTGTTGCGCTCGCTTCAATATTGCCGGCGGTGCTGACGATGCGGCCAGAGAACCCATCCGCGCGGTTTGTTCCCGAACCGACGCTGCCCGCCGCAATCAGGTCGGCCTTGCCCGAGATCGCGATCGCGTCATTGTCGTCGCGCGCGTTGAGGATGCTGCCGACGGGAGCGGTGACAAAAACAGTGTCTGCGGAACCGGCGCTGACGGACTCTAGCCGTATATCGCCATTGCTCGTCGTCGAGATCGTCGCGCCGACTTCCTGGAGAAAGACATTCTGGCCGCCGGACAAGGCGGACACAGCGCCGCTATCTGCGCCGCCGCTGAAAGAGCTGACGATATTGAACGAGGCTTCCACGCTGCCGACGGCGCCAAACCCGTTGACGCCATTCTCGGTAATGCCGGCGTAAAGGAAGACATTATTTCCATAGACGCTCGCGGCGTCGACTTCTCCGGCAGGCGCCGAACCGAGATTCGCGGGATTGGCGAGGCTGCCGCCGTAAATATTCCCCTGCGCCTCCAGCATGACGTCGCCGCTCGTCGAATAAGCGTCGAGGACATTGAGATCGCCGTCCGTCTGGAAGACGTCGATGTCGCCCTTGGCGAGAGCGCGAAGCGCCCCGTCCGTGCTCGCGCCATCGAAGACGCCCGAGCTGATTATATCGACGTGCAAGGCGTCCAACGAAATCGCGCCCGTCAGGGAAACGTCGCCCGAGCCGAAGGAGCCCGCGCCAATGTCGCCCCCCGCGTCAAGCTCGAGCCAGTTTGCCTGAATCTTGGCGAAGTCGGAGGTGATCGCGTCATAGATCGAGCCGGAAGCGTCGAGATACACGCCGCCCGACGCCGAATAGATCCCCTCGACGGGAATATCGCCATCGGGGGCGTCGATGTAGATGTCGTTCAGGGCGCGCGCCGTCAGGCTGCCATTCGGGTCGACATTGACGGTCACCGGGTCAGACGCCGTGCCGATGCCGATGTCGCCGAAACCGGCCTCGAGCACGATGGCCGCGCCCTGCACGTTGACGCCGCTGGTCGCCACGTTGCTGATGTTCGCGCTGGTCTTGACCTCGACGTCTTCTCCGCCGGTCGAAACGATATTGTCGAGCGCGAGATCGACCTGCGAGCCCAGATAGATGAATCCGGCGGCCGTGGCGCTGACGGTCCCGGTCGGCGCGATGGCGACGTCGCGGCTCTGCGAAATCTGAACATATTTGACGTTGGCCGCGCCGCTCACGACGTCGATGGTCACCGGCGCCGTGCTGACGGATATTCCGGTCTCGCTGGTGAGAATCTGGCCCCATTGCAGAGTCAGAGTCTTGTCGTCGGCGCTCACCCCGGAGATCGTGTAATAGGCGTTGTTCGCCGTCGGCGAGAACGCGCCCGAACCGTTGGCGTTCACGTCGGTCGGCGACTGCACGTAGATGCCGCCGCCGACGACATAGTTGGAGCCCCAAGTCCCCGACGTCAGCGTGATCGTGCCGCTGTTGCCGTTGTCGCCGAAATTCACGGTCGACGCGGTGAGCGCGCCCGCGGTGCTCTCGTCGGTGTTCTGAAGATTGGTCACGACGGGCGCGATGAGAATCGTCTGGTTCTGTTCCGTCACCACCGTATTGGTGAAGGTGACCGTCGACCCGCTGACGCCATTGGCGGCGACCTGGAGATAGGCGCCGTTCTGCGTCGCATTCTGCGTGCTGCCGCCGATATAGATCCAGTCGCCGGCCTGTACGGCCGGCGCGACCGCGCTCCACTGACCGCCATTGGACAGCGTCATGGAATCGCCGCTGAAATTCACAGTCGCGGTCACGGGAATCGCGCCCAGGAAATTCAATTCCGAGAGCTCCGCCGCCGCGAACACGAGCTGCACTGGCGTATTGTCGATGTTCGTGCCGACGATGAAGCCGTTGGCGTCGGCGGTCGGGCTGAAATTGACCACCGGATTGACCAGCGAGCCGATATTGCCGCCGTTCACCGACGTGCCCTTGTCGGTGGTGAGCACGATGTTCTTGGCGGTGATGTTGGGCGCCTCGATGTTGATTTGGGTGCTCGTCGTCGTCTGCAACAGGCCGGCGCTGATGCCGGAAAGCAATTCCGACGTCGTCCAGATCTTGATGCTGCCCGAGAGGTTCGACATCTCGGTCGGATTCATCATGTAGACGAAATTCGGGTCGTAGACGTCCGGATTGTAGGTCACGCCCGACGTGATCGCCGGGCTGTAGCTTACCGCCGACGTCGTCGAATTGATCGTAACGCTGAAGCCCGTCGCCGACGGATTGTAGACGGTGTACGCGCCCTGGAACTGCTGCCAATAGGTGCCGCCGTCGCCGAAGACTTGGTTGAGCGCGTAATATTCAGAGGTCTCCGAGGCCGTGATCGTGGCGAGCGCGTTGTTGATATAAGTGGTCGTCGCCGCGGCGGACAGATTCTGGGCGGCGGCCTGCGCGGCGTAAACCGCTGTGTAATCGGCGATGTCGGCTGCCGACATCTGGACGACGCCGTTCACGAGTTCGTTCTTGTAAGTCCAATAGGTCTGGTACTGCTGTTCCTGGCTCAGCTGATATTCGGTCAGCGTCGACGTGATCTTGGTCGTGGCGCCCGTGCCGGCCGTCAGTTCCAGCGCGTTCCAGACGCCCGTGGTCAGTTCGGCCGCAGTGCGCGGATCCAGTTGAACATTGGTGTTGACGTTGACGATGCTGCCGTTGTCGACCGTGATGTCGGCGTTGCCCTGCGTCGTCAGCGCGAACAGTTGCAGGTTCCCGCTCGCCTGTTCGACATACACGTCGCCGGTCGCGGTCAGATTCAACTGGTCGTCGGCCCCCTGGCCGACGTCGAGTTGCAGCGCCGCGCCCGAGGCGCCGACGCCGCCCGCGCTGGTGATGCTCACATCGCCGCCGGTGACGTTCGCGCCGGTCGCGCCCGACGCCACGGTGATGTTGCCGTCGGCGTAGAGGGTGACGGCGCTATCCCCGCCGGCCGTGATGGAAGCGACCGCCAGCGCCGAGGTCGGCGACGAGATGAAGATGGCGCCGTTGGTCGTGGTCGCCGTCAGGCTCTGACCGGACGTGCCTGTCTCGACGACTTCGATCGGCGCTGACGACGTGCCGATATAGGTTCCCGCCGACAAGACCACCTGGACGCCCTCGACGAGGGTGTTCGGACGCGGGCCGGTGATCGATCCGCCCGCCGTGATCGAGGTCGCGCCTGTGATGTTAGTCAGATTACCCTGTAGGATGACGCTGCTGTAGGGCGAGGAAATCGTGATCGAAGCGCTTGAACCGCCAGTAAAGTCGATATTGATCGGCAAGTCCGCCTTGACCGAGGTCGTCGAAATCGACTGAGTGGTCGTGGTATCCTGCGCTTCTTCGTAATACGTCTGCTTGCCGTACCAAGTGCTGGTGCTCCAGTTCTTCACCGGTATGTAGCCAGAGTCCTTAACCACGTTGGTTTGATAGGTATAGAGATACGGAGTGCTTTCGTCCGCTGTGTCGACGTAATAGTTCTCGCTGCTGGCGAGCACTTGCGGCTGACTGATGACGACCGGCGTCCCCTGGGTGTAATTCGTCATACTGCCGAGGTTGATGATGCCGAGCCAGGAGCTGGTCGAATAGGTTCGCGTGGTGACGGTCTGAACGCCCTCGGCGACCTGGAATTCGTAACGGAGCCCCTGGAGCGGCTGGAACGTCGTCGTATGCGACGAAGTCGTCGTCACCGTTCCCGCCGTCACGGGAGCGCCGGTCACCGGGTTTACGTAATTGCCCGAGGAGATCGACATCCCCCCGCCCGGGTTCGATTTGTACTCGACCTGCAGGGCGTTGCCGGCAGAGTTGGTCTGGTTGAGGTCGGTGATATCGACGATGCCGGCGCCCGCCTGCGAGACGTCGATGCTGTCGAGGGTCAGATTGTAGGCCGTGTTGTTGGTGACGTTCACGCTGCCGTAGTAGCCGAACGCATAGAGCGTCGACGTCGACGTGCTGGCGACATGGCCCTTGATCGTGATGACGCCGCCGGCCAGCGAGACCGGAAGCACCTCGATGCTGCTGGTCGCCGGGTTGTAGAAGACCTGGAAATTGCCGTTCGGATTGTCCGCGGCCGGAATAGTGAGAAGCTGCGGGCTGCCGGCTCGCTCGGCGATGATCGTGGCGATTTGCGAGTCGACGTCCGAGGGGTTGATCGTCAGGTTTTCGGACGCCTGGCCGGCGGTGATATTGCCGTTGATGTCGACATATTCGGACTCGATCGTGATCGTCTGCGCGAGCAGTTGCGAGGTCTGGTTCGTATTCTCGTATTGCAGGATATCGGCTTCCGCGGTGGCGATCTGCGCCGCCGTCGGCGTCGTGGTGCCCGGCGTCGTGATTGGCACGCCGAACAACACGACTGTGCTGCTCGTATCATAATAATAGACGCCGTTGGCCGGATTTCCAAGGATTTGCGCCGCGGGATCGCCGGAGGCGAAGAACTGGTCTTCGTCGATCGTTATGTTGTTCTTCGAAGTGAAGTTTTGCGAATAGGTGTCGATCGTCGCGCTGCTGGAGACGTTGATGTCGTTCTCGGACGTAATCGACAAAGACGCGAACAGCGCGTTGATGTCGCCGTTGATGACGATGTTGGGCTGCGTCAGACCGGCCGCGATCTGATCCGGCGACAAATATTGTGACAAGTTCGTGATCGTGATCGACGCGGAGGGCGCCACGCCCGGGGCGGGTGGCGCCGGGGGCTGCGCGAGCGTGATGCTGTTGAAATTGGCCCCCGAATTAACCAAATTTTGATTGTTGATACGCTCGTTGTCGACCGCGACGCTCGAACCCGTCAGCAGCACGCCGTTGACATAGGCGCCGCCGATGTTCTGCGGGATGTAGATGCCCTCGATCTGCAGCGTGGCCAACGTGTCGTTGGTGATCGAAACGGTGACGCCGATCGGAGCGTCGAGCGTGCCCGTGCCGCTGACTTGCCCGCCAAATAGATAGATCTGGCCCGCCTGCGCCCGGATCGGCGCGACGTCGATGGTCAGGACGGACTGCTCGTTGGGTTCGAAAACTCCTTGCGAACTGAACGTTCCGAGCCCCTGGGCGATCAGCTGCGGCTGGAGCGCCGCGATCTGCTCCTGGTCGAACTGGACCTGTTGATCGATCGCCGAATTCTTGCCGGGGCCGCCCGCCTGCGATTGCATATCGAGATAGGTGTTCAGTTCGCTCTCGACGCCCTCATATGAGGTCACGAGGCCGGACTGCTCCACCTCCTGCGTGGGCGTGAACGTGATCGCCGGATTGTCGGAAACAATCGTCGGATTGGCGTCCGCCGAACTCGTGCCCGGCGCGTAGCTGAACGTCACTTCGACATTGCGGCTGAGACCCGTATGGATCGCGCCGTCGACCACGACGTTGCCGCTGACCGTGGAGTTCGCGGTGCCGTTGAACTGGTTGGCCGGATTGCCGCCGGTCAGCGAGTCGATGGCGCCGGCGACCTCGCTCACCCAACTCGTCGACTTGGCCTTGGCGAAAGCTTCCGCCAGCACCTGATAGTTGGTCAGAATATTGGCGCTGCCGCCGGTCTTCAGGTCGGAATCGCCGTAGATGTCGATGGCGTTGGTCTGCGAAATGATGGAGTTCGCGTTGACGGAGCTGAGCGGAATGATCGAACCCGCAAAGGCGTCGACATAGGAGTTGATGTTGTAGCTGTCGGCCGCGAAGCCGGAATCCTCGCCCGCGTCAATGTTGAAGTCCGCGCCGGCCGTCAAATTCGTGGACGAGCCGCCCGTTGCGCCGATGATGATCAGATTGTTCGGGGAAATGTAGATGTTGGCGGTCGCTTCCGCCGCCGTGACCGCGCCGTAGGTGTCGGTATAGACCTGCGTCGTCAGCGAACCGCCGCCGTCCGCGCTGAGGTTGATCTCGCCGACGCTCGACATATTCGCGCCGCCCGCGACATCGACCTCGGCGGTGTCGTTGGTGACGTTGAACGTCGTGAACGCGGCCGCGCCGGCGAGCGCGCCGCCGGTCTTGAACGTCTCCTGATCGTAGCCGTTGAAGCTGTTGTACGCCGACAAGGTCAGCGCGCCTGCATTGGCCTGCGTGCCGAACACGGTGAGGCTGGCCGACCCGCCGACATCGATGAGCGTATCGAAACTGATCGTCGTGGTCGAGGTCGCGCCCGCGGCGCTGGCGAGGCCGCCGGTGTCGCCGGTAATGTTGTCGCCGCTGCCGTTGTCCATCTCGGGCTTGACGAAATTGTTCTGGGCGGTCGCGTCGATCGCGAGCGCCATCACGCCGCCGTCGAGCGTCGTGGTGACGTTCGAGGCGATGTTGTTGTTGGCGTCGCCGCCGGCGCCGGACAGCAAACCATACGAAGAGGCGATGATCGATTCGTTGACCGTCGCGGTGTGCAGGGCCGACATTTCGAAGGCCGAGGCCGAGGTGCCCCCCGTGACATTGATCGACGCGCCGGCGTCGACGGCCGCCTCGGTGGTGGCCGTGTCGTTGGTGGTCGGCGTCACCGCCGCGACGGCGACGACACCGCCGCTGCCGGCGATCGTCTGGGCGAAGTTGTCGTCGCTGCCGCCGGCGTTGATCGCGACCGTGCCGGCGTCGACCGTGGCGCCGCCGCCGACCTTGGCCTTTGTGGTGTTGGTCGCGGTCGCCGAGGCGTTGGCGATGCCCGCCGCCACGAGGCCGACGGACGAGTTGCTGCCTTGCGACCACTGCTCCGTGTTGCTGTTGGCGACGATCAGCAGCGCGCCGGTGACGGCGATCACCGAGCCGGTCGCCGTGTCGAGATTGGCGGCGCCTTGGCCGATTCCCGCAGTGACCACGGCGTTGTTGGTGGTCTCGGCGTCGCTCGCCGTGATGCCGATCAGGCCGCCGACCGAACCTTGCGCGGTCGAGGTCGCCGACGCGTTGCCGTCGGACGGCAGGTTGGCGTTGGCGATGATCGACAGGCTCGCGGCCGTGACATGGCCGTTGACCGTCGCGCTGACGGTCGGAGTCACGGTCACGAGCGCGACCGAGGCGCCCACCGCATAGGTGCCGGCTGTTACGCCGTCGGCCGTCGCGGCGCCCTCGGGTTGCCCCGTCGCCTCGACCGACACCGCGCCGGTCGAGGTTACCGTGGAACCGTCGATATAGGCGCTGACGCCGTTGGTGATGTCGGCAGTCGCGGCGGATCCGCCGGCCGCGAGCGAGATGAAGCTCGCCGCGATCGCCGCCGCGCCCGTGAGAGCGTCGGCTATCGAGGTGTCCTGCGCGTCGACGTTGAGCGAACCGACGGTGAGCGTGCTCGATTCGATATAGGCCTCGGTCGAAGTCGTGATGTCGTTGGTCGAGACGGCCGCGCCGCCGCTCACCGCGAAGCCGAAGCTGCCGGAGAGCGCCGCGGCGACCGACTGCGCGTTGATCGTCGCGTTTTCCGTCGCGTCGACCTGGGTCTCGCCGCTCGAAGTGACGTTGCCGGCGCCGCTGATCGAGGCCTGGACTTCATTGTCGATCGTATTCTGCGCGAGCGATTCCGCGACGGAAACGGCGGCGCCGGCGAACGTCGCCGCGATGGATGCGGCGCCGACGAAGGTGTTGATCGTTGAATTGTCCGTGGCGCTGAGGTCGATCGAGGCGACATCGATGCCGGCCGAACCGCTGCCGGTGACCGTCGCCTCTGTGTTGATGGCGATCATGTTCTCGGCCGTCGCGCCGGCGCCCGACCCGCTGCCGCCGATCGCCGCGGTCAGGGCCGCGGAGAGAGCGGCGACGTTGGCGGAAATGTTCGCGTTGTCGGTGGCGGTCTCATTGAACGCGCCGCCGGCCAGAACGCTGGTGCCTGTCGAATAGGCCTCGACCTCATCGGCTTGCAGACTGCCGCCCGTGGTGTAGCCGATGAAGTTCTCGGCGACGGCGATGCCGAGGGACGCCGCGCCGCCGGCGAGACCCGCCGCGATCGCGCCGGAGGCCGCGACGACATCGGCGTTGATGGTCGGCGACGAGGTCGCGGTGGCGCTCACGTCCCCGGCGGCCTGAATGGCGCTGTCGGAGAAATAGGCGTTGGCGTTGTTGTGGATGACGTTGATGGCGTCGACCCCCGCGCCGGCCACGGAGACCGAAACGACGCCGCCGCTGATCGCGAGAGCCGCCGCCGCCGCGATGGCGTTGATCGTCGAATTGTCGGTCGCGGACACGGAGACCGACGAGGATGATGCGTTCACCGAGGCGTCGGAAATGTAGACTTCGAGATCGTTGTTGATCCGGTTGGTCGCCTGCGAGATGCCGACCGAGACGCCGACGCCCACGGCGCCGAACGCGGCCGTGATCGCGACCGCCGCGACATTTGCCGAGATCGTCGAACTATCGTCGCCCGAGACATCGACGCTGCCCGCCGTCACGCCCGACTGCGAGGATCCCGCCGCCTGGCTGCCGGAGATGTAGGAACTGACATCGACGCTGATGTCATTGAGCGCCGCCGCGCCCGCGCCGGCCGCAGACACGCCGACGAACCCGCCGGAAATCGCCGCCGCCGCGGCGCCGACCTCCGCGTCGATGCTCTCGTTCGAATCCGCGGTGACGGAGAGCGCCCCGGTCGAATTGATCGACGCATCGCTGATGTAAGCCGCCACCGTGCCCGGCGCCGTTTCGCCGGTCGTTCCGTTGCCGATCGCGTTGTGCGCGAGCGCCAAACCCACCGCGACGCCGACGCCGGCGACGCCGAAGCCCGCCGACGCCGCGACCGAGTCGATCAAGGCGTTGATCTGCGAGGTGTCCTTTGCGAACACTGTCACGTCGCCCGCGCTGGTGATGGTCGAATTCGAGATATAGCCCGAAACGTCGGCCTCGATCAGGTTTTCCGCCGTCGTCGCCGCGCCGGACACCGCGACGCCCGCGAAGATGCCGCCGGCGACCGCCAGGGCGACCGCGGCCGCGGTCGCGTCGATCACGGCGCTTTCCGTCGCCTCGGCGCTGACCGCGCCGGACCCGGCGGCCAGCGATTTCACGCCGGTGATGTAGGCTTCTTGATCGTTAGTGATGGTGTTGCGCGCGATCGAAAGCGAGATCGTGACCGAGACGCCCGCGGCGCCGCCGAACGACGCGGCGATCGAGGCCGCGCCCACCTCGGCGGTAATGTTCGCCGAGTCCGAGGCGCTGACTGCGACGCCGTCGGTCGACATCGTCGCCGATCCGCCGCCGTCGATATAGGCGCGGGTCGACACGGAGACCGTGTTGAAGCCGAACGCGCCGCCGAACGACACGCCCACGCCCGCCGCGCCGCCGGCGGTCAGCGCCGCCGCGCCCGCGTCGACGATCGCGCTGATCGTCTCGGACGAGGTCGCCGCCACCGAAACCGCGCCGGAACCGGAAACCGAGGTATTCACGATATCGGCGTAAACCTTGCCGGTCCCGCCGCCGCCGCTTCCGGCGATGGTGTTGTACGAAATGGAGAGGCCTATTGCGACGCCGACGCCCGCGGCGCCGCCGCCGGCAACCGCCGCGGAGACCGCGACGATCTCCGCCTTGATCGTTCCGGTTTCGGTCGCGTCGACCGTCACCGCGCCGACGTTGGAGAGCGAGGAGCCGGAAATATACGCCTCGGTGTCGACCGCGATGACGTTGCCGGCGCCAGCGCCGCCGCCGGCCACGGAGACGCCCGCCGCGCCGCCGACGCTCGCGGAGACCGCCGCCGTCGACGCGCTCGCCGAGATCGTCGCGTCTTCCTCGGAGGTGACCGAAACGGCGCTTCCGTTGGCGGTCAGCGAGTTCACGCCGGTGATATACGCGGTGACCGCGTCGTCGATCTCATTGACCGCGATCGAGATGCCGACCGCCACCGCGACGCCCGCCGCGCCGCCGATGCCTGCCGCCAGGGACGCCGCGGCGACGTTCGCCGTGATCGTGGACGTATCGCTCGCGGCGACGTTGACGCCGCCCGTCTGGATTACTCCGCCGCCTTGAACGTAGGCGGAAACGTCGACCGAGATGTCGTTAACGTCGGCGGCGCCGGCGCCCGCCACGCCGACGCCCGCCGCGCCGCCGCCGGCGATGGCCGCCGAGCCAGCCGCCGTAAGCGCCTGGATCAGTTCAGCCCCCGTCGCCTCGACGTCAAGCGCGCCCGAGGCGTTCATGGACGTGTTCAGCACATAGGCTTCGATCGCGCCGGTCCCACCGGCGGAACCGTTGTTGATTTCATTGAGCGCGACCGCGACGCCGATAGCGACGCCGACGCCCGCCTCGCCGCCGATCGCCGCGGCGACGGCGACCGCGCCGACGATCGCGTCGATCTCCGAGGTGTCGGTCGCCTTCACGGTGACGCCACCGCCGACGTTCACGAAAGCCGAACCCGAGATATACGCGGTCGTTTCGGCGCCGATGAAGTTGACAGCCACGGCGCCCGCCGCCGCGACGGCGACGCCCGCGGCCCCGCCGCCCGAGAACGACGCCGAGGCCGCGACCGAAAGCGCCTGGATCTTCGCATTTTCGACCGCCGTGTCGCTGACGCCGGTCCCAGCGCTCGTCGTCAACGACGTCACGCCGGTGATGTAGGCCGACACGGGGTCGCTAATGGAGTTTTCGGCGATCGAGATGCCGATCGAGACCGCGACGCCGCCCTCGCCGCCGATCGCGCCGGACACGGCCGCCGCGCCCGCGAAGGCTTCGATCGTCGAATTGTCGCTCGCCGCGACCCTGACGCCGCCGACGTTCAGCGAGCCACCGCTTATGTACGCCGTGATCGCGACGTTACTCTCGTTGATGTCGCCGACGCCACCGCCGGCAATCGCCACGCCGGCCTGACCGCCGCCCGCGATCGAAACCGCGGCTGCCTCGGTCGTGGCGTTGATGGTTTCCTTGGCGTTCGCTTCGACGTCGACCAGACCGTCGCCGGTGATCGCGCTTCCCGAGATATAGGCCTGAACCGCGCCGGTCCCGGTCTCGGTTCCGTCGCTGATGCGGTTGTGCGCGTAGGCGATGCCGATCGCCACGCCGACGCCGGCGCTGCCGCCGACCGCGACGCTCGCGGCCAAGGCGCCGACATCGGCTTCGATGTCGGAATCGTCGGTCGCCGTGACCGTGACCGCGCCTACCGACGTCAGCGTCGAACTCGAAATATAGGCCGACGTCGTCGCGCCTACGAGATTCTCGGCCGTGGCGCCGCCGCCCGACACCGCGACGCCCGTTTCGCCGCCGAACGAAATCGCGACGGCGGCGGCGAATGACTTCGCCTTGATCGTGGCGTTTTCATTCGCCGTGACCGAGACGGCGTTGTTGCTGGTCGCGAACGAGGTTTCGCCGGTGATGTAAGCGGTCACCGGATCGGTGATGATGTTGCCCGAAATCGACAGACCGATCGCAACGCCGACGCTGGATTCGCCCGCCAGGCTCGCGGAAAGCGCCGCCGCCGCCGCGAGGGAAGTGATCGTCGCGGTGTCCGACGCCGCGACTGTGACGCCGCCGCCAGCGGACAGCGTGTGCGTTCCGCCGCCGTCGATATAGGCGGAGATGCCGACCGAAATATCGTTGAACACGCCGACGCCGCCGCCGGCGACGGCGACGCCCGACTCGCCGCCGCCCGAAATAGCCGCGGAGACCGCCACCGTCGTCGCCGAAATCGTTCCGTCGGATGTCGCCGCGACGTCGACGAGACCCGTGCCCGCGATCGAGGAGTCCAACACATAGGCCTTGATCGCGCCCGAGCCGAAGCCGGAGGCGTCGCCGATCTCGTTGTAGGCGAGCGACACGCCGATCGCGACGGCGGTGCCGTCCTCGCCGCCGATGCCGGCCGCGACCGCGATGGCCGCGATGGTCGCCGTGATCGTGGAGGAATCGGTGGCGGTGACCGTCACCGCCCCGACCTTCGCGCCCGAATTACCCACAGTCGAATTGTCAATATCGGACTGACTGGTCGCATCGATGAAATTAGCGGCCAAGGCGCCGCCGCCCGCGACCGCGACGCCGTTCTCGCCGCTCGCCCCGACGCCGATGGCGACCGCGGCGGAGATGGCGTCGATCGTCGCGCCTTCATCGGCGGTGACGGACACGGCGCCGCCGTCCGTGGTCAGCAACGGAACGTTCTGGATGTAAGCGGTCACCGGATTGGTGATCGAATTGCGCGCGAACGACACGCCGATCGCGACCGTCGTCGCATTCTCGGACGAGAACCCGCCCGCGACCGAGCCCGCGAACACCGTGGCGTCGATCGTGGATGTATCCGCCGCCGCGACCGTCACGCCCTGCGAGCTGATGTCGTCGGTCGAACCGCCGTCTATGGTCGCGCCGATGGAGAGCGCGATCTCGTTGAAGGCGAAGGCGCCGGCGCCCGTGAACCCAACCGCCGAGCTGCTGCTGCCCGAGATCGCGACCGCGGCGGCGAGCACCGACGACGTCACGGTCTGATTGGACGTCGCGGCGACGTCGATGGCGCCGCTATAGATCGGCGAGTTCGTGATGGACGCCGTCACCGCGCCGTCGCCGGTGTCGGTGCCGTTGCCGATGCGATTGTGCGCGAGCGAGGCGCCGATGCCGACGGCGTCAGCGCTTTGGCTCGAGAAGGCCAAGCTCGCGGAAGCCGCCGCGACGGTCGCGTTGATGGTCGAACTATCCGTCGCCGTGACGTCGAGCGCTCCGACGGCGTCGCCGGACTGGCCGATGTCGGTGCTGGACACTGTCGCCGAGGTGTCGGTTCCGATCAGATTGTCGGCGAGCGAGGCGCCGCCCGCGACGGACACGGCGTTCTGGTCGCTCGCGCTGATTCCGAGCGACGCGGCGACCGATGTGGCCTGAATGTCGGCGCTCTGCGTCGCCGAAACCGTGATCGGAGCGTCGGGCGCGGTGATCGTCCCGGCGTCCTGGATATTCGCGGTGACGGAATCCTGGATCGTGTTGCGCGCAATGCCGATGCCGATGGTGACGGTGTCGCTCTTGCCGCTGCCGGAGAAATTGCCCGAGACCGCCGCCGCGCCGTCGAGCGAGGTGATTTGCGCGGTGTCCGCCGCCGCGACCTTGACGCCGCCCGAGGCCCCGCTCCCCGCGTGAATGAACGCGGTGTTTTCGATCACCGCCGTAATCGACGACGCGATCTTGTTTTCGGTGTAGACGCCGGCCCCGGTGAAGCTCACGCCGGCCGATTGCTCGCCGCCGCTGCCGCTGCCGCCGTCCTCGCCGCTGCCACTGTCGTCGGCGGGGGCCGACGTCGCGCTCGTCGGCGTCGCGGGCTCGGAGGGATTGCTCGTCCCAGACGGATCGGTGGCGCCTTCCGACGTGGACGTCGGCGACGTGTCGCCCGACCCGCCGCTGAGCTGAGTCAGACCGGCGCCGAGCGACGCGGGCGCCCCGCTCGAGGATGAAGACGTCGTTCCGCCGCCCGCCGAGCTGTCGCCGCCGGTGATGTCGGTCCACAGGCTCGCGTTGGTGTAGTCCTGATTGTTCAAGTCGGTCGGCGTGTCGCCCGGCCCGATATATTTGTAAACGTGCCCGCCCGTGCCGCCGACCTGAATCCAGCTCGACGTATCGAAATTCGGCGGGGTGGCGCCGACCTCGAAATCGACGCCGGTGAGCGGGGTCGAGCCGACATAACGGTACAGCGTGCCGCTGTCGTCGACGACGTCGCCCGCGCTCACCGTCGAGTCCGTATTCGTCGTGCCCGTGCCGACCGAATAGGTCGCCGCGTCGTAGCCCGTGGCGAGCTGAACCGTATCGCCGTTGTTGAGCGTCTGGACGTCGGTTCCCGACGTCGCGGTGGTGGTGTAGGTCGCCGCCGGGGCGGAAGACCCCGCCGTCGCGGCCGAAACCACGCCGCCGGCGCCGACCAGCAGACCGCCGCCCGAGCCGATACCCGACGAGTCGCTGGTCGCGCTGCCTTGGCTCGCACCGCTTTCCTGGCTCGCCGTATTGCCGGAATCGCCCGCGGCCGCGCCGCTGGTCTCGCCTTCGTTGGTCTCCGCGCCGCCCGCGTTGTCGGCGCCTTCGTCGACCGTGGTTCCGTCCGCTTGGCCTTCATCGGTCGCCGTCGTGTCGCCGGAGGCGTCCGTGGTCGAGCCCTCGCCTTCCTCGTCGGCGTCCGTCGGGCTGTCGCCGCCGGTGCTCTCCTTGCCGCCGCTGCTGGAGCCGCTGCCGGTCGAGACGCCAATGGCGACCGCCACGGCGGCTGTCGTCGCGGAAATCGTCGAAGTCGAGGTCGAGGCGACCTTGACGAGGCCGCCCGCCGTCAGCGAGCCGCCGTTGACCGTCGAGGCGAGAACGATCGGATCGCTGGAATCCTCGGTCTCGTCGGCGACCGTGCCGCGCCAGCCGATCAGGTTCACCGAGACCGCCGCGCCGATCGCGATCGCGTCGGAAGCGCCGTCGCCGACGGTGACCGCCGCAGCGAGCGCCGCGACGAGCGAGGTGATGCTGCCGCCATAGGTCGAACTGACGGTGATCGCGCCGGTGTTGGCGCCGCCCGTCGTCGCGGTGAGCGTCGAGTTGAGCGAGTTCGCGTTGACCGAACCGGTGATCGTGTTGATCGCGACGGCGCCGCCGCCGGCGAACGAGCCGGAGCTGCCGCTGGTGTTCAGCGCGACGCTGATCGCCGCCGAGGCGGAGGTCGCGCTGATCGACGCCAGTTGATTGGCGGTCACCGAGATATTGCCGTCGTCCGCGATGAGCGTCGTCCCGCCCGCCGCGGTTCCCGCCGAGGCCGAAAGCGTGTTGTCGATGATGTTGCGCGCGATGCTGACGCCGATCGTCGTCGCGTTGCTGCTCGAAGACCCGCCGCCGCTGCTGCTGCTGAAGTTCGCCGAGAGTTTCACCACGGGCGTCAGTACCGTCGACGTGATTGTCGACTGATCCGTGCCGGCGATGTCGATGTCGCCGCTGGTCGCGGTGACCGAACCGCCGGTCACCCAGGCCTCGACGTCGGTGGCGACGCGGTTCAACGTCACGGTCGCCGCGACGCTGGTGCCCGACGAGAACAATCCGGTCTCGGCGTTGTTGATCTTCGCCGTGATCGTCGAGGTCTCCATCGCGTTCACATCGACGCCGTTGGAGGCGTCGGTGGTCGCGTCGCTGATGTAGGCGTAGACCTGATCTGGCTGCTCGCCCGCCAAATCGGTGCCGAACAGCGCGTCGACGGTGTTTTCGAGGAAGCCGGCGACCGGCTGCTTGATGCCGATCGTGTTGAAGGCGAGCACGACGCCCACAGACGTCGTCTTGGCGTCGGTCGAGGCGGTGTTCTCCGCGTCGATCGTCGCGTTGGAATCCGCGGCGATATCGACGTCGCCCGCCGTGCCGTCCGCGGTCAGGCTGCCGCCGTCGGCGTAGGCCTGCGTCTGACCCAGGATGTTGCTGGTCGCGATGATCGCGTTGACCGCAAGGCCCGTGCCCGGCGACGTCGCGGTCGGTCCCGCGGTGCCGTTCGAGGCGGTCGTGGTGCTGGTGTTGGTCGCGCTGATCGTCGCGGTGTTGTTCGCGGTGATGGCGATCTGGCCGCCATAAGCGCCCGCGCCCGCGCCATTTCCGCTGCTCAGCGCGGCGGCGCTCTCGTATCCGAGCGTCGCGCTGTTGATCGTGTTGAGCACGAAGATCGCGCCGACCGCGGTCGAGGTCGAACCCGTGCCCGCGTCACCGGCCTGTTTGGCCGTCGTGAAGCTCGGCAGATAGGACAGCAGGCTCGAATTGGTGAAGGGCGCCCACACGGGCGTGTCCAAGGTCGCTCCCGGCGTCCCCGCCGTGATCGCACTCTCCACGGCGTCAAAGGTCGAGTACAGGCTGAAATTCGCGGAGTCGAGGTCGATCGACACCGGCGTTTGTTTGGTGTCGTTCAGCGTGCCGAGGAACACATAATAGTCGCCATTCGCGGCGTCATAGACGATCGCGCCGGGCGTCACCATCTGGGTGCCCGATTCGGTCGTGTACTGGTAGCCCTGTTTGATCTGAGCGGCGTAGTTGGACAGAACGTTGCTGTTCGACGTGCCGGTGTCCTCGAGCGTCGAGGACACGACCTGCGTATCGATCGCGGTGATGGTCGACCTGTCCGCGCCGTTGATCGTGATGTCGCCGCCCGCGGTCACGGACCCGCCCGTCACATAGGCCTGCGCGGTGGTGTTGGTCTCGTTGGTCGCCAGAATGGCGCCGACGGCGACGCTGCTGGCGTTTTCGAGCGCCGCGCCGAGCGATGAGGTCAGGTTGGTGGTCAGCGCATTGATTTTGGCCGTGAGGCTGGCGGTGACCGAGACGCTGCCATGGGTCGCATCGAGCGTCGAGTCGTCCGCATAGGCGGAGACGTTGGTTTCCGGGCTGTCGCCGAAGGCCCCGGTCAGTTCGGTGTTGCCGAGCAAGGCGTCGACGGCGTTGAACAGGAAATTGCTGGACTGATAGCCGATCGTGTTGAACGCCAACACGATGCCCGCCGCCTTGCCGCCGCCCGAGGTCTGGGCGTCGTTGATCGCGTTGATCGTGGCGTCGTTCTCCGCGTCGATCGACAGCTCGTCCGGCGCGTTGGATTGCCCTTGGGCGGGCGTCGCTGGATCGGTAGCGGTAATCGAACTCGTCGTGATATCGGCGGTGGCGGAATTCTGGACGAGGTTCGTCGCGATGATTCCGTTGAGCGCGAGATTCGAACCGCTGCCCAGCGTGCTCGTCTGCGCGACGACCGTGCTGTCGTTGGACGCGTTGATGGTCGCATCGTCGATCGCCTTCACGGAGGCCGAATCCGCGGAGATCGTCGCGTTCAAGATATAGGCTTGCGTCGCCGAGCGGTCGTCGTTCAGGACGAGAATGCCGCCCACCGCCGTGGCGCTGGAAGGCTTGGCCGTGCTGCTGGAATCGTTGGACGCCGGGCCCTCTGCCGCAGCGCCCGGATCGGTTGTCGAAGGTGTGCTGGAACTCGAACCGGAGCCCGAGCCGGAACCGGAGCCCGAGCCCGAGCCGGAACTCGAAGGGGGCGGGGGCGTCGCCAGCCCGGCGGGAATGACGTTCGTCAGCGGAACGAGCTTCCAGAACGAAAGATTCGTATAATCCGTGTTGTTGAGATCGACCGTATTGCCGGTAAAGCCGGTTGACGCGGGCGGCCCCATATATTCGTACGTCTGGCCTTGCTGTCCGCCGATCTGCGTGAAATCCGCAGCGTCCGCCAGCAGCGCCGCATCGTTCGCGAGATTGATCGTCGCGCCGGTCCCGGTATAGCGGTACAGCGTCGAACCGTCCGCGATCACGTCGCCGGTTTGAAGGGTCGTCGAGCCGACGCCTTGGGCGCCGATGGTGTAATCGGGCGTGTCGTATCCGGCCGCGACGAGAACCGTATCGCCGTAGACGAGGGTCTGCGGATTGGTGACGCCGCCATTGGTCGGCATCGTGTTGAACGTCGGGCCGGGAGAGCCGCTGAGGCTGGCGGCGAGCGCCCCGGTTCCGCCGCTGCTGGTGACGATGGCGCTCGATACGAGCGTGACGTTGGAATAGATCCCGGAGCCGTCGGTCGCGCTGACGACGAGGCTCCCGCTGATGTCGATCGGCGTCGCCACGCCGGTCTCGTCGATATAGGCGATCGCGCTGCCGTCGACCTTGTTCGAGGCCAAGACGCCGCCGAACCCGGTGCTCGACGCGTCGGAAAGGTCCGACGTCGTCGAGTTGGCTGCGTTGCTGACGGTGGCGTTGACTTGCTCGTTGCTCTGCGCGGTGACCTGAAGGTCGCCGGTGTCGCTGGTGACGGTCACGCCCTTGACGAAAGCTGTCGCATTGTCCGGCGTGGGATCCGACAGATAGTCGCCTCCGACGAGCGCGTCGACCGCGTTGAACAGGATATTCTCCGGCGCGTAGCCGATCGTATTGAACGCGATCGACAGATCATAGGCGCTCTGGGAGCCCGCGCCGCCGGTCGATGAGGCGACCAGCGTCTCGGCGTCGAGTTGCGCCGTGTCCTGCGCATTGACGAGAATACCCGCCGAGCCCGCGCTCAGCGTCGCGCCCTGGATGGACGCCTGCGCATTGCCGAGCACGAGGTTGGTGTCGATGGCGCCGCCGAGCGCCAGACCGCCCCCGGGCGTCGTCGAGGACGCCGACGGGTCGCCGGTCGGCTCGCTTGCAGCGGGCGCGCTTTGATCCGCCTGCTGCGAACCATTGCCCTTGGTGCCGTTGCCGCCCCCGGTGGACGTCAGATTGCTTTGCGTGTCCGCGGTGATCGAGGCTGCTTCATTGGCCGCGACATTGATCCCGGTTCCCCCCGTAATCAGCCCTGTTCCCGCCGTCGCGTCGGGCGCCACGCCAATGGTGGCGTCGGCGAAGCCGCGAACGTCGTTGAGCACGAACACCGCGCCCACCGCCTTGGATTCGGAAGCGGGGCTGTTCGCGGGCGCCGAGCCGTCGCCTGCGGCCTGCCACAGGCTGGTGTCCGTGTAATCGGTCGAACCCAGATCGACCGAATCGCCGGTCGACGGCGTGTTGCTTGTGCCGAGGTAAGAATAGACGGTCGCGGTTTTCGTCGCCGCGTCATAAGTATAGACTTGGTCCCCAACATTCAGGGTCTGCGTGCCCGACTTGTCGGTGTAGGTATAGTCGCCGGAAAGGGCGCTCGCGACGCCGCCGGGCGACGCGGTCGAACTCAGGGTGATCGACGAATTCGCGGTCAGCGTCGGGCTGTCCGTGGCGGTGACGCTGACCGTTCCGCCGGTGGCGGCGACCGACGACGAATCGAGAGTCGTCGCGCCGGCCAGGGCGCTCGGCGCCGTGCCGATAAAGGCCTCTGTCGCAGTGTCGATCTTGTTGGTGGCGAGCACGCCGCCGACATTGAGGGTCGAAGTCGCGTCGGAATTGCCGGCCGCCGCCTGATCGCCGACCGTCGCGGTGATCGTCGCGTGGCCATTGGCCGTCACCGTCACGTCGCCCGATGCGGTGACCGTCGAGGCCCCGTCGATATAGGCTTCGGTCTGATCCGGCGTCGCCGATCCCAGCAGACTGTCCGTGCCGATCAAGGCCGAGAGCGCCAGCGAACCGAAGTTATCGTTGCTCCAGCCGATCACATTGAACGCCGCTTCCAGCGTCACGGCGTCGCCATCGGCCGTCAGGGCGGTGGTTTCCGTCGCGGTGATCGTCGACGTATTCTGCGCGTCGAGCGCCACGGCGCCCGCGGTAGCGGCGACGATGGAAGCTTCGATATCGGCGATGGCCGAGCCCGTGACGTGGTTGGTCGCGACGACGCCGCCGGCGCCAAAGCCGCCCGATCCCGTCGTCACCACGCTCGAATCGGTGGCGCTGATCGTCGCCGTATCGGTCGCCGTGACCGAGACGCTGCCGCCCGAAACCGAGGCGTTGTTGATGTAGCTCAGCGTCGAGCTGGCGACGTTGTTGTAGTCGAACAGCACGTAGAGGCTGGCCGAGCCGAAGGAAGAATCGCTGCTGTCTTTCGTGACCTGTTCGCCCGGCGCGCTCCCCGAAGACGGATTGGCGGGCTTGGCCTGCGCTTCGTCCTTGAGCTGGTCCGCCGAAAGCGGCTTCCAATACTCGAGGTTTGTGTAGGCCATGGCCTTCGTGGCGTCGGTCAGGCTGCCGAGATCGACATCGGCCGCCGTCGTGCCCATGAAGCGATAGACGATGATCGTGCCGTCGCTTTGCTGAACCGCGACCTGATCGCCAAAATTCAGCGTCTCGGTCCCCGACTTGTTGGTGTATTTGTAACTCTTCGTGGCGAGGCTGGCGTAGTCGTTCGCGGGGCCGGCCGCGGCCTGGGTGCCGAGAGCCGTCATGGCGGACGAGGTCGTAATGGTCGCGGTGTCGGTGGCGGAGACGCTCGTCGCGCCGACAGCCTTAACCTTCGTTCCGCTCGCGGCGCCCGAATTGTCGATATAGCCGGTGACGGAGGTCAGGATTTGATTGTCCGTAAGCACGGCGGACGCGCTGAAGCTCTTGCTTCCGTCCGAAGGCTCGACGTCCGCGGTCGTCGTATTGCCGACAGTCGCGTTCACGCTCTCTGTCGACGTCGCGGAGACGTGCAAGCCGCCTGCGGAGGAGATGCCGGAATCCTCGATATAGGCGGTCGTCTGGGTCGGCGCCGAGGAGCCCAGCACATTGCCGCCGGCGATCGTGTCCACGGTGGAGTCGAGAAGGTTCTGGAACGCGGCGCCGATCGTGTTGTCGGCCATGATGACGCCGATGGCGATGGTCGTTCCCCCCGAACTGCTGGCGGACACGGCGCTCATGGTCGAAGCGGTGATGTCGGACGTGTTGGTCGCCGTGACATCGACGTCGCCGCTCGTCGTCGTGACGATGCTGTCGACGATATGCGCATCGGCGTCGCCGAGGATCTCATTGATCGAAATCGATCCATTGACGGCGAGCGTCGTGCCGGTGCTGGAGCTGCTGGAGTCGCTGGAACTGCCGAAGGAAGAGCCGCCCGAAGCTGTAGCCGTCGCGTCGATAGACGCATTTATCGTCTCGTTATCGACGGCCGTCACCGCGAGCGAAGCGCCGTCGACCGTCGAATCCTGCACGATGGCGTAGGCGCCGCCATGCACTTCGTTGAGCACCACGATGCCGCCGACCGCCGCGCCGCTCGCGGAGCCGCTCGTCGACTGTCCCTGGTCATTGGTGCTGGGTTCGAGCTGCGCCTTCGGGACTGCGTACCAGTAGCCAAGGTCGTAATAGTCGGGGGTGACGGTCGTAATGGGATTGCCGCTGGCGTCGAAAAGATCGCCGTTGCCGAGATCGACATTGGTCCCGCTCGGCCCCATGAATTTATAGACGGCGCCGTTGACCACGGAGATCGGCTTCCAATTCGCCGTGACCGTGTAATCCTCTTGCTTGAGATCGATCGTCTCTGGCGATGTTCCGATATACTGGTAAACTTGATCGGCGACGCCCTTGGCGCTGGGATAATCCGGCGCGATGACGACGGTGTCGCCGGGATTGATCGTCTCCGTCTTGGGAACGCCGGTTCCGAAGAGATTGGCTGTCGAGTAGGTGGCTGTGAAGAGAACGGTGTCGCCAAAATTCAGCGTCGTCATCGACCGTAGAGCCGGCGTCGGGCTGCCGGCGTTGCCCGGTTTGGCGGTTGAAACATAAGTCGTCTTCGCGCCCGCCGTGGTCGCCACCGCCGAAGTCACCAGCGTCGAGTTCGAGGTGATCGAGGCGTTGTTCTGGGCGTTCACCGTGATGGCGCCGGCGGCCAAGGCGCCGCCCGTCGTGATCGGCGTCACATTGCTCAGGAACGCCGTCGCCGCGCGACTGACGCGGTTCGACGCGGCCACGCCGCCCACCGCCACGGCGACGCCATTGCCGCTGGCCGTGCTGGTCGCCTGCGAGACATTGGTGACGGTCGAGTTGACGGTTCCGGCGGCGATTGCCTGAACCAGCAGCGCGCCGGCCACGGCCAACGTCGAATCCGTGATGCTCGCGGAAACGTTTGTCGCGTTGCCGGGCGCCGTCACATTAGTCGGCGCGTCATCGGTCCAGAAGTCGCTGGAGCCCAAGATCGTGCCGACGGTGGCGGCCAGCAGGCCGCCGTCGCTGGTGCTGACGGTCCAGCCGATTGCGTTGATTGCGATGGTGCCGGCCACCCCCGCCGCCGTCGAGGTGCCGGTCGCCGAAGCGCTCGTTTCGGCGCGCGCCGTCACCGTCGAGGAATCCCCGGCAAGCACCTGAACGTCGCTGCTCGCTCCCGTCGTCGTGACGCTGGAGTCTGCGAGCGACGCGGAAACGACGCCCAGAACGAGATTGGCCGCCAATGTGCCGCCCGCCGAAACGGAAGCGCCGCTTGTCGTGGCGGAATCCGCGGCCAGCACCGAGTCCGAAGACAGCGAGGCATTGTCGACCGCCTCGACACGGACGGCGCCGGCCGAACTCACCGTCGAACCCGTCACGAGCGCAATCACGTTCTCGTCGAAGGAGACCACGGACGTCGTGGGCTCGACAGTGATTTCTGTGCCGGAGCCCGGCTGGCCGCCCGTCTCCGTCGCCGTGGCGGGATCGAAATTGGGGGCGACGGAAGTCGCCGAAAGGGTGGAGTCGTCTTCCGTGCTGACGACGAGGCCGCCGGCGCCGACCGTGATCCCGCTATCCGAAACGGTAGCGTCGGCCTCGCCGCCGACGGTGACCGTCGACAGATGGCCGTTCGCCAAATAGCTCGTATCGCTCTCGGTCGTCAGCTCAAGCCCGGCGCTGTGGATGTTGACGCCGGCGACCTTGACGGAAGTCGAATCGCCATCGTCGCCGCCGGCGTTGATTTCGATCGTGCCCAAACCCGTCGACGTCTCGGAATTGCTGATCGTTCCGCCGCTCGTCGCCGCCAGCGCGATATCGCCCGCGGCGATATCGCCGCCCAGCCCCGACACTATGTCGGCGGCGCCCGAGCCGGGCGCCGACGTAGCCGCGAGGTTGCCGACATCGACGGCGGTGGTGCGCGAAAGCGTATCCGCGCTGTCGAGCGCGCTGAACACCAGGACATTGCCGACCACCGGCAGGCTCACGGGATTGTCCAGCGTGAGGCTGGTCGTCACATTCGTCGCATCCGTCGCCGCGAGATAGCCGGCGACAGGGTCGGCAGTCGATATCGTTCCCGCGCCCAGCTCGATCGACGCCCCCGACGCGACGGTGACGATGGTCGAATTGGTGACGTTGGCCTCGACCTCGACCGCGATGCCGAGAAGCGAGGCGGGAACAAAACCGGGGATGACGCCGGCGCCGATGTGATCCGCGTCGATCGTGGCGTTGACCGTGGTGTTCGCCTCGGCGTCGAGGGTCGCGGCGGAAACGACGGCGCTCGAAGAGAAGGTCACTCCGGACGTGTCGTTGGCGGTGATCGTGACAGCGTGCAGCAACAGGCTGTCGGTATTGTCGATGCTGTCGTTTACGTCGACGTTGGAGATGACGGACAGCGCGCCGGTCGCATCCAGCGTCCCGTTGATGGTGATCGCCGCGTTGTTGGTGGTCGTGATGGCGGCGCTGGTGACCAGATTGGCGTTCGCATCGGTATTGGTGATCGTTTCGGTCGAGGAGGAGGTGGCCTCGAGCGAAATCGTGCTCGCGCTGATCGTGACGCCGGAATCTTCGGTGATCGCCGCGCCGATAGGGGCGGACTGAGTGATGCTTTCGGCGCCGATCGTCGAGGCGGAAATCGTTTGCGTGTCCGACGCGTTCACCGTCGCCGAAACGCCCGACGAATCCGTCAGATTTCCGGAGAACTCGATCGAGGAACCCGCGCCGGTGATATCGAAGGCGGTTCCGGCCGCGAGCGTATTGAAGTCGACCGCGTGCGTGCTGTCGCCGACCTGGAGCGTGTCCCCGGCGCCGAGGATCAGGTCGAACGCCTGCCCGGCCGTCGGCGCCGCCGACGTATTGAACGTCGAGCCATTGATGCCGTTGATGACGAGATCATTGCCGGACTGCGTAGCTTCGAGGTTGAGGTTTGTATTTCCGCTGAGGTCGAGCGACGTCGGATCGCCCATGTTGGTCGACTGGACGTTCTCGAACGACAGCGACTGACCGTCTAGCGTGATCGTGCTGATCGGGCCCGCGGTATAGGCCGCCGTCTGGTGCGGCCCGTTGTCAAATATGAGCGCGTTCTCGCCGCCCGCGCCGCCGTCGAACACGCCCGACAGCGTGCCGCCCTTGTCGACCGTCAGCGTGTTATTATTATTGCCGCCGCCCGTCAGATTGCCGACATTTTCGAACGACAAATTCACGCCGTCGCCGCTGACCGCGCCCGCATTGGCGCCGGTCAGCGTCCAGTTTGTGTTTGTGGCATTATCAAAAACGATGTTGTTCTGGCCGGAGCCCCCGTCGAACGAGATTTTGGGCGCGGCGTAGCCGGCGAACGAACTCGCATCGACAGTCAGCGTATTATTGCCGGCGCCGCCGGCGATCGAGATCGCCGAGATTTCATTGAGATCGCCGAACGCCAGCACGGCGTCGCCGTTGCTCTGATCGACGATCTGAACGCGCTGGACACTGACCGTCCGGGCGTTGACCTGCTCGGTCGCCTGAACAAGTTGCACGATGAGGCTGTGGTCGAGGGGCTGCGCGCCGAAGTCCTGCGTCAAGTTGACGGCGAGCACGTCGGCGTTGAGCAGCAGCCGAGGCTCGAGCGGATCGAAGGCCAGCCGCGAGCGAGACGCATTCGCGCGCGCCGCTCTTGCCGAGTTGCGCCAAAACCAATGCAATGGAGTCCGGCGCCGACGCGGCCTCCTTGGCGTGCTTTTGGCGGGCGGCCCAAACAGGCCCACGGATTGAAACGGAAAAGCCATCCCAGCGCCTCTCTAAGCCTGTAGCAACGTTTGGGCGACCGCGAGAAGTCCCGCGACCGCCCCAAGCGATGTTCAGAAAGACAGGGCCGTTGACGGCCTCTTCTTGGATTCAGATCCTCGCCAATCGATCAGCCGTCCGCTTCAGCGGGAAGCTTGTCAGCGGCGGCGCCCGGCGCAGGCTCGAGCACACGAACGATCCGCTCGGCGGTCGGCGTGAAATTACGCTGCGAGTGGAGGTGGGCGTAGATAAGATCAAGATCGCCGCTTGCCGCCAACCGCGCCAGCGCATCGCCGGGAAGCGCTTTGAGCCGAGCCCGGCTCACCGTCATGAATCCGCCCAAGGTGAGCTTTTGTCCGGACCGCAGGCTGAATTGGGCCTGCATCGCCTCGAGCAGATTGAGATCGACGAGACGTTGCGAGAAGGCGCGCGTCGCCTCGAACTGGGTCTGGTAGGCCTGCAGGAAGTTGAGCACGCTTTGCAGATATTGCGTGCGCTCGCCTTCGGCGTCGAACAGACGCTCGCCGACGCCGCGGCGGTTCACGCCATGGAATTCCTCGTCGACGCACAGCGTGAACCGTGAACCGTCCGTGGTCGAGAAAACAAAGGGGTATCGCCGCACGAAAGCCGGAATATATTTGGCGTTCCAGGCCCCATTTTCGTCGACATAGAGATTTTCATTGTCGCGGACGCCGAGCAGAGCCGCAGGCATGACCCCGGCCCCTTCCCCCGCGAACACGATCGCGTATTCGGCGCAGGCGAGTTCGAATTCCGCCGCCATCAGCGGCACCGAGTTCACATTCTTTGCAAACCCGTAATCGGCGCCCGACTTGATCGATACGTCCTTGTGCTGCCTAGGGTTCACCTGGACTGCGCGTTCATAAATCAGGAGTTGCTTTTTCATCAAGTGCGCGCCTTACTAAGGGGAAACCTGGGAACACGCGGACGCCCGCGACGGGATCGCCGAAACGAGACGCTCCCGGGGTAATTGAATCGAACCGCGACGTTAGGACGCAGCCTAACGCATCGGAATTGCGCCTTCAAGGTCATAGAATCGCAATATTTTGGTATTTGCCAATTTGTGGTCCTTGACATCGACCGCGGACGCAACTTTTGCCGACAGGGACGACTAAGTCGGGCGCAGCGGATTCCGCCCGCAGGAGCAAGCAATCGCATTTTTTGTGATCGTCGCGACGAAGCGCGGCGAGGGCTGGCAACCTAAATGGCTTGCGGTGGGTCCGGTCTCCTCCCCGAAATTGGGCGGCCCCGGTCCAGGGAGGTCGCTTTCAAATGGCCGCTGTCGAGGGCCGTAAAGGACGCAGTATCCCTTCGTCGTAGCCATATTTTGAGATATAGGCCGTGCTCAGTCCCAAGCATTCGGTCGAAGCGCAGCGGTCCCGAAATACGCACTGATAAAAGCCGTTGCGCATGAATTCCGGCCAGAAAGCCGGGTCGATGAAAAGCTGCGGCTGCGTGTTCATGAGGGCCGCGCCGTCATCGCCGAGAAGGCATTGCGGAAAATTTTTCACCTCGACGCCGCGGCCCAACGCTCGCGCTTTGGCGATCGCTTCGCGCAAATAGGGCGCGATGGCGGCATGCGGAGCTACGAGGTCCTTTTCGTCCGTCTCGCTCATGGGCCAATAGACCCAAAACTCCATCTGGACGAGATTGCGCAAATGCGCAAGCCGGTCGACGAGCTGCGGAAGCAGATGAAAGCTGCGGTTCGTCACGACCGAATTCGTGAGGGTGACCACGCCATCGCGTTCGTCGAGAATCTCGAGCCCACGAAGCGTCCTATCAAACGAGCCCGGCACGGTCGTAATCGCGTCGTGGGTCTGCGCGTCCGGACCGGCGACGCTGACGAAATATTCGTCGACGCCGGCGCCGATCAAGACGTCGCAATAGGCCGGCTGCGCCAAATGCATGCCATGGGTCTGTATGCGCACGTGCTCAAAGCCCGAAGCGCGCGCCCGTTTCGCAAGTTCGGGAAGATCGCGGCGCAACGTGATTTCCGACCCGGTCAGGATCAAGCCCTTCCACTGCCGACGGCGGGCATTTTCCGCCAGAAGCTCGTCGAACCGCTCTCCCGATTCCGGCGCCAGCCGGTCCATCGTGCCTTCGATCATGCAATGCACGCATCGCAGATTGCAACGGAACTCCATCGTCATCGAGACGTAGTCGCGATGGTCGAACCGGTGCAGGGACGCCGCTTGCGGCGCCGAGGTCTGAGTTTGAACCGTCAACGAATCCGCGGCCCCGTCCGTTGCTCGATATCGGTCGCAAAGCTCAACGCCGGAGCGGGCAATGTGCATCCGCTTCAGAGTAGGCCGTAAAAGGCGCTCTTTGTGACCTTCACGACGCCGCCTTCGACGACATAGTCGAGGCCGACGTCATATAACATGTGATCGAGATCGTTGCGATAGCGCCGTGCAAACGCAACGAGATCCTCTGGAAACCCCTCTTGTTGCAGGAAGCCTATCAGCGGATCGACCGCAATTCGCGAAAAATAAACGCCATCGTTGAACTTCTTGTTGGCCACGACAATCACCGCGCATTTCAACAAATCCGGCCGCAGGACCGCGGACAACGAAAATCCCCTGAGATCATGGTGCGCGGAGCAGCCGATCTTGGCGACAATGTCGCTCATCTCCCTTCGGACGTCGAAGAAGAAATAAAAATTCGCGAGCCGCACGCCGGCGGTCGATTGCTCGTAACAGATGCCTGACGAGACGCTGCTGCCCGGATTGCCGATATAGACGTTTATGGTGTCGAGCGGTCGCCGACCGCTGGCGACTTCTTCGTCAAGATCAATGGAGAACATGAAGTAGGGGCGCCCCTCCCGAGGTTTCAAAGGGCAATTTACGAAGGGCGCCAGAATCTCGAGGACCCGCGTGATCGACACGCTCCGCTCCAGTCGGGCATAGTCGTAAAAGTAAAACTCGAAGCTAAGTCGGTCTCCGATCTTCTTGACGCCAAACACGGTCTGGAACGGTCCTAGCGCCTGGCGCAGCGCCATGCATGCAGCCACGAGATGCGGGCCGCCGCCGGCCGCCTCAATGGCGCGCCACAACAGATTGGCCGATCGCAGCTTGCCTGCGGGCGGCGCGATCGGCTGGTAATCCCAAAGGCAATAGTCCGCGTATCGATCCCGCGGGGTCGTGCGCTCAAGTTCCGCGGCCGCCAAATTCATGATGCTTCCGTCAATGCGCTTCGATCCCATAGTAGATCGTCACGAATTCCTCGCCTCCCCTCCCAAGGCCGGCCGAAAGATGGCCCAAGGCCAATTCCCAAGCGCCCCCGAACACCGCGACCGCTTGGGATGGCGGCACAGCGAAATCCCTCATCGTCGCCTCGATCAAATCAGCGATTTGGCTCAGACGCAACTCGGCGTCATAGACGTTGAGATCGCAGGATCGGCGTCGATTGCCGGGCTCATCGACCTCCATCATCAAGAGCTGGCCTGAATCGGCCAAAGCCGCCACGCGCGAAAGCAGGCGCAAAGCGCACCGAAGAGCGCGCGGCGCCTCGCTCGCGGGCATGAGGGTTCGCAGTTTGGCCTCGACCTCGCCCCGCGTTCGGCTGGGCGCCCAGGTGTAACGCGTCACCGCCGTCCCGTCAGCGCGCCCAGGCGCCCATTTGTAGGCGAGATGGACGAGCACGGGCTCGGCGTTCGCCATCGCCAGACGGGCCTGAGCCGCGTATTCGAAATAGATCTTGCGCACTTCGAAGCCCGGCCCGTCCTCGTGCCCGAAATGCACGATATCGGCGCCTTCGAGCGCGGCCGGAAGCGTGTCCGCAAAGCCGCCGGGAATGCCGAGCTCGCGGGCCATCTCGGCCAGCCGGACGGCAGGCGCCTCGCCGAGCGCCGCCCGATGGATGCTGATTAGACATCGGTCGGCGAACAACGCCCCCGGCGCGATCTTCACCGATCTCTCCAGGCCGTAGGGTGCGCGAAGCTTCTCGACGAGCTTGATAAGGTCCTCGGCCGGCATCACACGGGTGTCCGGTGCAATTGGTCGAGGTACGACTTGTGACCTGGCATTCGATCCGCGAAATCGCGATTCTCGGCGCGAACCCGGTCGAGGATCTGCCACACCTCGCCCCGGCTCGCGACATCCGCCTCGACGATCATGCGTTTGGGGAATCGTCCATTGCCGGCGAATATGAAAAAGTAGCTTGTCTCAGTAAAGAGCTGGCGTTTCGACGTTTCGATCCGCCCGGTTTCGTCATAGAGCGCGATCTTTTCGCGCAGAGTGTCCGGCAGGGGCACGTTGCGCGCGTCGCGCCAGAACGGTTCGTCGCGCTGGGCGAGCCAATAGTGCAACACGATGAAATCGCGCACTTCGTCATAGAGGTCGGACATTTCGCCATTGTAGGCGCCGCGCAGAGCGTCGCTGAAGCCGCGATCGGGGAGGTATTTAATCAGAAGCTTAACGGCCTTTTGAATGAGGTGGATGCCGGTCGATTCAAGCGGTTCGACAAAACCCGACGCGAGTCCGACGGACACGCAGTTGCGAAACCAGAAATTGGTCCGCCGACCGACACGGACTTTGATCGATCGCGGGTCCGCCGCACGCTCCTTGCGCAAGCCGGATTGCGCGATCAACGCGGCGATCGCCTCGTCGGTCGAGAGATGCGCGCTCGAATAGACGTAGCCGTTGCCGACCCGACTGCTCAGCGGAATCTTCCACATCCAGCCCGACGGCATCGCTTTCGAGAGCGTATAGGGCGGGAAGTCGTCGCTTCGCGGCAGGGGCATCGCCACCGCGCTGTCGCAAAGCATGTAGCGCGACCAGTCTATCCAGGGATCGCCCAGGGCTTTCTCGATCAGCCGGCCGGCAAATCCCGTCGCGTCGAGGAACAGGTCGCCGGCCAATGTGCGGCCGCCGCCGATATCCAGGCTGGCGATATTCCCGCGATCGTCGAGCGCGACGTCCTGCACATGGCCGAAAAGGTGCTGCACGCCTTCGCCCGTCGCGATGTCGCGCAGATATTCCGCCAGCGCCGCAGCGTCGAGATGGTAAGCGTAGGTGCCCAATTGGGCGATCGTCGACGAGCCCTGGTAGGGCCACGGCGACTTGTCTTGTTCGCACAGACGCGCCTGCAGCGAATAGTCGGAATAGGTCAGCTTGCTGCCCGACTCCATTCGACGCTTGAGCCAGTAATGGAAGAAGTCGAGCCCGTTTATCTGCGGGCCGCACAAACCGAACGCATGCCAATAAGCGGCGCCCTCGCCTGTCCAGCCGTCGAATTTGATGGCCAGCTTGAAGGATGCGGAGCACCGCCGCATGAATTCCTTTTCGTCGAGGTTCAGCGATCGAACGAATTCCACCAGCGAAGGGATCGTCGCCTCTCCGACCCCAATGGTTCCGATCGTCGGCGACTCGACGAGAACCACTTTGGCGTTCATGCGTCGAATGAAGCGGTTGAGATAGATCGCGGCCATCCAGCCCGCGGTTCCGCCGCCGACAATGACGATTCGTTCGATCCTTTGAGATTTAGGGTCGACAGCGGGCATAGATCAGTCCTTTCGGGAATTGGGGCGGCCGTGAATTCCCCGGGCCGGCGGGCGCCGCCGCCCAGACCACAATTGGCTCCGATATCCAGCGTCGATATTGTCTGAATCGGCTTGGGCGCACAAATCGGCGAGATGTCGCCGCCAACGCCGCAAGCCGGCGGCGATTCATCCTAGGGCCGGCGCGCGGTGATGAGATGAAAGCCCACATCCAAGGCGACGCGCCGATACTCGATCGAGGCAAAACCGAGTTCCTCGAGCTTTTTCAGATAGATGTCCGCCGGTCTCAGGAAATGCAGGAATACGAGGTCCGGCGCCATCGCATATGGGATTCGCCGTCCACGGATATCGATCGGTTCGCGCTCGAAAATGAGAAGCCGCCCGCCAGGCCGGACGAGGGCGCGCGCGCGTTCCAGCAACCGGAGGGCGTCCTCGTCCGGCCAATCATGCAACACCGATTTGAACGAGACGAGATCGGCGGCGGTCGGCAGTGAACCGCTTCGCATGTCGGTCGGAAAAAAGCTGATGCGCCTCGCTTCGTCCGCCGCCGCGACATCGGCAATGTGCTTTCGCCCCAGCTCGCAAACCACGGGAAGGTCGACCACAGTCGCCGTCAGGGAAGGACTCCGCTTGCATGCCTGGTAGGCGAACTCGCCGGTATTGCCGCCGAGGTCGATTAAACCGGCGACGGACCGAAGGTCGATGGCGTCCAGCGCGGGGCCCGCCTCGTATTTCGTGAGGCAAGTCGTGAACTTCGTCCAGGCGCGAGTGGCTCTAAGGTTTTCCGCGGTTATGTCGATGCACCGGTCGTAACGAAAGAGGTCAAACACCTTGGAACGGGCCATAAATTGCGGGACATCGGTCAGCAACGGCGTAAAAAGACTATGAATGTCGGGCCATACGACGTCGGCGAACTCGATTCGCGACTCCAGAAGATCGCGGAACTGAAGCGCCGCGCGGAATTCCGAGGTCAGTTCGATCAAATCGCCGGTTCGCGCAACCACGCCGTTGACCTCGAGCATATCGACCAACAGCCGCAATCCCGTGGAGTTGACACGACGCTCGACCGAAAGCGCCGAAAGCGAGGTCGCCCCGTTGCTGCGCAAAGCATCGAGAATGCCGAGCTCGATCGCGCTCTTGATGGCGCGAGCGTCCATTTCCGTGCTCAGAAACGCATTCACACAGAGGAATTCGAGATTGTCCATGGAGACGCACTATAGCTGGACAGCGGCGATCGATAGCTAATAAACGCGACGCCGTGCGAAAATCGAGCGGAGCCGTTCCTCGGCGATGGCGACAGCGGCTCTTACGCGAACTTGGGCCATCGCCAAGATTCGCCGAACCCGACAATCTCGGCTCGATGGAGACGGCCCTCGCACGGCCACCGGATCGACTGCATGGAAGAAGGCGACCCATTGCGGGCCAGCCCTTCGCAAATCTCGTCGAGGGCGCCCATAGTCGGCCGCCGGCGCTTAACTCGTACGCCGGGCGGCATTTTGCTACGGTTCGATCCAAATTCAGGCCGGCCGCGTTGCAGAGGCACGAACGCCTTTTCGACGGCGATCGGAGCCGAGCGGCGCATTGGGCCGGAACGGCTGCGATTCGCCGCGCAAGGAACAGCCGGGCCGGACTATGGCTTCACGCCCTCCGAGGCTCCCGTCGCGCCCGCCGCTTGCTCCGCCATATTGAAGGTTGCGCGGCAACGAAGCCCGGCCGGCACGGCGTGGTCGGAGTTGGCAAGTTCGAGTCTGACTCCGAAAGTGCCGCTGGCGGCGTCGAACACCTGATCGACGACGCTTACTTTCGCCGTGCGCTCGCCGCCGACTGGATCGTTGGGATGCACGATCGCGACATCGCCGACTTTGATGAGTTTGTAGTAGCGCACCGGCAGGAAGGTTTCGACATTGAGCGGGTCGATACGTGCGATCGAGACGATCGTGGCCTCTTGGTGAACATATTCGCCGGGGCCGAGCGAGCGCTGGGTCACCGTGCCGTCTATCGGGCTGCGGATCGTGCGCTGCGCGAGTTCCGCCTGCGATCGGTCGAATTCGATTTCGGCCATATGATGATTCAAGTGAGCCAGAGCGAGTTCCTGTTTCGCCACGTTGAAATCAGCCTGAGCGTTTTCGACATCCTGAGAGCTGGCGACATGTCGTTCTTGCAACCCGAGCTTTCGATTCAATACGCCGGTTTTCTGATCAAGCACCGCTTGCTTGGCTTCGATCTCCGCCGTGCTGTCGGCCCGCGCTTTATTGTAAGCGACCGCCGCCTCTTCGACCGTGGATTCCATGTGAGCGACGATCTGTCCCCGCTTGACGGTGTCGCCGCGGTCGACGGCGACGTTCGCGATAATGCTCGCCACGGGACTGCCGAGCTTCACGCTAAGCGACGCTTCCATTATGCAGTCGAAGGTCGCCGGAGAGGCGTGCGCTGCGGTCGCGAAAACGGCGGCGCCAAGCAAGCCGGCGATGGCCCAAAAGCCATCGAGTCGGCGCGGCGCCTTGGGGCATCCTTGGGCGCGTCTCTTGGCGGAAGATCGAATCATCATATCGGAACCCGGGTTCGCCCCGGTCATTCGGAGCCGACAAAACCAAATAAGATTACCACGCCGGAAGGCGAGGACAACGCACGCAGCAGGCGTTTCAAACCACTGAGCGTCGCGTCTTGCAACCCTCCTCGCAAATCCATAATGTCAGGCTAAACGAAATCGCTTCAGCGCCCATTCTTCGCCAATCCGTGGGAACCCATGTGCCGGCACGTCGCATAGCATTGGTTTGTGTGACGCCGCGGCCAGACGCTGACGAACTCGGTCCGCTTGAGCTTCCCAGCTATGGCGTTCGCCGCGTACAGGCCGCGGTTGTGGGCGATCTTGAGACTCCTGGGCACAAGGTCAAGCTCATCGATCTCGGCCGTGACGACGTGGCGGGCTACGCGCGAGAAATCCTCGCCTTCGAGCCGGACATCGTCGGCTTTTCCATTTATGTGTGGTCGACGCCTTGCCTGGTCGACGTCGCACGCGAAATCCGGCGGCGACGCCCGGGCTGCGTGATCGTATTCGGCGGGCCTTCAGCCCGCAGGGCGCTGTTCGATCTCGATTTTTACCGCGACCCGGCCAAATATCTCGACGCTATCGTCGAGGGCGACGGAGAGATCGTTTTTCGTGAGATCGCGGCGCTTCCCGAACTCTCGCGCGAGACGCTGAGATCGGTGCCTGGCGTGACGTCGCCGACGCCGGCGGGATGGGTGAGCGCGCCCAAACGTCCGGCTTCGATGGATCTTGACCACATCCGGTCGCCGTTTCAACTCGGCCTGATGTCGCCAGGCGCGGTCGCCTATCTCGAAACCTATCGCGGCTGCCCGCTGTCGTGCCGATTTTGCGAATGGGGGACGAGCGAGAAGGTCAAATCGGTGTTTTCGGCCGACTACATCGCGCAGGAAATGCAGGCCTTCGAGAAGCTCAGGGCGCCGGCGGTGTTCTTGCTCGACGCCGGGCTCAATCTCAATCTCCGCGCCTTCCGCAATCTGCGCGAGGCCAATCAGCGGACCGGCTTTCTGAAGAAGTCGCTATTCTGGGCGGAAGTCTATCCTTCCGTCGTACGTGACGAGCATTTCGAGTTCCTGAACGAGATCGGCCCCGCCTATCTCGGGGTCGGCATGCAGTCGATGGATCCCGCCTTGTTGAAATTGCATCAACGGCCCTCGGATTCGCCGCGCTTCGAGCGGGTGGTGCGCGACCTCGCCGCGGTCACCAACATCGAATTGCAGATCATCTTCGGGCTGCCCGGCGACACGCCGGAGGGATTCCGCCGCACGCTCGACTACGCGCTTACGCTGCCCGCGAGCGTGCGCGCCTATCATTGCCTGGTGCTGCCGGATGCGTTGATGACGCGCGGTTTGCCGGACTGGAATCTGGAGTTCGACCCACGCGATCTCTCGATGACGTCCTGCCTTGGCTGGAGCGCGGATGCGATTGCCTCCATGCGCGACGAGCTCGGCCGCCGCGCGCGAGGCGCTGGCGGAAAAGCCGGCCAGTTCTGGTGGGCGTTCCCGCGCCAGTTGCGTCACGGCGCCAAAGCGGTCCCCGCATGAATGCCCCGGCCGACACGCTCGCGTCCGATAGCCATATCGCGCCCGTTGGCGCTTGCTGGCGCGAAGCCCCCCGGCGGTCCGGCCGCCGCGTCGCCTTGTTGGCGCGTTATCCCGACCGCGACGCCGCGATGCCGCAGTTCATTCCCAATCTTGGCCTCTACATGGTGGAGGCGGCGCTGCGCATGTCCGCTCTGCCCGGGCTCGATATCAAGGTCTGGGACGTCGCCGCCGGCGCCGAAACGATCGAGCGGATCGCCGCGGAGGTCATCGCCTTCGACCCGGATGTCGTGGGGTGCTCGGTCTTCCTCTGGTCATTCCCGTTCTTCCTCGAGGTCGCGCGCCTGGTGAAGGGCGACGATCCTACGCGCTTGATCGTTTTTGGCGGCCCGTCGGCGCGCCCGGTGATGCTCGACCACGAACCGCACCGACGGAAGTCTGCCGCGGTCGATTTGCTCGTCGTCAACGAGGGCGAGGATACTTTCCGCGAGGTCGTCGAGCTCGCCGACCGGTCGGCCTCCGCGCTGACGCGCATTTCCGGCCTTGCGTTTCGCTCCAACGGCGCATGGCGCGAGACTGTCTCAAGACCGCTGGGCGATCTCAATCTTCTGCCCTCGCCCTATGCGATGAACCTCATCCCCTCGGGCGGGCTCGGCGTGTTGCAGACCTATCGCGGCTGCCCCTTCACCTGCGCATTCTGCGAATGGGGCACGATGGAATCGCCCAAACGGGTGCGCACCGCCGAAAGTCTCAGCTCCGAATTCAACGCGATGGACCGCATCGGACTTGGCGCCGCCTTGCTCGCGGACGCTGGACTTAACCTGAACCAGGCGGCGTTCCAGAATCTGCGAGCGGCCGCTGATCGAACCGGCTTCCTGTCGAACCGCGGCCTGATTTGCGAGGTCTATCCGGCCAAGGTGCGTCGCGAGCATATCGATTTTCTCGCCGGCGTCGGCAACGCCTATGTCGGCGTCGGCTTGCAATCCTTCGACAACGCCGTGCTGGCCAACGTCGACCGCAAATATGACGAGGCGAAATTCGACAATACGGTGCATGAGCTCGGCCAGGCGGCGACGCTCGCCGTCGAGATCATCGTCGGTCTTCCCGGCGACAATCCCGAAGGCTTTCGTCGAAATTTCGAGCGCGCGCGACGTCTGCCTTGCGCGCTGCGGGTTTATCATTGCGTCGTATTGCCGTCGGCGCTCATGGTTCGCTCGCCGCCGGAGCACCGGCTCGAATATGATCCGGTGTCGCTGAAGATGCATTCGTGTCTGGGCTGGTCGCGCAAGGCGCTGGCGCGCGAAGCCGCCTTCCTGAACGCGCAAGCCGCCGCGTCGGGCGGACGCGCGGGGGAGTTCTTTTGGGTGTTTCCCCCTCCGGGGATCCGTTGAGGCCGGCGCCGGTCGGGAGCTGAAAATGCCGTTCTTTCGGACAGTCACCATCGCCGCGGCCGACGCCGACCAATCGCCGCGCGCGCTCACGCGGCTGCGCGCTCGCGAAATCGGCGGCGTCATCGTCAAGCAGGTCTACGATCGCGCGACATGCGAGGCAGTCTGCGCCGAACTCGAGGGCGGTCGCCATGGTCTGATCAGGACCGACTTTCCGGCGAAGTTCGCGGCGTATTTCTACGGCGTCAACCTCAATCTCGCGCATCCCGACCTCACGGAGTATTTTGCCGAGGCGCCCCGCTTTCGCGAGGGGCTTTCCCGTCTACTGGGTGGAAAGCTCGACCTCGAGCGGCGTGTGGCGTCGCTGTTTTCCTCTCTGGACGAGGGGCGTCCCTACGCCGCGGCGCCGGGCCCGACGCCGAAAGCGAATTACATGTTCACGACCATTCGCGCCCATCTTTCCGGCGGTTACATTCCCGCGCATTTCGACGACGAACAGGCGGCGCGTCCGAGTTATCGCATGTTGCTCCCGCTGATTCAGCCGAAGCTGTTCTCCTTCGTCCTCGCCTTTTCAAAGGCGGACGAAGGCGGCGCCCTTGAGATCTTCAATCTCCATCCCGTCAACGAGGGAGAGCGGATCGTGGTCGGCGACCGGAGCGCGGCGAAGCCTGACTTAGACGCCGTCGAGAAAGTGTCGTTGCGATTAGACCCTGGCGACCTGATCGTCTTTAGCTCCGGCCATCACCTGCACCGCGTGACGCCTGTTATCGGCGCTAAAACGCGCTGGACCGCTTGCAGTTTTATGGCGGAGGCCCGCGCTGGGGCGGGCGTATATTGTTGGGGCTGAGCGATGCGCGCCGCCGTCCCGCCCTATTTTGATCAGCTCATCGCGGGCTTCTGGTCCGGCCAGACCGGCCGGAACGTCCACCTCGGCTATTGGGACGATCCCCCCGCCCTCTCCATGCCGTGCGCGCCCGGGGAGTTTGAAGCGGCGCAAGCCCGGCTGACCGACATTCTCGTCGGGCTGGCGGATCTGGCCGACGGGCAAGATGTGCTCGACGTCGGCTGCGGCTTCGGCGGCACGCTCGAAGCCGTTGGCAAATGGCGGAACATCAGGCGCACCGGCGTCAACATCGATCGTCGCCAGTTGGACATCTGTCGCTCTCTTGCACCGAACGGCAAACCCTTGTCGCTCATAGCCGCGGACGCCTGCGCGCTGCCGTTCCGGGCGGCGAGTTTCGATCGCGTGTTCTGTCTCGAGGCGATGTTTCATTTCCGATCGCGGACGACGTTTCTGCGCGAAGCCGCCAACGTGCTGCGCGGCGGCGGCCGCCTCGTGCTTTCTGACATTTTGCTCCGTGATCCCGGCCCTAACGCGCCAATGGACGCGGCCAGCGTCGAGGCGGCGATCCGACGTGAATATGGACCTTGGCCGCAGCTCTGGGTCAAAGAGCACGAGATCATGGACGCGGCGCAGCGAGCCGGACTTGAGCTCGAGCGCGTCCTCGATGCGACCCGCCAGACCCTTCCAACCTATCGCGTGACCGCTCCCCAGGAACAGGATGGATTTCCAAAGCGCGCATCGGCGGGCGGCGTGCTGCGCTGGCTGCACGCTATGGGCTGCGTCTCCTATCTCTGCCTGTCGTTCACAAAATCATGACGCATAGCCGCCGCGGCGGCGTCGAACGCATCTCAGGACGCGCGCCGCGTCATTCCGACTTGCCGGTGAACGCAAGCGTTTTCATCTGCCATTGATCAGAGCGCAGCAAGTCCGCCCGCATTCGCGCATGCAGCCGCTCCGCCCGCTTCTGCGCGTAGTTAGAGGCCTCGCGGCCCGCCCAGGCTCCGAGGAATCTAGACACCGCCTTGGCGGCGCCCGAAAGCGCGGCGCCCGATTCCGTATCCATCAGCGCATCCTCCAGCGACAATATGGCTTCGAAGGAGCCCGGCTCGCCCTGTCGACCGGCGCGGCCCGCAAGCTGGAGGTCGATGCGCCGCGCATCGTGGCGTTCGGTCATTATGACATGCAAGCCGCCGAGATCGGCCACGCCGTCGCCGAGATGGATGTCGGTGCCTCGTCCGGCCAGATTGGTCGCCACGGTGATTCGACCTCGCTCCCCGGCCTCCGCAACGATCTCAGCCTCGCGCCGATCCTGCGTCGCGTTGAGCACCGTGTGAGGCAGCGAGGCCGCGTGCAATAGCGCGCTCGCGCGCTCGGAAGTCGTGACCGAGCGGGTGCCGATCAGGATGGGAACGCCGGCTTCGTGCAAACCGGCGACGCGCGCCACGATCCGACGCCATTTTTCTTCATCCGTGGCGACCACGACGTCGGGCCGGTGGACGCGGCGCACCGGCTTCGCGGTCGGGATGGCGACCACGGGCAATCGGTAGACCCGCCAAAGCTCGGCTGCGACCGGCTGAAGCGTTCCGCTCATGCCGGCAAGCCGACGATAGCGGCGAAAGAAACGCTGATAGGTGATCCGCGCAATCGTGATGCGTCGCGTGGATAGCGCGCAACCTTCCTTGTGCTCGATCATCTGATGGAGGCCGTCGCTCCACAATCGATCGGGCATTATACGGCCCGTATATTCGTCGACGATCCGCACCTTGCCGTCAGTGACGACATAGTGCTCTCCCCTGTTGAACAAATGGACCGCCGCCAAAGCCTGCCGTGCGAGTTCCTCGCGGCTGACGACGCTGCGCCAGTGGCCGGCCAGCGCCCGCGCGAATTTCTCGACCCGCGCTTGCCCTGCGACAGTAAGATAAATTCGGCGCTCTTCGTTCGATACAATGAAGTCGGCGCCAGCCTCCAGGTTGGCGGCAAGCTCGAGCGCGCTCGCGACCGTGTCCGCGTCGATTGCCGTATCGGCGGCGCCGGAGATGATGAGCGGGGTTCTCGCCTCGTCGACGAGGACGCTGTCGGCCTCGTCGACGAGGGCGAAATGCAAGCCTCGCAGACGCAGGCGCCGCGACCGCGGCGATGGGCTGTGCAACGTCTCCATCTTCAACGGCAGGTCGCCCGCGGTCTGACCGAGGACCATCCGGTCGCGCAGATAATCGAAGGCGAGTTCCTTGTTGGTGCAGTAGGTAATGTCGCAGGCGTAAGCCGCTCGGCGCTCCGCGGCGTTCTGACCGCCGACCACGACTCCGACGCTAAGACCGAGACTGGCGTAGAGCGGCCCCATCAGTTCGGCGTCGCGCCGGGCCAGATAGTCGTTGACCGTCACGATGTGAATCGGGACCCCGGCAAGCCCCGCGGCGCCAGCCACAAGCGTCGCGGTCAGCGTTTTGCCCTCCCCCGTGGCCATTTCGGCCAGCATGCCTTTGATCATGGCGAAAGCGCCAACGACCTGGACGTCGAAATGGCGCTTTCCCAAAATCCGGTCGGACAATTCCCGTATCAACGCGAAGGCTCGCGCGGTGGCGGCGTCGGGAAAATTCGGGTCGCGCCGCAATTCGATCGCCGTCTCGCGCACGACCGTCGGAAACCGTTCCATAGCGAGCGCGCGAAACTCCGCCGCGTGATTTTCAACGAGCGGCAAAATTTTGTTCAGTTTGCGTGCTCGCCGGCGCGCGCCGGATGCGATCAATCGCGACCGAGCGGCGATCACGATCGCCTCCAAAGCGGCCTCTCGCCGTTCGGGAGCCTCGGGGTAAATCCGCTGCGCCGGCAATTCGAGAAGAGGCGCGGCGCCCTGAATTGCGAGGTCAGACACGGAACTGCCCGAGGAAAAACTGACGCAGCGAACGCAGGATGCGCCAAGCGACCGGTTCATCGCCATGCTTGAAGCGCACGTAGACGCGTGAACCCAGCCTTCGGGCGCCAGTCGGCTCCAGAAGCTCAACGTCGATCTGAAAAAAACTGAAAAGCGCCTGCGGGCGCTGCGTTCTCGAGGGATCGAGGGCGATCGTGCCGCCGCCTCGCGTCGTCAATGCGAGGCTCGGCACATCCTGTTGCGCGGCCGGCGCTTCGCGGAGGATCCGGGCCGCGATCGGATGCTCGAGATCCTCCGCCAGATGCGCTTCCACGACCGTCGTAGACTGGCGAATCAGATCGACGTCGGCTTGCGGCGCCAACACCCGGATTACGGGATTGCCGTTCGCGATGACGTAGCCGAGCAGATCCCCTCGCTTAACGAAGCGCCCCGGCATATCTTCCGCGCGCGCGACAACGAACCGGCCGCTTTGATCGGAGTCGACGTTGAGGCCCTGCTCTTGCACGCGAACGGCCGCGAGCCTTTCGGCGAGGTGGGCCGCCTGCTCCTCGAACATCTCGGCCTGGACGCGATCAATCTGCCGGACGGCGTCGAGACGCTGGCGGGTTTCATCGAGTTGCGCTTCGATGACCTCCACCTTGGCGTCGAGAATTGGATCTTCGAGCGCGATCAACGTCTGGTGCGGCTGGACGTCCGCGCCGGGCGCCGCGGCGACCTGGGTCACGAAGCCTTCGGTCTTTGCGCGCACCTCCGCCTGATCGGGGACGATGACCACGCCCTCCGCGACCGTGGAATAGGGGAACGGGATAAGGAACAAAATCATCGCGGCGGCCGCCGCAAGGGCCCCGACGACCGCAAAGGCCCGACGGCGTTGGCCCCGAAGCCGCGAGCTGGTCGCCAGGAACTTAGCGCCCTTGAAGACCGGCAGAATCGCGATGGCGGTCACCGACCAAATCGCCATCACGAGTCCGATCACGAAAAGCCGCGTGGCCAGGAAAAGCGCGATGCCGAGCGACACGATCATCCGGTACGCGAACGAAAGCGCCGCGTAACCAAGCAGCCACTTTGCTTCGCTCGGCACGATGACCGGGCTCTCGATGTCGTCGATCTTGAACAGGTGTTTCTGGACGAGATAGAGGAAATAGGCGTTCGCCCGGCTGCCGAGATTGGGAATCTCGATGAGATCGGAGAAGATGTAGTAACCGTCGAAGCGCAAGAGCGGATTGCCGTTGAACAACAGCGTGGAAACGCCGCCGATCAACATCACGTTGAACGCCACCGTGCGTCCGAGCCCCGGGCTTCCCTGCAGCCAAACGATTGTCGCGATCGCGGCGAGCGCCATCTCAACAAGGATCCCGGCGGCCCCGACAATGATGCGACGGTGCTTCTGGCTGAACGCGGCCGAGGCGGAGGCGTCGACATACAGGACCGGGATGAACACGAGCAGCATGACCCCGACCTCATGCACCTCGCCGCCCCATATCTTGGTCGCGTAGGCGTGTCCGAGTTCATGGAGGCTCTTGACCAGCGGATAGACGCACATGATCGCCGCGACGTTCTCGGTCGCCAGCACCCTGTCGGAGATGTCGGAGGTGAGTTCCGGCCAATGGATGACAGCGAGCACGACGCCGGTGAGCACGAGGGCGAGCCAAGCCAGAAAGCCTGGAACGGTGAACAGCGGGCGCACGAACGGCGCCGTAAGGTCGAGCATGCGATCGGGATCAAATAGCGGAACGCGCAGCGCCATCGGATTACGCAATTGCTGCATCATTCGACGCTGGTTGGCTTTTCCCGACCGCTCCGCCATTTCGTCGAAATCCGGCGGGATTTCGCCCTGAAGCAAGTCGGCGCCGTGCAGCTGCGCGAGAAGCTGGATCGTCTCGTCCTGGGTGGGCGGATCGTCGCTGGCCTTGCGGCCCGCGGCTTCCCAAATATCCCGCATCGTCCGCCGGCCGTCCATGAGGCACAGCATCAGATTCGCCATCGGCGAGAGACTATGGAAACGGCCCGTCTGATGGTCCTGAAGAATGTGCCAAACCTTGCCGCGGAACACCTGCCGGTGAATGACCGTATGAGACCGCAGACGAGGCTTCAGGTCGGCGACCCTGTACCAGGAACTGCTGAAGAGCGAACGGCTCATAAGCGCTCACCGCGCCCAGCGCCAGGACCATATGCGCATCCAGTCGATCACAGGATGCAGCCAGATCCATGCGAGATTCCGCCGTCCGATCTCGATCTTCCCTACACCCTCCATGCCGGGCCTCAGCTGCGGGGGATTGTCGGTAAGCCTGCCTTCGACGCGAAAAACGTTGCGGCCGGATCGCGCCTCGGCGATGGGCGTGATCTTGTCGACGACGAATGGCAAATTTTGGTTCGGCAATGCGGAGACGACAAGCTCGCCAGTCCGGCCAGCCTCAATCGAGCGAACCTCGCGTTCGTCGACATCGAGGATGACGCGATAGGCGTCGAGCGGCGCAATTTCGAACAGAATCTGGCCGCGCTGCACGGAGGTGCCGATCAACTGGCTCAGGTCGCCCGACACCACCAAGCCGGAGATCGGCGAGCGCAGCTTAATCCTCTCTAGTTGTTCGTCGAGCAGCTTGATCTGCGCGGCCGCCTGATCGATTTGGCTGCGGATGACATTGATCGCCGCCGGTTGGCGCGCCGCCAGCGCCTTGTCGTATTCGTAGAGGTGCTCCTGGCGCTCGGTGACCCATTTGAGGCGCTCCAGCAACAAGTCGCGATCCTCGAGCGTCGCGAGCACATCGCCTTCATTCGCGGTGTCGCCGGCGCGCGCCGTCGCGTCCTTGATGAAGCCGTCATAGGGCGCCACGACCGCGCGTCGCACGAGGCCCTCGATCTGGGCGTCGGCATTGACCTTGTAGACGCCTTGCGCAAAGGACAGGAAGACGGCGGCGACGACGATCGCGGCCACAACGAGCTTGCGTACGGGATGGCCGGGTCCGATCAGCCGCACCAGTTGCCGCCGAAGGCTCTCGGCGACTTTAACGACGAGCCATCGGTCGTTCCGGCGTTTCTCTTCCAGAACCGGACCTACGATCGAGGTCGCGAGTTCAAGCAACTCGATGGTCTCCTGTTCGAACGGAGCATCGGGCGGTCGTTCGAAAGTCAGCGCGCCGACGAAGCTGTCGGCGACGAGCATGGGCACAGTGAGAACCTGCCCGTCGCGTTGAACCCGCGAGAGTTCGGCGTGCGCCGAGGTCGCCACAAGCTGCTCCGCCGGCGCGGGGTAGAGAACGATGCAGCGCTGGTCGAGCGCCTCGTCCATCGCGGCCGCGAGGCCTCTAACCAGGACCATGCGCTGGCCAAATTGAGCCGTGTGCGAGATTACCTTCACGGCGACGGTGTTTCCGCCGCGAACGCCGAGACTTACGCGCGTGCATTTGCATCGGACCGCCAATCCCGTGACGACCGCCATCGCCGAGGCGTCGAAACCTTCGCGGCCGAGCGCGTCGCCGAGAAGGTCGAGGGCCGCCCGGGAACGATCCAACAAGCGGTCCTGCTCGTCGCCGCGAGCCTGCCGCAGCCGTTCGCGAATCCAGGCCGCGCCCCATTGCAGATTTCGCAAGGCCGATTTGACGTCGTCGGCCCGGGAGCCGCGTAGCGTCACCGCGACGACGCCTTTCAATTCGCCTCCAAGCAGAATGGGGAAGGCGACATGCGCGGCGCCCTGCGGGTCGGCGGTCCGCCCCGGGCCGTCTGCGCTCGCGACGCCTCGCCGCTCGCGCAGAGCCAGTTCCGCGACCTCCGTCAGCGGCGCGTAGCGGCCTGAGCCCTCCGGCCAGAACGCCGCCGCGTCGAAGCTGTTCGGGGTCGCGCCCGCAAGCAGCACAACGCCTCGCGTAGCGCCCTCTATGATCTGGCACTGCAGCGCGAGCCATGCGCGCGCCATGTCGGAAAGGCTGCCGGCGTCGCTGAGACGCCTCCACAGCGCCGGCTCGAGCGAAGCCACGGGCGCGGGCGCGCCGCCCGCGTCGCCGACGCCAGAGGCCTGTTCGGCCTTATCGGAATCGGGCGGGTCGCTCACGCCCGCGGGCGTGGATTGGCCGGGCGATTGACGCCCCTGCGTGTGACCAGTCAATTGGCGTTACCGCTCTACGTCAAGCGCTCCGTGCCTGGACTCGTACTCGCGCAATACGCCGCCGAGCACCGTCCAGAGCCGCTTCGCCGCGAAGGGGGTCAAGATGATCCGGTTCGTAAGGTCGACGGCCACTTGACCGTTCCCCGTGACGTTCCAGGTCCGGTTCATGCCGAAGAACAGGTCGACCTGCTCACGGGTGCTCTGGACGTTGACCACGTTCGCGAAATGCGTGGCCATCTCCGTGTCGTTCCATTGCACGGACGCAGAGCGCGCGGCATCGCTCGCCGCCGGTTGCGGGTCCGCGGCTGTGGGGGTCTTCGCCATTCTTAATCCCGCTCCAAGTCTTAATCCCGTTTCAAGAACTTCATCGTCGCGATACGCGACCAACCATCCGTCCGTCTAACGCCTACGTCGCTGTGGATAGGACCGTCGCGCTGCGGCGGCGCTGGCGACGCAATCAGAAATGTAACGCGACGCCGGTCGCGGCCGCCATGATTGAAGGTCGCAAAGTCAATTCATTGGGATTGATGGTGCCGTTGAGGACGATCTTCCCGTCGACGCCGGTATAGAGCGCTTCGACACGGACACTCACGTTCGAGGTCACGAACGTTTCGGCGCCGAGGCCGACCTGATAGCCGGGAAGCGTCCGGTTCCCCGTCGCGTTCGGCGCAAAGTTGTTCCAGTAACCGAAATCGGTCGTCGTTCCGACCCAGGCCGGTCCTCCCTTCACGTAGAACAGCGTGCTCGGCGACGCGAGCCAACCCGCGCGCGCCGTCACCGCCAATACGTCGTCCACCGATCCAAATCTATAGATGGTTCCGTAGTATCCGCTGCTGCCCCCGGCATTGAAGAACTCGGCGTGGTCATAATTGCCGCTGACTTCCGCGCCGATGACAAAACGTTGTGCGAACTGGTAATTGGCGCCGAGGAAACCGCCGCCCCCTAGGGCCAAGCGGGCGAAGGGGCCCAACTCGCCCAGGTTCGTGTCGAAATAGGTCATCTGGTTGCCGTTGACGGATACGAAGCCGCCGACTTCGAAGCCAGTCCACACCGGCGCGCCTGTTGCCGCCGCGGGAGGCGACGACGCCTGCACGCCCCAGCCAGCGGGCGCATCGAACTTATATTCCGCGCCGATCTGGAGCAGGAGGATCGACGGCGTATAATGGTACGTGCCGGAACTCTCCGTTAAGGTTTCAATCGCATCGGTATAAGACGCTTCGGCGCGAAGCGCGATATTTGGCGTCACCAACGTCTCGATCCCGACGCCGGCCTGCACGCCGACCAGACTCTGATTGAACGTGCCGCTAAAGCTCGGCACCCCGTTCACATTGATCCAGGCCGGCCCGATCTTCCCATAGACCAGGGTGTCAGGCCGCAGCAGAATCCCGGCGCGACCCGCGATGGCGGCGACGTAATCCGAACGTTCCAGGAAATCGACGCTGGGTCCCAGTTCGCGATAGTAGGCGCCGCCGAGCCATGTATCCCCCGCTTCGACGCCGAACACCGCCCAGGGCGTCGCCTGATAGTTGAACCCGACATAGGCGGCGAACGCCCGCTTGGGATCGATCGACCCGATCGAAGTGCCCGAATAAGAAGTGAAGCTGGGACGGCTTAGAAAAGAGCTGGCGAAATCCTGGGCTATGCCAGCGCCGAAGTAAAACCCGGTCCAATTCACGATCGGGGACGCGGGCGCCGTCTGTGGCGTTGGATCCGCGGCGAACGCAAGCGAAATTCCGCCGAGCATAACCGCAGCAGCCGCCACAATTTTACGCGACCGCTTCGATTCACGCATCTCTGGCCCCCTCGTTGACCGCTCGCGCTCTGCATCGCCAACTAGCACGGCCCGCGCAGGGATGTCCATCCTCCGGAGCGCGATGAAATTAGGCTGGATCGATCTGAGACGCGGTCCGTTCGCAGGTCACGTCGCGAGGCGCGGCGCCACGTCGGCCTGGACGTCCGCGAAACTCGCGCTTACGCGGTCGATCCCGGCGAACTCGAGCCATCCCCGTCCCGAAATGCTTTCGTCATGAAACCCGAATAGGCTCGACCGATTAAGGTTGCGGCCGAAGTCGCGGGAGCGGCGAGGCGCGGTTCGCGGCGTCGGGATCGAGCGCATGGATAGTCTTATGCGCGGGGTGACCTTGGACGCGAAAATGGGAAGGCGTCGCATGATCGGTTCGCAAGTGCTGGCCAACCCGCAACGACGGCCTTCGCCAGCGCGGCGCTCCGGCGCCTGGCGCGCTTTCGCGCTTGCGTCATTGGCTTGCATTCTCGGCCTTGATTGCGCCCACGCGGATTCGATGGCGGCGGGCGAGCGCGCTTATGCGCGTCACGATTACGCGCGGTCGGCGCAATTTCTTCTGCCCGAGGCGCGACGAGGCGCGCCGAAGGCGCAGACCTATCTCGGCTTCATGTATGAGAACGGCTTTGGCGTTCCGCAGGATTACGTCGAAGCCGCGAAATGGTTGCGGCTGGCCGCGGACCAGGGCGCCCCAACAGCGCAATTCCTGCTCGGCCAACTCTATGACCGGGGCCTCGGCGTCAAGCGGGATTTCGTCGAGGCTGAGGTCTGGCTCGAACTTGCCGCCGCGAACGCCGAGCCCGCGCGGCGCGACTATTGGGCTGACATGCGCGACGCCGTCGCGGGCAAACTGACGCAAGCGGAACTGGCCGAAGCCCAGAGGCGATCCGCGCAGTGGGCGCCGCCGACGCAGCGATGACCCGATGGGCGCGAGTGGCCCGACGCGTGTCAGATCGCCCATCGCTCCCAGAGCCAGCACAACCATATCGCGGGCGCTAGGACGGCGCCGAAGGGCAGCTTCGTGAACGGGCCGAGGCCGCCGCGCGAGCGCACGCGCCACGAAAGGGCGAGCGCGAGGCCCGCCAGGGCGGCGATCTCCAACGCGATAGGCAAGCTTGGCCAGCCCAACCACAGCCCCGCGACGCCGGCGAGCTTGACGTCGCCAAGGCCCATTCCTTCGCGACCGCGCAAGTTGCGATAGGCGAAGCGGAACGCCAGAAACATGCCCGCCGCCACGATCGCGCGGAGCACGGCGTCCGACATCGCCCCGGCGAATTCGTCAGGTCGCTCGAGACCGATATCGACGACACGCAGACCGACCGCGAGCAGGTTCAGCGCATTGGGGATGACAAAGCGGCGCCAGTCTTCAACCGCGATGACGAGCATGACGCTCGCCAGCAGAGCCCCCGCGAGACCGGAAAGCCCCGGCGAGACGTAGAGGCTGGCGCCGACGGCCAGCACTCCGGCGGTCACGACCAAGGGAACGCTCAGGGCTCTCGCGTCTTGCGGCGCGACCGCGTCGGCGCTCGACCCGGATTCGCTCACTGCAACGGTCTCGCGAGAACGTTCAACGCCGCCGGCAAGCTGACGGCGTCGATCTTGCCGCCTCGCATCTTCGCGCGAAGCTGTTCGGCGACCGTCGAGGCGTCGGCGCCGTCGCGGATGATCTGCGGTCGGATGAGAATGATGAGTTCGGTGCGCGCCGTCGATTTGCCGGTCGTTCCGAAGGCGCCGCCGACCATGGGCAACTGGTCGAGGACCGGTATGCCCGAGCGCGAATTGGTTTGCGTATCGCTCACGAGGCCGGCGAGCATGACCATCTGCCCGTTCGTGACCGAAATCGAACTCTTGACCTTGCGCTCGGAGATGGTCGGCGTCAGGTTGGTGTTGTTGTCCGGCACGCTGCTTATCTCCTGCTCGATGTCGAGCAGCACGTTTTCGTCGGGGCTGACCCTGGGGAGGACGTGAAGAATGATGCCGGTGTTCTTGTAGTCGACCGTGTTGACGACGGCGTTGTTCGCGCTGAGCACCGTCGCGCTGCCCGTCGTGATCGGCACTTGATCGCCGACTTCCAGCGTCGCTTGTTCGTTGTCCACGACGACCAGCGAAGGGTTGGAGAGAATTTTCACGTCGGTCAGCGCGTGCAGGGCGTTGATGATGGCGTGCGGCGTCGCGTTGTTGCCGACGAAGATGTTGAACCCCGCCGGCGCGTTTGCGGACGCGGTCGGCTGGCCGGTGGTCGAATTGACGATCGAGCCGAGCGTGTTCGAGAGATAGAACTGGACGCCATAGTTCAGTTGATCGTTCAAGGTGACCTCGGCGATCGTGACGTCGATGGCGACCTGGAGCTTCGGCCGATCGAGCTGGTTCAGCGTCCTCTCGATCACGCGGTAGCTTTCTGCGTTCGCGTAAATCAAAAGCGAATTGGTGACGGGATCGGCGGTGATCCGGACGCCGGGCAAGATCGCGCCCGCCGCCCCGCCCTGGCCGGCGGCTGCGAAGGCGTTGCTCAGGGCGGCGGTCGGAATCCCGCCAAACGGCGTCGTCGCCGGGCTCTGCGCGCTCGCCGCCGCGCCGCCGTTTGCGTCCGACCCATTGGCCTGTCTGCCGCCCGTGAGACGCTCGGTCGTCGTCAGCGCGGCCGCCCCCGAGGACGGAGCGATTTGGTTGGTCGCCGAATCGGCCGATCCGCCCGGGGCTCCATGCAGGAAAATGTCGCTCAGGAGTTGGGCCATCTGTTTGGCGTCGCCATAGCGAACCTTGTAAACTTTGACGCCCACGCTCGCGGAATTGGGCGAGTCGAGTTGGCCGATCCAACGGGCGGCGGTCCGAAGCAATTCCGGTTTGGCGGCGACGACCAGGATCGCGTTCTGACGCGTGACCGATTGAAATTTCACCATGCCGTGTCCGAGTCCGGAATCGCCGGAGTCCATGATTTTCTCGAGTTCCGCGACGATCGGTTCGGGATCGCTGTTGCGCACGGGATACATCCCGACGGATTGCCCGCGCAGCCAGTCGACGTCGAAGCTGCGCACGGTGTCGAGCGCGGATTGGCGCTCGCTTCCGGTGCCGACGACCAAGAGTATCTTCCCCGAGGCGTCGGTGCGGATGGCGCCAGGCCGCGCGGCGAAGCCCTCGAGAAGCTTGGCGAGCGTGGCGCCCGATATGTATTGCAAGGGGATGACGGTGAGGCCGTAGCCGGGTTCGGCGGCGTTCGCCCCGCCCGAGCGATCCAAGGGGCCGACGCCGCCATCGCCGATGGGAGCGATTCGGTAGCCGGCGCCGTCGCGGAGCATCGCGAGATTGTTCGCGCGCAGCGCGTTTTCGAGGACGAAGAGCATGTCCCTCTTGGCGATCGGACGTCCCGAGGAGAGCGTGATCGTACCCTGCGCTCGGGAATCGATGACGTAGCCCACGCCCATGATGTCGCCGAGCACGACCTTGGCGACGTTGGAGACCGGGCTGTTCTCGAAGTTCAGCGTGAAGCCGTCCTTGGCGTCGGGCTCCGCGGGCGCCTCCCCTTCCTGTCGCGGCGGTTCGGACGGCGGCGGCGAGGAGCCAAAAAACGAAAAGCCCTTGTTTTGCGAGGCCTCGGCTTCCGCATCGCGGACGGGCTGCGCGAAACGCGGCTGCAAATTGGCGGTTCTAACGACGTCGGCTGCATTCTGCGGCTGGTCGTCGCGCTGCTCGAGCGACGCTGGCGCGCACCCGCTCAGCATCAGCAACGTCATCGCAACGAGCGCCGAACGCCGCCTGGCGCTCGCAATGTCGACCCCGAAATGCAACCGGCTTCCATCCAAAATAGAGAACGAAACACACATTGAATCCGTCGCGAAAAATCATTAAAAGAAACATCGTGTCAAGAGAACAAAAATCGTCGTTGTCATCGTTTTGCAACAATAGTGTCATGAAATTGTCAAGCAAAAGCGCCGGACCAGAAGTCGTCTATATAGACGAACTCGTTGCTATGACTAATTCTTTGCTGGAACGGAAGCTCCTCTCCGGCGAGAGTCATCGCGACTTGGCGAAATCTTGCCTCGGACGCTCAACGATCCAGCTGCGTCAGCTGTGGGAGGCGAGCGACATCTCGGCGCATGAGTTCGCCGACGAGGTCGCCGCCCGCTATCGCCTGCCGCGAATCGCCCTGCCGCAATTGATCGGCGCGAGAGCGTTGATCTCGCGATTCACGCCGCGTTTCCTACGCGAGGCCGCCGTGTTTCCGTTCGCGACGGACGACGGCGCGCTGCATTTGGCGGTCGCCGATCCCGGCGACAATTCGGCGCGAAGGGCGGCCGAGATCGAACTCGGCGCGCCCCTCGCGATCGCGGTCGCCTCGTTCGAGGACATCGCGACGGCGCTCTCGGAGCGGCTGGGCGAAGGGGAGGCGCCGACCGAGGCTTCGGCGGACCGTCCGACCGCGAGCGCCGAGGAGAGCATCGATAGTCTGCGCGACCTCGCGAGCGGCGCGCCGGTCGTACGGGCCTTCGACGATCTGATGGAAAAGGCGTTGGACATGCGCGCGAGCGACGTTCACATCGAGCCGACCCGCGGCGGCTTCGCCGTGCGCATGCGGGTGGACGGCCTGCTGCGCTCGGTCCCGGCGCCGACGCAGATCGTGCCGCAGGCGCTGATCTCGCGCATCAAGATCGTGTCGGGCCTCAACATCGCCGAGCGCCGGTTGCCGCAGGACGGCGCGGCGCGACTGCGCGTGGCGCGGGTCGAAATCGATATTCGCGTCGCCACGATGCCGACCCAGCATGGCGAGGCCGCCGTTATCCGCGTGCTGCCGCGCGATCGCGGACTGCTCGAAATCAGCAAGCTCGGACTATCCGGCGCCGACGAACGCAAGCTTCGGCGCGCGCTCGACTTCCCACACGGCATGGTGGTCGTCACCGGCCCGACCGGCAGCGGCAAGACGACGACGCTCGCGACCATGCTGTCGGCTTTGAACACGCCTTTCCGAAAAATCCTGACGATCGAGGACCCGATCGAATACGAACTTCCCGGCATCAATCAGTCGCAAGTCAAGCCGGCGATCGGGCTGACCTTCGCGGCGGCGATGCGCGCATTCGTGCGTCAGGACCCCGACGTCATCATGGTGGGCGAAGTGCGCGACGCGGAGACCGCCAATATCGCGATCCACGCGGCGTTGACCGGCCACCTCGTGCTCACGACCCTCCACACCGAGACCGCCGCCGCCGCGGTGCCGCGCCTGATCGATCTCGGAATCGAGGGCTTCCTGCTCAAGTCCACGCTGCGCTCGATCCTCGCCCAGCGCCTGGTGCGCGTGCTGTGCGACCGCTGCAAGACCCAACGCAGGCTAGAGCCGGCCGATCTCGCGGCCGACCCGCGCTACGAGGTCTGCGGCTTCGTCGTCGGCGATTCCGTTTTTGAATCCAAGGGCTGCGAGCGCTGCGGCGGGATCGGGTACCGCGGCCGCATCGGCGTGTTCGAGGCGCTGGAGGTGACGGGCGAGGTGCGCGATCTCGTCGGACCGCAAGTCGACTCGCACACGCTCGACGAAGCCGGGATGCGCGCGGGCATGACGACGATGATGGCCGACGCGGTCGACAAATGTCGCGCCGGCGTGACGTCGATCTCGGAAGTCCTGCGCGTGACGACGGTGAGGTGAGCCCTTGGCGACGTTCCGATACCGCGCATTGACCCAGGCCGGCGAAGTCGTCAGCGGCGCGCTGAGCGCGCCGAGCGCGGCGGAGGTGACCCATCGCATCGCCTATCTCGGCCTGATCCCGATCGAAGCGGTCACCGAGCAAAGCGAGGCGCGCAATGCGATCGCCGGCGAGTTCTCGATGCTTTCGCGCCCGCGCCCGCAAGACCTCACGATCTTCACCGGCGATCTCGCTTTGCTGCTGCGAACGGGCGCGCGCATCAACGACGCGCTGGACTTGCTGGCGACCGACGCCGACATCGGCCGCATGCGGCCCACGATCGCCGCGCTGGCCGCTTCGGTTCTTTCGGGTGAGAGCTTCGGCGAGGCGCTAGCCCGCCATTCCCAGGTCTTCCCGCCCGTTTACGTCGCGCTGGTCAAGGTCGGCGAGGCTTCGGGGACGTTGGTCCCGATTCTGGAAGCGCTGGGCGCGGAGCGCCAGCGCGCCGAAGCGCTGAAGCAGCGCCTAGGCGACACATTGCGCTATCCCGCGTTTCTGTTGCTCGCCGCGGGCGGCGTAATGTTGTTCTTCCTCACCTTCGTGCTGCCGCAATTCGCCAACGTCTTTCGCGACTTCAACGCCAAACTGGACCCCGTCCTCGTCGCGTTTCTCGCGCTGTCCGACCTGCTGCGCTCGAACGGGGAGGCGCTCGCCGCCGGTTCGCTGGGCTTGATTCTCGCGATTTGGCTGGCCGCGCGCTCGCCCGCGGCGCGCGGCCGCGTAATCGGGATCGTCTCGCGGCTGCCGCTGGTTCGGCCGGCGATGGAATATCACCGCGCGAGCCTGTTCTGCCGCAACCTCAGCTTGTTGCTCTCGAGCGGCGTGACGCTCACCGCCAGCCTGCGCATTCTGGCCGATATCATGGCGACCACCGGCGGGTTCACACGATGGTCAAATATTATGGACATGGTGCGTCAAGGCAGGAAGCTCTCCGACGCCCTGACGGCGGCCAAGGCGCTGCCGCCGATGGCGGTGAGGACGTTGCGCCTGGGCGAGGACTCCGGCCAATTGCCTATGCTCGCCGGACGTGTGGCGGAGTTCTACGAGGCCAAGCTGCAACGACGCTTGGATCGAATGATGGGAATTATCGGACCGCTCGCGATCATCTTCATCAGCTTGATCGTCGGCGGCCTCATCGTTTCCGTGATGACGGCGCTTCTCTCCGTCAATCAAGTCGTCAGTTGAGGAGCAGGACAATGCAAACGCTCACTGTTGCGCCGAAGGGTTATTTTCGAGGGCGCCGCCGTGCGTCGCGACGGGACGGCGAGGCGGGCTTCACCCTCGTCGAAATGCTGGTCGTCATCACCATCATCGGCCTGATCATGGGCCTCGTCGGCCCGCGCGTCCTCAACTATCTCAGCGAGTCCAAGGCGAAGGCGGCCAAGATCCAGATCGAGAGCCTCTCCGCCGCGCTGGACCTGTTCTATCTCGACAACGGGCGCTATCCCGGCGCGAACGAGGGCCTCGTCGCGTTGGTCCAGCGCCCAGCCTCGGCGAACGCCTGGAACGGCCCCTATCTCAAGACCGGCGCGGTGCCCGCCGATCCCTGGGGACATCCCTATATCTACAAAGTTCCCGGCGATCGCGCGGCCTACGAGATCGACTCGTATGGATCGGCGGGTCCCGAAAGCGGCGGCGGGTCGTCGGCGACCCTGATCACAAGCTCGGCGCGGTAGCGGGACCATGAATCGCGCAGACGGATTCACGCTGATCGAGGTCGTCTGCGTTCTCGCCATCGTCGCGCTGCTCGCCGCGATCGCCTTGCCGCAAATGCCGCGAGCCACGACCCCGGCTCGCCTCGCCGGCTACGCCGTGGAGGTCGCTTCGCTGCTGAAGGCGGATCGAAGCGCGGCGATCCGCAATCGCGCCTTCGTTTCGACTTCGCTGAGCGCCGCTTCGCGCGTCGTGAGGTCGGGCGACGGCCGGAGGATCGTGCAACTGCCCCCGGACGTCGCGTTCGACGCGATCCTCGCCCAACGTTGCGACGGCCGCGCCGCGGGCGCGACGATCGATTTCTTTCCCAGCGGCATGTCGTGCGGCGGAACGATAGCGCTCGCGCGCGCCGGCGCAGGTTTCCAGATACGCGTCAACTGGCTGACGGGAGGCGTCGACATTGTTCAACTCGACAAATCCTAGCGCGAACGGAACCGCCGGTTTCACGCTGATCGAGGCGCTCGCCGCGCTCGCGGTTGCGGCGGTCAGCCTCGCGGCGATCGGCGCGCTCGCCCATTCCAGCTTTCGGGCGGGCCTCGGCGTTGAGCGCCGCCTCGCGTTGATCGCGAGCGCGCGCAAGATCGTCGTCGGCATGCCTTCGCGCGCCGAACTCGCGAACGGCGAACTCAGCGGCGTCGTCGACAATCATGCGTGGCGGATCGACGCTTCGCCCTTCCCCAATTCGCTCGTGGGATCGACGAGCGGCAACGTCTGGGAACCTCAGCGCATCGCCCTGCAGGTGCGAGCGCCGAGCGGCGACGTCATCGAGGTCGATTCCATCCGGCTGCGCAAGCGGGCGGCGCCATGAGACGCTCGCGCGCGGGCCTCGGCGAAGCCGGCTTCACGCTTATGGAGGCGATGGCGGCGGTCGCGGCGATGGGCGCGATCGTGCTGGCGATCGCGATGATCGCGGGTCAGTGGCTGCCCAACTGGCGCCGCGGCTTCGTCGAACTGCAACGCGCCGATCTGTTGAGCCTCGGCCTCGAGCGTATCGCCGCCGACGTCGCGGCGGCGGAATATGTATCCGCGAGCGGCGCGGCGGAGGAGCCTTTGTTCGACGGAGAGCGCCGGTCCGTCACGTTCGTGCGATCCGCGATCGGGCCCGACGCGCCCTCGCGGCTCGAAATCGTGCGCATCGCGGAAACCGTCGACGACGGCGGTTTCGCCATCGTGCGCACCCGGGCGCCGTTCATTCCCTCAGCGCCCGGCGCGCCGGCGTCGAAGTTCGCGGATCCGGTCGTGCTCGTGCACGCGCCGTTTCGCCTGTCCTTCGCCTACGCGGGCCCCGATCGAAACTGGACCGAGACCTGGCGAGGGGGCAAGCGGTTGCCCGATTCGATGCGCGTGACCGTGCGCGACGCCGAGGGAGGCCGCGTCCTCGCCGCCTCGACCGCAGTCGCGCTGAGAGTGACCGCGCGCGCGGTTTCGGAGTCGGCGAAGGACGCGAATGCGCAGGCGGCCGCGACCACGCCCGCGCCCGCGCCGTCGGCTCCGGTCCGGTGATCCCATGACGAGACCGACGGACAAGGCCGCCAGTTCCTCCCAGCGCGCCGACAATGGCTTCATATTGGTCACGGTGCTCTGGCTCATCGCCGCGTTGGCGGCGCTCGCATCGATCTATTCGGTCTACGCCGTCAACAGCGCCGTCGCGTCGCGCCTTCCCGACGACCGGCTGCAAGCCGAGGCCGCGATCCGCGCCGGCGTCGAACTGGCCGCCTATCAGGCGATTTCCGCGCTGGCCGCCGCGCGCCCGGCCCACGGCGCTTTCGTGACGAAGCTCGCCGGCGAGACGATTTCCGTGCGCTATCGCTCCGAGGCCGCGCGGATCGATCTCAATGCGGCGCCGAAGGAACTTTTGGCGGGCCTGTTCGGCGCGCTCGGCGTCGACGCCGCCGTCGCTTCGGGCTACGTCGACCACATCCTCGCTTGGCGCAAGACGAGAGAGCCGAACGCCACGGACGATGCGGAGGCGGCGGCGTACAAGCAGGCGGGCCTGGCCTATGGGCCGCGCGAGGCGCCGTTCAACGACGCGCTGGAATTGGCTCTCGTGCTCGGCGCGCCGCCGGCGGTCGTCGAGCGGAGCCTGCCGTTCGTCACCGTCTACAGCGGCCAGCCGACGGTCGACGCCCTCGACGCCGAGCCGCAAACGCTTTCGGCTTTGCCGGGCATGACGCCGGAGCTTCTGCAAGGCGCGTTGCGAGCGCGCGCACGCGACCCGGAGGACGGTCAGGGGCTGCTGAAGTTGCTCGGGGCGGCGGCCAAGCAAGCGACCGTCGATTCCGGCAAGGCGCTGCGCGCGTCGATCCTGGTTGAACTTCACGGCGGGCGCCGCATTCGGGCCGAAGTCGTCTTCCGGCTTGCGGACAAAGGCGAGACTCCGTTCGACGTTCTCTACTGGCGGGATGATTTCGATGGTCCGTTGCAACAGGGGTGAGGCCGTGCGCCACCCTCCGGTCTTCACGAGAGACGCCCCATGAGCGCGCTGGGCCAGATCCTCGAAGTCTTGTCGCGCGGGATCGACGACGCGGCGCTCGGGTTCGCGCGCGCCTACGAGGTCTTGCGCCGCCCGCGCAAGCTGCAACTCGTCGAACAGGCGGACGGCGCCTTTGCGTTGCGCCCGGTCGGCAAGGCCCGTCCGCGCGCCGCGGTCGAGCCGCGGCTGCGGATCGAGGACGGCGAAATCCTCGGCGTCAGTTCTCAGCAGGCGAGAACGCTGCTCGCGAGGAGCCGGGTCGAACTGGTCCTGGCGTCTTCGCGCTTCGTATTTCGCGAACTCGAACTGCCGCGGCGCGCCGGCGAGTTTCTCGACGGCGTCGTGCGCGCGCAGATCGACCGCCTGACGCCCTGGAAGCCGCATGAGGCGGCGTTCGGCTGGAGCGCGCCTGCGGACCTGGGCGGCGACCGCATCGTCGTGACGATCGCCGCGGCGCCGCGCGCCTCGATCGCCGCGTTGGCGGGGGCGTTGGAGACGGCGCGCGTCGAGTCGCTGGCGGTGTCGACCCATGTCGAGGGCGCCGCCGCCGAGGAGCGCGAGATAACAGTCTTTTCGCAACGGGCCCGCGGCGAGCTTCGCATGCGGCTCTGGCGTCGCGCGATGGTGGGCGGCCTCACGCTCGCCGTCGCCGCGACCGCCGTCAGCGCCGCCGCGGCGATTTTCGCCGGCGGCGATCTCGAAGCGCAAAAGGACGCGCTGCGGCGCGAGATCGCATCGCGCCGCGCCGCATTGCTGAGCGGACCCGGGTCCGTCGACGATCCCGCGCTCGCGGCGCTGAACGCGAAGAAGCGCGCGACGCCCGCCGGCGTCGTCGTGCTCGAGGCGCTCTCGCGAACCCTGCCCGACAGCGCCTATCTCACCCAGTTGCACATCGAGGACGGCAAGGTTCAAATCGCGGGTCTCGCCGAGGACGTGCCCGGGCTGATCCGCCTCATCGAGCGATCTCATCACTTCACCCATGCGACCTTCTCCGCGCCGACGACGAATACGCCGAGCGAACGCGGCGAACGATTCCATATCGAGGCTCACGTCGAGCCCGTGTTCACGGTGACGCCATGACCTTCGCCCAGGGACAGGCAGTGGGCGCCGGCCGTCGCGAATTCATTTCGGCGCTCGTCTATGGACTGGTTGTCCTAGGCCTGCTCGGCTTCGCGTTCTCGACCGCGAGCGGCCTCTTTGACGGCGCGCAGGCCGTCGCGGCTTTGCGCCAACGGCTCGCCGATCTCGACGGCCGCGCGAGGTCGAAAGCGGCCCCGTCGGCGGACGGCGGCGCGCCGGGGACCGGTTCGCCGTTTCTCGAGGGGCAGACCGTGACGCTCGCCGGCGCGGCGCTGCAACAGCGAATCGAGCGGGCGGTCGCGAAGGCCGGCGGCGCACTGCTATCGTCGCAGGTCGAACTCGACGGCCCCAAGGCCGGCGATGGCGTCCTGAGATTGACGGCGAATTTGGAGATTGGTCAGTCCGCGCTGCAACCCCTGCTTTATGATCTCGAGGCCGGAATGCCCTATCTCTTCGTGGACTTGCTCGACGCCCAGGCGCCGCAGGCGTTCGGCGAGGCCGAAAGCGCGGGCATGCGGATCACGATCGCCGTGTCCGGAGAATGGAGGCCCGCCAAATGAAACGGCTCTTGGTTCTCACTCTGATCTTGGTCGCGATTTCAGGCGCGCGCGCCGAAGATGGCGACGCCCCCGAACGCGCGCGGACGACGGCTGCGCTCGAAGGCGCGCGGTCCTCTGATCCGGATGCGCCCGACGGAGTCCAAGCCTCGGCGTCGGCCGCGCCCGAGGACGCCGATCCCACGGGCAATCCGCTCTGGTCGCTTCCTCTGAGCGCCCTTTCGGCCACGCGCGATCGACCGCTGTTCTCAACCACGCGCAGACCGCCGCCTCCCGCCGTCGTCGCGGCGCCGCCCCCGAACGCATCGACGCCGATCGAAGCGAAGCCGACCGAGCCCGAGCGACCGCCGTTCGCGCTCGTCGGCACGATCGTCGGCTCGGGCGCGCACATTGCCCTGCTGCTCAACCGTTCGACCAATCTGGTGACGCGGCTGCGCGAGGGGGAAACCGAATTGGGATGGCGCGCGCAAGCGATCGGCCCGCGCTCGATCGCCCTGCAGAGAGGCGTCGAAAGCGCGACTCTGGAATTCCCCAAGCCGACTGACCCGCCGAATGACATGGTCGCCGCCGATGCAAACTCGCCCCGCAAGGGCTTAGCTCGTTGATGTTTCGCGCCAAAGCGCGTCGGCGACAAGCGCTGACCGCTTCGCCGCCAATCGCGTCCAGAGATTGCGGCGCCGATCAGCGCTCGGACCCCGAGCCGATTGACGCCGGGGTCATTGCGAGCGTCGCTTCGATGACTTGAATCGTCGCCCGTCATCCAGGCAAACGCGTTGGCCGGGAGCGAGCGATTTGCGAGCCGACGCCGCAGGAAGATCGACGATCGGGTTTCTCGCGGACGACGCGAAGACGCCATCCTCGATGAAGACCCTGCTCGGCGATCCGGTCCGCCATCGGCAATAAGCGAGGTTAGCGCATGGGCGGCCCCGCGATCGCGCAAGCATGATCCTGCAAATCCTCGGCGTTCCCCCCCGCCGTCAACTCGGCGTGATCGGCGAGCAGGATGAAGCCGGGCTTGCCGGCGAAATTTCCGCCGATCGCGGCGAGCGACCACTGACCCATCTCTTGCTTGGCGCCCGCGACCTCTTCGGCGAGCAGGCGGAACGGCGAGGCGTCGGCGAGGTCGGGCGAATCCAACCGTCGCGCCCAGTAGCGACGGCCCTTCAACTCGACGGTCATCACACGCCACTGCCCATCCAGCGCGTCTTGATAGTCATGAAGCGCGGCGGCGACGTCTTTGTCGACGCAATCGACATGCAGATGCAATTGGTCCTGGCTGCGCGTGAACATCGAATTAACCGTGACGCCGACCGCCTCGCGCGGCAACTGTCGGCGCAGATGCGCCTCGACGCGCGCGCGCGCCGCCCAGGCCGCCGCGAAATAATTGGGCGCGTCGGGCGCCAGCAGCGCGGGATCCTCGATGCCCGTCGTCCGGCGCGTGGGGATGGCGAGCACCTGCGCGACGCCGACGAGGTCCTTCAGCAGCGCGACGCCGCGATCGTCGCCCTGCGATACGTCGACGCTCTCGCAGGGCGTGGGCGCCTCGGCCTTGGCGAGATGGCGCAAGCATTTGAGGTTCACGATATTCCACAGCGTCATCCGGTCGGCGCGCGCCGGTTGGGCGCTGAACAGAGCAAGGGGGAAAATCGCAATAAAGAGATACAGTACGCTAGTCCGAGCCTTCATGACTTGCCTCCGCCGACGATCTCAAGCCGTCAGACCGACCTATCGCATCCCTTCACGACCGTCATATTGCAATCGCCGAATTTCCGCTCTCGGGGCCCGACGCGCCGGAACAACCTGGCGCTTCGGCGGAGACGAGGAGACCGCGGCTCGTTATCTCCGGGCCCAAGATGGACGCATCGAAGCCACAGCGCGATGATCGGCCGATCCGCGCAATGACAGCCTCCAGGGTTTCGCGGCGGCGGCGACGAGACGAGGGACGAGAACGCCAACGATTGATTTTCCCGCCGGGCCGTGGGTGGAGGCGCGTCGTCGCGCATCACACGTGGAGAGCCCGCTTCGCCACCGCCATTGCGGCCTCGTTGATCGCCTGCGCCATCATGGGATCGGCGTGGCGAGACGTCGCGAGCGCTATTCCGATATGAAGGCGCCTTGCTCGTTGTCCGGATCGGACTCGCCGAAGAAGGGGAAGCGGCCCGGTCCGAGCGGCTTGATCTTCACTTTGCCCTGCTGTCCCGGCTGAAGCGTCTTCTCGAGCGCAGGTATCAGCATCTCGAATTCGTCGGGGGCGTCGCTCGCATTGGTGACGACGACAAAGAACGGCTTGCCGCTGGGCACGTGAATTTCCGCTGGATTGAAATGATGGTCTTTCAGCGTGATCTCATAGGTTGCGAGGTCGTCGGCGCGGGCGAGGCAGGCGGGCGCCAGACAGAGCGCTGAGAGCGCGCCAACGCGAAATAGGGAAGACGACACGAGACTCTCCTTTGACAAGCGTGAGGCCGAAAACTCCACGATGGGTCGCGCGTCACGAGGCCGCTTCAAACAGCCTCTGGCCGATGAACTCTCCCTTGGCGGCGCCGCGGGGAATGGCGAAATGGGCGCCGCCGACGTTGGTGACGAACTGGTTCATCATGTCGAAGCGCGACATCCTCTCGAAGATCTTGACGAAGCCGTTGCCGAGGTCGCGCTGGAAGCAGACGAAGACGAGCCCGGCGTCGAACTCCATGCCCTGACGCCAGGGGGGCCAACGCTCGGCGGTGATATTGGCGCCGTCGTTGTAGGAATAGGAGCGCCTGAGAACTTTCGAGCCGTCCTTGGCCATGCGATGGGCGATCCCGACGTGCGAGTTCTCGGGAACGACCGGGTCGCCATTGGCGTTCTTGGCCTCGAGGTCGATCGGATCGAACTCTTCCCTGGCGCCGAGCGGCGCGCCGGAAAGCTTCTCGCGTCCGAACGTCTGCTCCTGGAAGGAAACGTTCATGCGGTCCCAATGTTCGAGCGCGATCCGCGTGCGGCGCACCACCATGTAGCTGCCGCCGCGCATCCACGGCGGCGCCTCCTCGCCCGCCCAGACGACGGCGTCCATCTCCTTGGCGTCGCCGGTCGCGGGATTTCCGGTGCCGTCCTTGAAGCCCATCAGATTGCGCGCCGTGCGACCGGCGCCGAAGTCGGAAACAAATCCGGCCTGAACCCAGCGGATATTCGCGACGCCATAGGCGAGGCGCGCCAATTGCCGCACGGCGTGGAAGGCGACCTGCGGATTGTCGGCGCAGGCCTGGACGAGGAGATCGCCGCCCGTTCGCGCGGGAACAAACTGGTCGCCGGGGAAATGCGGCAGATCGACGAAGGCCGCCGGGCGCTGCGCGCGCAGACCGTAGCGGTCGACGCCGTCCTTCTCGAACAAGCCGAGGCCGAAGCCGAAGGTCACGGTCAGGCGCGAGGGCGATAGATCCAGCACGTCCGAGGGGTCGGCCTGCGCCGCGTAGCCGCCCTCGCCGGGTATCTCGACCGGCTGGCCCTGGCTCAGCGCCGCGGCCGCGTCGGTCCATTGGCGCAGCAGCGTCTCGACGTCGGCGCGCTTGGCGGTCGCGAGGTCGAAGACGGCGATGTAGGTGTGAGCCTGCGCCGGGGTGACGACGCCGCCCTGATGCTCGCCCCAGAACGGCTCGCTCGCCTTGGCCGCTTGCGCGCTCTGAGGGGCGTCGAGCGCCCGAGCCGCGCTCGGCGCCAGATTCGAGCCGGCGAGGGCGGCCAGTCCCGCCGTCGCCGTGAGGAAGCCGCGTCGCGTCGCTTGCGGCGGATTGGAATCGCGCTTGGTCATGGCGTCGCCTTCGCTAACATGTTCACGTCGTCCTCCACGTAATAGAAGCCGCTGCCGTCCGGCGCCATGGCGAGGCCGAACAGGTCGCCGTTGCCCGGCGGCGACTGCGCCTGGTTGGAATCGATCCATTGCGCCGCCAATTGCTTGCCGGAGGCGGGGTCGAATTCGACGACCTGGCCGTTCTTGCCGTTGGTGGCGAGGATGTGGCCGTCGGCGGTCGCGGCGAGCGCGAGCGCGCGTTGCAACAGGCCGCCGCTGGTGACGGTGCGGCCCGTTCCGGCG
>Ga0181527_1000178_pt1 | contig 74198 bp, 63 predicted proteins | sample PEATcosm2014_Bin_30_FD_119762 | JGI IMG/M metagenome (GOLD analysis project Ga0181527, IMG submission 119762) | Peatland microbial communities from MTU Mesocosm Facility, Houghton, MI, USA - PEATcosm2014_Bin06_60_metaG | ecosystem: Environmental > Terrestrial > Soil > Wetlands > Peat | place...
AGAGGAGATCTTCTTCAAGCGCCGCGAGCCCTCGGGCCCGTGCGAGCGTGGCATACCACTTGAATGCTTTGTGCAGGTACCAGCCGCGTGTCTTGAAAAGACGGTATTCCTCTGAACCTTCACCGAAGATATTGAAGCTCAGTTGGTTGAACATCTCGATATAGTCTGCCCGCTGCTGTGCGATCACATCAGACCACAGCAGATTGGCCGATTCCAGGTGCTCATCCAGGGAGCCCTCAGGAAAATAGGCGAAGTGGGGAGAGTAGCCACCATCACGATGGATATTTCCCCGGACAAACCCGGGCTTCATGGCTATCAGAAAGAAATGAAACCCGTGAACCTCCGCAGTCCGCTGGTCGCGCAGTTGTACCTGAGCCAGTCCTTGCACATCCTTCCCCCCCAACAGCGGAAAGAGTTCGTGTTTGTGAAGCTCTTCCGTCAGGATCTGCTCCAGGTATGACTTGAAGCCGGAAGCATGGCCGATCTCGGGAGGCAAAAAGATTCGCCAATCGAGATCGCGTATGTAATCCCAATCCACCTGCCCCCAGCGGCTGACGCTCAAGCCCAGGCTTCCGTAAGGGGAAATTGGCGTTTTCCCCACATAGTCCAAAAGATGTGGGCTCGTATGAGCGTAAGCACGAAGAGTCTCATCTACAACAATGCGGACCAAAGGAGCCAGCGCAACGTCCTGGGAACCTCCGAATCGTTCCTTAGGCAACAGAAAAGGTTCCGCGCTGATCAGGTTGCGATGTGCCGCAACGAGAGGTTGAATCCGCAAGCCCCGAAAGGACAAGCTCTCTGCTGCGTTTGGGAAGAGGAATTCCAGTGCTCCGAGAAGAAGGGGATTTCGGGAGCAAACAGCGCGGAGAGTTTCCTGCACGATCGATGCTTTGCTTTTCGCGGGAGGTTGGCGCGTAACCATGGCTTTCCTGTCGAGCGGCTATTCAAAATTGTAGCCTTCTGAGGCGCACTTGTTCTGTCCGGTTTACGGTCCTCCATGGCAGGTTCTAGTCAACAGGGCAACCCCTCCGTCGACAGTGAGCGATGCTCTGCCATGCAAGGCAGCGGACCACGGCTCGCTGTATTCACGCAAGCGAGGGGAAGCAGATAGAGGCTCAACGCCTGTCTCTGAATGAAATCAAGCGCCGCAAGAACTGGCAGAACACAACTCCCGGACCAGAAGCTCGAACTGCGCTTGGGTGAGCGGTATCGTTCTCTTCGGATTGCTCTGGATTCTTCCCTTCGACAGGGTGGGGTTCCAGGCGATCTTGCGCAGTCCGGTGGCCCACTTGAAGAACGCCTTCAGCCGCATCTGCATCTGCTGCTGCGTGATGGGGCCGATCCTGCCGTCCGGGTGGGCGGCGTCGAGACCCCACTCGGAGCCCCACAGGTCGAGGTGATCGGGGGTTACGTCCTGGAGGGCCGCGATCGAGTTTCTCTGCGCTCAGCGGGTGACTTTCCCGACGAACGCCTTGTATGATCTGGAGGTTGAGTACGTTTGCGCCTTGAGTCCCCGCACCCATTGTTCCAGGGCATCTTTGACGGTCACGGGCCCCCCATGCAGGTTTCGCGCCGTATCCAGGCCGGCCAGCCTCCGTTTCTCGGTCTCCACCGGATCGAGACGCAGCCGCTCCTTCATGGCGGCGGCCTCGGCATCCTTCCAGGTGCGGGTGTTGGCGGTCATGCGGCGGCCCTTGCCATTCTCGTAGATATAGAGCCACTTGGTGCATGCGCAGTCCTTTCCCCGGTAGTAGCGGTCCTGGGCGTGGCGGCAGTCGGCGGCGTGGCGGGTGAAGACGGTGACGGTGGTGGTGGGGTTCAGCTTGGGCGGCATGAGGTTCTTTCCTCTGCTTCCAGCATGGGCTCAAACCGGTTTTGGTACAAAAGTGGTACAATTCTGGCGCAGGAAGTTGGTAAACATGAGTAAACAAATGGGTTACGGGAATCTACTACGTATCAAACCCATGTCGATGCTCTCGCGAGAGGCGGGTGAAACGGGCGAACACACACTCCGGCGTTCATTGGGCGCAACCAACCTGATCACTCTGGGCATAGGCGCAATCATCGGCGCGGGCATCTTTGTGCTGACCGGGCAGGCGGCGGCCAAGCACGCCGGCCCGGCCGTGGCGCTGAGCTTTGTGCTGGCCGGCATCACGTGCGCCTTTGCGGGACTGTGCTACGCGGAGTTTGCCTCCATCATTCCCATCGCCGGCTCGGCTTACACCTATGGGTATGCCACGCTGGGCGAGTTTGTGGCCTGGATCATCGGCTGGGACCTGGGTCTGGAGTACGGCTTTGGCGCGGCTACGGTGGCTTCCGGCTGGTCAGGGTACTTCAACAGCCTGCTGCAGCAGTTGCATATCTACATGCCGCCGCGACTGACGGCTACGCCGGGCACGGTGCTGGTCTTCTTTCAGGAGAAGTGGCTGCCGCTGACCTCGCTGCCGCCGGGAACGGAAGCGGCCGGGCTGCCGCACGTGACAGCGCTGTTCAACCTGGTGGCCATCCTGGCGATCCTGGCGGTGACCACGGTTCTGGTGATCGGCATCAAGGAATCGGCCAACCTGAACACCGCGATTGTGTTCATCAAGTTGAGCGTCGTTGGCGTCTTCCTGGTTCTGGGAGTCTATTTTCTCATTCGTCATCCGCAGTTGGCCTGGGCCAACTGGCACCCTTATCTTCCTCCCCCCGACGGGCATGGCAATTTCGGCTGGCACGGCATTGCCACGGGTGCGGCTTCCATCTTCTTCGCCTACATCGGCTTTGACGCCGTCTCCACGGCAGCGCAGGAAGCGAAGAATCCGCAAAAGGATATGCCGCTCGGCATCCTCGGTTCGCTGGTGATCTGCACTATTCTCTATATCCTGGTTTCCACGGTGCTGACCGGCCTGGTGAACTACAAGGCGCTGAACGTGGCCGATCCGGTGGCGCTGGGCATCGATGCAACCGGCGTCAGCTGGGGTTCGCTGCTGGTCAAAGTGGGCGCGGTCTTCGGCTTGGGCACCGTGATGCTGGTCATGCTGCTGGGCCAGTCGCGGGTCTTCTTCTCCATGTCCAGGGACGGGCTTTTGCCGAAGTGGGCCTCGACCATCCATCCCCGGTTTCGCACGCCGTGGATCTCGACTATCGCTGTGGGCGCGGTGGTGGCCATCCTGCCGGCCTTTCTTCCCGTTGCGCGGCTCGCCGAACTGGTGAACATCGGCACGCTGCTGGCCTTCACCATTGTTTGTGCCGGAGTATGGGTTTTGCGGGTGCGGCATCCCGATCTGCACCGGCCCTTCAAGACGCCGTTTGTTCCGCTGGTGCCGATTCTGGGGATCATCACCGCCGTATACCTGATGATCAACCTCCCGCTCATTACCTGGACGGTGATGGTGGGCTGGCTACTGGTCGGGTTGCTGATCTATTTCTTCTACTCGATCAAACACAGCGCGGTGCAAAAGCTGGCCAGCGCGGCTGAGGGCGACTGAGCGGGCAAAGACAGGCGGTAGCGCAGAACGGCCTCCACCGGGAGGCCGTTCTGCATTTTTCGGACTCAATTCCTGTTCAGACGGCAGTGTCCTAATTCGGTTTATCGGTTATCTCGTACTCGGTATTTTTCTGGCGCAAGTCTTGCTGCCACCATCCATTCGTGAAGACTCCATCGGCCTGCTCGGAATTCAACCCCTCTCTTTCGTCGATAGACCATATGTATCCGAAATCCCTGTGAAGTCGCTTGCCCATGGTTTCGTATTCGACAAACCCATAAAGGTAAATTTTCAGGTTTCCGGTGGCGATTCTATACCTAAACCCGTTGAGGTCGAAGGGAATATGCTCAAACCAGAACGAAACATAAATAGGATTTCCAGATACATCAATAACATTGGAGGGGAGCGTGAATTCGTCCGGATCGGGAGAAGTCAATGGCCACTGGTGCGAGGGTACAACGGAAAATCTTCCGGCGCTGAAAATGATGTAACCCTTAGAATGTCCAATATTTGTAAGCTCTATAGAAGTCGAGAGATGAAAGAACCCTTCATCTCCATGGAGGCTAATCTGCTGAGGGGACAGATTGAGTTTAGCTCGCTCTCTCTGGAATGTGCTCTCCAGTTGCCTTCCGAGCAAATCGGTCTGACGCCTCAATTGTTCGGTTTGTTTTTCAATGTTTCTCAGCGTCCAGTAAGCCATCCCGCCAGCCCAGATGCCAACAAGAGCAAGGCACCAGTTTGGGATGGTTGCAGGCCAGTACAGTTCGCGCCATGGATACTCGTAAGGCTTGGGTGTGGAATCCTTTTTCTGATCGGAGACAGCCTGCTGGCCGTGGATGCTAGGCGAAGGGACTGGCTGCGAAACACTGGCGCGGCTTTCGCCCCACTGGGGTTTCTGATTCTGATGGCTCCCATCCCCTGGGACTTGGGACCATGCCCCGACACCCCCCAAGAGCAAACCAAATATCGCCAAACGTTTCAGCATGATGCCGGAAATGTATCACATAAAGAAGGCACACATGCTCTTTTTGCAGTAGCAGCGCCAGTCGATATTTCCGGTTTATGGTTGATGACAAGGTACATCACATTTTTTTCAAACCATGGACTGGAACTGTGGTCATCATCTTTGAATAATGTTGTGGATTCCAAATTAGGGCTCTACCGTTCAGACTCAATACTTGCAATTCTTGCCAGAATTGGACTAAACTAAGTGGACTTAGTTTACTTGGAGGCGTAATGCGGACCATCAACATTCACGAGGCAAAGACTCACCTCTCGCGGCTGGTCGATGAGGCTGTGCAGGGCGATTCTTTTGTGATCGCCAAAAGGGGAAAGGGACTTGTGCAGGTCATTCGGCTAGGCGCGCCCGAGGCCCCTGCCAAGCGGAGGCTGGGCTTCATGAAGGGGATGTACACCATTCCAGACAACTTCGAGGAGATCGACAGGGAGTTGGATAAAGAAGTCGAGAAGCTGATGCTTGGTGAGGACGAGGAATGAGATTTCTTCTCGATACTCAGTTTGTTATCTGGGTCCCGATCGACGACCATCGCATCAGTCGGCAAGCTCGCATAACCTTGAACGATCCGGCAAACCAGTTTGTCTTCAGCGTATCGAGCATCTGGGAGATCGCAATCAAGAGGGCCTTGCGACGGCGGGACTTTCAGTTTGACCCGCGAGAGGTTCGACGGCTGCTGATTGAGAATGGCTATGAGGAACTAACCTTGCAGAGCCGGCACGTAGTTGCCGTGGACTCGATGGCGCCCATACACAAAGATCCCTTCGACCGCATCCTGATCGCTCAGGCTATGGTCGAAGGAATCACTTTGTTGACGGCTGACCCGGTGATAGCCCAATATCCTGGGCCCATCCGGAAAGTCTGAGGATTTCGCTTACGCCGTCGTTTTGGCGCAGAACTCGTCGAAGGCGCGGACCAGTTGGCCGGCGATCTGCGGGGCGGTGGACTGCTCGATGACGGATCGCTGCATCAGGTAGACGAGCTTTCCGTCGCGCAGGATGGCCACGGCGGGGGAGCTGGGCGGGTGGCCTTCGAAGTAGCTGCGGGCGCGCTCGGTGGCCTCGCGGTCCTGGCCGGCAAAGACGGTGATTTTTTGATCGGGCAGGTTGGCGGAGTTGGCGAGGGCCAGGCGCACACCGGGGCGCATCTTGCCTGCCGCGCAACCGCAAATCGAGTTGACCACCAACATGGTTGTGCCCGGCTGGGCCAGCGCCGCGTCCACATCCTCGGCGGTACGGGTTTCCTTGATTCCGGCGCGCAGCAGTTCTTCGCGCATGGGAATTACCATCAGTTCTGGGTACATGTTTGCCTCCGGCAGGGAAAGTTGCCTGCAACCATTCTATCGTGAGACCCCGAGGTGTAGGCTTTATCCGATGCGGATGGAAGAAAACAAGCTGCTTGCGCCCTTCACGACCTTTGGCATCGGGGGCCCGGCGCGCTGGTTTGTCGAGGCCGGCAGCGAAGACGAGATCGTTGAGGCGACCGGGTGGGCGCGGCAGCGTGGGCTGAAGCTGTTTGTGCTGGGGGGCGGCAGCAACCTGCTGGTGGCCGACGCGGGGTTCGACGGCCTGGTGCTGCGGGTGGGATTGCGCGGGATTGCCGTTGCTGAGACGGCGGAGGATCCGGGGCAGGCAGGCGAGGTGGGCCAGAGAATCTATCAGGCTGCCGCGGGCGAGGATTGGGACGGCTTTGTGGAGCGTACGGCGGAGGACAACTGCGCGGGCGTGGAGTGCCTGGCGGGCATTCCGGGCACGGTGGGCGGAACTCCTGTGCAGAATGTGGGCGCGTATGGGCAGGAGGTTGCGCCGGCGATCGAGCGGGTGCGGGCTTTTGATCTGGAGGAGCGGGCGTTCGTCGAGTTTTCCGCGGCGGAGTGCGGCTTTGGTTACCGGCGCAGCCGGTTCAACTCGGCCGACCGCGGGCGCTTTATCGTGACCCGCGTGGACTACCGGCTGACTGTGGGCGGCGCGCCGACGCTGCGCTATGCGGACCTGCAACGGGCTCTTGCGGAGCGCGGAAACGAGGGCGGCAAACCCAGCCTGGCTGAGGTGGCGGCGGTGGTGCGGCGGGTTCGGCAGTCCAAGGGGATGCTACTGGTTGAAGGCGATCCCGATTGCCGCAGCGCGGGCAGCTTTTTCAAGAATCCGGTGGTGAACGAGGAACAGGTGCGGCAGATTGCGGGGGTGAGTGAAAAGGAGCCGCCGCGTTTTCAGGCTGGGCCGGGGCAGGTGAAGCTGCCGGCGGCGTGGCTGATCGAACAGGCCGGCTTTGCAAAGGGGTATGCGCTGGGCGCCGCCGGGGTCTCGCCGCGGCATACGCTGGCGCTGGTCAATCGCGGCGGGGCGAGCGCGGCGGAGATTCTTGCCCTCGCCGGCCAGATCAGCACTGCCGTTGAAGCACATTTTGGCATTCGGCTGGAGATGGAGCCGGTGATGGTGGGGTTCTAACTTGCGGCTTTAGAATGATTGGATAGCTCAACAGGGGTTCAAGCACTGTGGCGGTGTAAATGTGAACGTACCATCTTTGGCTCGATTCTTCCGGCAGCAAGTCCTTTACATCGCTATCGCCGCCGTTGCCGCCGCCATTTTCTGGGCCATCGGACAGCAGATCAATCCCGCGACGGTTCTGCTGTATTCTCTGTGCATCGGGAATCTCGTCTCGCCCGCAATAGGTCGTTTGGAGTTCCTTTATTGGCAAAAGCCATTTCCTTACAACCTGCTGATTTTCCTGCCCGTCCTACTTGTGCTGACGGTCCCTGTTTACCTGATTTCGAGTGCGGTTGTGTGGTTGATTGCTCCGCCTACTCCGCAGACGCTTTCTCATCTCATTAGAACAGGATGGAAGTTTCCGTTCCTGGTCACATTCGTCTTCGGCCTTGTCTCGTTTCTGTACCACAGCACGAGAGAGCGGCTGGAGCGGCGTAACTTCGAGCTCCAGCAAACAGTGGAACGCGGCACTGCCCGGCTTGAAATGCAAGAGCAGGAATTGGAGCGCGCCCGGGAGATACAGCAGTCGCTGCTTCCGAAAAAGATTCCGCAGCTTCCGGGATTCGAGGTTGCAGGAGCGTGGCAGCCCGCCAGCACGGTGAGCGGAGATTACTACGACGTGCTCCGGCTGGGCGATCATCGACTCGGAATCTGCATTGCCGACGTAGTCGGAAAAGGTGTATCCGCTGCTCTGCTGATGGCCAATGTGCAGGCCGCGGTACGCGCGTTTGCGGGCGACTCGGAAAGCCCGGCCCAGGTGTGCGCCAAAGTCAACAGCTTGTTGCACGAGAACACCGCGACGGGAAAATTCGTGACCTTCCTTTATGGAATTCTCGATGGCGAAACGCATACGTTCCAGTACTGCAACGCCGGGCACCTTTACCCAATTCTTGTCTCCGGCGGCTCCGCGCGGATGCTCGAACAGGGCGGTGCGGTGCTCGGTGTCTTCCCCGATTGGATCTATGAAGACTCGTCTGTCGAGTTGAGGACAGGGGACCGCTTGCTGCTGTTCACCGACGGCATCACGGAGGCGTCGGATGCGGAGGGGCGGGAGTTTGAAGAAACCAGCATCGCAACATTCGCAAAGGCCAACAGCACACTCTCCGCAAAGGAGTTGAATAGCCGGCTGCTGGCGAAGGTCACGGCCTTTTGCGGCGCGCACTTCCGGGACGACGCTACTCTGCTGGTTATCGCCGCGGACTAGGACAACAACATACTTGGCTCACCATATTGCTCTTGTGGGTCTTGCGCTTCTTCCCAGAGCCTGAAAGCATGACGGTATGCCAGAACTGGTACAAATCGGTGTTGAGCCCTCGAAGCCTGCCGCCGCTTGTGCTCTGAAGGCCCCACCCCGAACTCAGGTCTTCTGGCTTCAGGGCGTCACACTGGCATGGATGCTCGTGGAGTTCGGCGTATCCGCGTATGCGGCGATCACGGCACACAGCCCCGCAATGCTGGCCTTTGGTTCCGATAGCCTTGTAGAGCTTATGTCCGCCGCTGTGGTGCTTTTGCAGTGGGTTCCAAGCGTGTCGATTTCGGAACGCGAGGCGACCCGCACAGCCTCAGTGTTGCTGTTCGTTCTCGCCCTTGTAGTAGCAGGGACAGCTCTCGCATCTTTAGCTCTCAGGCTGCGGCCTGAAGCGAGTCGCGCGGGAATCGGCATCACCATCGCCGCACTGCTTGCTATGCCCGTCCTCGCATGGCTGAAGCGCCGGGAAGCTCACCGCAGCGGAAACACAGCCTTAGCCGCCGACGCAACTCAGTCGGCCACTTGTGCTTATCTCGCACTGATCGCGCTGGCGGGACTCTCCGTGAACGCATTTTTCCATATCGCGTGGTTCGATGCTATCGCTGCGCTGGTGGCAATTCCCATCCTCATCAAAGAGAGTAGATTGGCTTGGCAGGGACAGACCTGCGGATGCCGCTAAGGCTCGGGCGCGGGTTAGCCTACAAAGAAACAAAAATGCAAGTTCAACAAAACAAAGACAAACCGCATGACGCCCGTTTCATTCCCCGCGGGTCGGTAACGCCGGTGGACGACTAGTAAGTTATTACCCAAATCAGGCACTTCCAAGCCGCCCCAGCAGCCGCTCCCGCTCGGAGGAAAGCACCGTCGCCGCTGATCCCAGCGCGACCAGGCGGCCTTCTCGCAACAGGGCAACTTCGGCGGCGGTGGCGAGGGCGTCGGTGGCGTCGTGGGTGGCAAGAACGGTTTGGACGCGGTGGTCGGTGAGCCATATCTGCAAACGGGCCAGCAGGGCGTCGCTGGCGGCACCGTCGAGGGCGGAAAAGGGCTCGTCCAACAAGAGAAGACGGGGCAGGGGAGCGAGCGCCCGGGCCAGGGCCACGCGCTGGGCTTCGCCGCCGGAGAGGTCCTGCGGGCGGCGACCGATCAGGCTTTTTGCGTCGACCAGGTCGAGCATCTCCTCGATGCGCGCGGAACGGGCGGCGCGGTCGAGGCTGGCGAGCCCGTAGGCGACGTTGGCGGCGACGCTGAGGTGAGGGAAGAGCGCGGGCTGCTGGGCGACCATCGAGGTCTGGCGGCGGCCGGGTTGGAGCCAGAGGCCACGAACGGAGTCGGTGAGCGGGCGGCCGTCGAGAGCGATGCGCGCCTGCTCGGGGCCGGCGCGTTCCGACAGGTCGAGGCCGGCGAGGAGGCGAAGCAGCGTGCTCTTGCCCGCGCCGGAGGGGCCGAAGACGACCGTCCACTCGGACGCGAAGCGGCACTCCACCTGGAGGTGGAAGCTGCCACGGCGGGCATCGAGAGCGAGATCAAGCACGACGGCCTCCACGAGGACGGCCGCCCAGATAGATGGCAGCGAGGGCAACGACGCTCAGCCCCAGCAGGATGGCCGCGGTGCGATTGGCCGCGGCGTAGTCGAAGTTTTCCACCTGGTTGTAAAGCACGATGGAGAGGGTTCGCGTGGCGCCGGGAATGTCCCCGCCCAGCATGAGGACCACGCCGAATTCGCCCATGGTGTGGAGGAAGCTGAGCACGGCGGCGGCGAGCAACGAGCGCCGGGCGAGCGGGACGAGAAGGCTGAGCACCAGCCGCGCCGGATTGGCGCCCAGGAGCCGCGCCGCGTCCACCAGGGCCGGCTCAACGGCCGCAAATCCGGCCACCAGCGGCTGCACGGCGAAGGGCAGGCTGTAAATCACCGATCCCACGACGAGGCCCGAAAACGAAAAGGCGAGGGGATGGCCGAGCAGGGCGGTAATGCCGCGACCGAGGGCGGTGCGGGGCCCGAGGAGAACCAGCAGGAAGAAACCGAGAACGGTGGGAGGCAGGACCAGCGGCAGGGCAGCCAGCGCTTCCAGCGCCGCTAGCCAGCGGCCGCGGCCGAGAACCAGCAACGCGGCCAAAGGCACGGCCACGGCCAGCAGAATGGCTGTGGTGACCGTGGCCAGCTTGAGGGAGAGGGCGAACGCCTGCCAATCCATGGTTTCCAGTGAACGGACTACGGTTGAGGTTTCCGGTATCCCACTCTAGCCGCAAAAATCCGCCGCGGCGGACGGCGAGGATGGGGCACCCGGCTTTTGTCTAGTGAACGGGTGTGAGGCCGGTTTTGGCAAGCTGGGCCTGGACCGGGGCCGAGAGCAGGTAGTCGAGGAGCTTGTGGACTGTGGCGCGCTGGGTGGTGTTGCTGACGATGACCGCGCCTTGCTCGATGGGCGGGTAGAGGTCGCGCGGGACGACGAAATAAGCGCCACCGGAGGCGAGGCGCGGGGTGAGCGCGGAGGTGAGCGAGATGAGCCCCGCGTCGGCGTTGCCGGAGTCGACAAACTGGGCGGCCTGGGAGATGTTCTCGGCGGTGACGAGGCGGGGCTTGAGCGCGTCGTAGAGCTTGAGACTGGTGAGGGCGGCCACCGCTGCACGGCCGTAGGGGGCGCGTTCGGGGTTGGCGATAGCCAAGCGTTTGAGATCAGGGCTGCGCAGCAGATCGAGCGACGGTGGGGGCAGATGGGAGTCCTTGCGCGCCCAGAGCACGAGCGTGCCCCGAGCATAGATAATCGGTGTGGATGAATCGGCTGTTCCCGCCGCGTCGGCCAGGCCGGCATCGATGAGGCGCTTGGGATAACCCAGATCCGCGGACAGAAACAGGTCGAAAGGCGCGCCGTTCTGAATCTGCGTGGCCAAAACCGCCGAAGCCTGGAAGGTGGCTTCGGCGCGAATTCCTGTGGCCTGGCGGAATTGGTCAAGGATCGGCGGCAGCACCGGCTCGAGGTCGGCAGCCGCAGCAATGCGCAGAGGCGTTTGCGCATTCAACGGCGCCAGGAAGGCCAAACTGAGAAGGCCGGCCAGGGACCATTTTGGAATACGGCTTGGCATCGGGGTTTCTCAGCCTCCAATTCACAGCAGAATTCGCGCTGCGCTGGTAGGCTAACACCAGGCATGAACGACAATTTGCACCAGTTACGCTGTTTTGGGTGTGGGACGCGGGTCGAGGGCACGAAGGCGCGGCCAGACTTCCGCTGCTCGCTGTGCGGGGATCTTTTTGAAGTGGAGTATCCGGGCTGGGCCGAGCGCCACGGCCACGACCGGCCCAACCCAGGCGCGCTGAAGTGGCTGTGGCGGGAGCGGCGCTGCTCCTCTGAGGCGCTGGACCACTCCGGCGTCTGGCGTTTCCGGGAGTTGCTGCCCATTCTGGAGAACTTTGGCAACGCGGTGACCCTGCGCGAGGGCAATACGCCGCTCTACCACCTGCCGCGAGCCTCGAAGGCGCTGGGAATCGACCAACTGTTTGCCAAGCACCAGGGGATGAATCCCACCGGCTCCTTCAAAGACACGGGCATGACCGCGGCCCTGAGCGTGGCGCGGGAGCGGGGATTCGAGTGGGTGGCCTGCGCGTCCACGGGCAATACGTCCGCCGCCATGGCCGCTTATGCGGCTCGCGCGGGCATGCACAGCCTGGTGGTGATTCCCGAGGGCAAAATCGCCTGGGGCAAACTGGCGCAGGCCATGGACTACGGCGCCATCACCTGCCAGGTGAATACGGATTTTGACGGCTGTGTCCGCGTGCTGACGAAGGTGGTGAAGGAAGCCAACATTTACCTGCTCAATTCAGTCAATCCCTACCGGCTGGAGGGGCAAAAGACGCCGGCTTTCGAGATTGCCGAGGCTTTCGAGTGGAACGTGCCCGACCACCTGATCGTTCCCGGCGGCAACCTGGCCAACAGTTCGGCGCTGGGCAAGGGCTTTCGCGAACTGCGCGAGTTGGGGCTGGTGGCACGGACGCCGCGCATCTCGGTGATCCAGGCGGAGGGGGCCAATCCGCTGGTGCGCAGCCTGGCCAGCAGTCATGGCGCCGCGCTGGAGCCGGTGGAGGCGCACACGCGAGCCACGGCCATCCGCATCGGCAATCCGGCTTCGTGGCGCAAGGCCGCGCGCGTGATCCAGGAGACGGGCGGCTGGTGCCTGGATGTGACCGAGGCGGAGATCGCCATGGCCAAGGCTGAAATCGGCGCTGAGGGCCTGGGCTGCGAGCCGGCCTCGGCTGTGACCCTGGCGGGTCTGAAAAAGCTGCGCGCCCAGGGCGCGGTCGCTCCCGGCGAGACGGTGGTTCTGGTGCTTACCGGCCACACGCTCAAGGACGCCGACTACACCATCGAATTCCATCGTGGAACATTGTTGAAGGACGAGGAGAAGGCTGGCGTGGAGGAGAAAATCGACGCTTTGCGGCGCAATGCGCAGGTGGTCGAGGCCACGCCGGAAGCGGTGCTGGCCACGCTGAAAGGCAGAGCGGGATGAGCGATGCCTCCGATGCAAGCGCCGGGCGCGTGCATCTGCGCCTGCCAGCCACTTCCGCCAATCTCGGCCCCGGTTTCGACGCCGCCGCCGTGGCCCTGGACTTCTATCTCGAGATTGAGGCCGAGCCAGCCGCGGACTTCTCAATTGCCGCAACCGGCCGCGATTGGGAGAGCTGCGGGAGGATTGAGGACAACCTCATCCTGGAGATTTACAAAGGGCTGCTGGAGAGCCATGGGCGGGCGATTGTGCCTTTGGCGATTCGCATGGTCAACGGCATTCCATTGGGGATGGGCTGCGGTTCGTCGGCGGCGGGACGGCTGGCGGCTATCGCCCTGGCGGTTCACTTTGGCCAACTTGGCTGGAGCTCAGAACGCATTGTCGAAGAGGCCTGCGTTCTGGAAGGGCATCCGGACAACGCCGCGGCCTGCTGGCTGGGCGGGTTTGTGATCGTCGCCGGCGAGGGCAGGCGCGTGCATGTGGCCCGGGTCGTCCCGCCGGCCGAGTGGCGGGCTATCGTCGTGCTGCCCGAGGAGCCGTTGTCTACCAGCAAGGCTCGCGCCATGCTTCCCGCCAGCTACCCGCGCGACGACGTGGTAGCCAACATTCAGTCCGCGGCCCTGCTGGGACTTGCGTTTGCCCAGGCGCGCGGCGACCTGCTGCGCTTCGCCATGAAGGACCGCATTCACCAGCCCTACCGTGCTCCGATCTGTCCGCTGCTGCCGCGCTTGTTGCCGCTGGCCGGAGACCACGGCATTCTGGGAGCGGCTCTGAGCGGCGCGGGTCCCGCCGTGCTTGTGATCGTGGACAGCGAGAGAAGTCTGGCGCAGGCTTCGGGCGCGATCCGGATCGCGCTGGAAGGGCTGCCGCAGCCGGAGATGGTGTTTTGCCGGTTTGTGCCGGGCGGGGCGAGCCCGTTGGCGTGAACTTTGCGACGTGCGAAGGAACAGGAAACAGCAAACGCGGATTGCTTTGAAAAGTCATCATTGGGGTAATCTTTCCTTTGTACCGTTGTCTTTCTGCCTAATCCCCCTATTCGTCATTACTTTTCGCCATTACCTAAGATTTCTTGCTATTCGCGCGATGAACTCATAGATTTTGTCCGTGGGCAGTTCTGGGGGAGGGCTGCTCTAGCGCCCGTGATCCTTATCGGATCACGGGCGCTTCTTTTTGATCATTGGACTTGGCAAGATTTATGTAAGTACAACATAATCAATCCCTTCCTTTCGAAGTACAAGCGCCGGACAGACGCTTTGCTGCTTGCCGGTCAGGGCGGTTTGCGACTTTCCACCAGGCTGGCGCATCCCATGGAGGTGCGGTTCCGAGTACACTTGAAGGAGTGCGGTTGCCGCAAGGAGGATCATGGCTGGATTGGGATTGGGAGTTTTGGAAGTTAACGATGCAACGTTCGACCAGGAGGTGCTCAAAAGCGAGCAGCCGGTGCTGGTGGATTTCTGGGCCGTTTGGTGCGGTCCGTGCAAGGCCATCGCGCCGATCGTGGACAGCGTAGCCGCAAGCTACGCCGGCCGGCTGAAGGTGGCGAAGGTGAACGTGGACCAGAACGGCGCAACCCCGTCGCGTTATGGGATTCGCGGCATTCCGGCGCTGCTGTTCTTCAAGGGCGGCAAGGTGGCCGATCAGATTGTGGGCTATGTGCCCCAGGATGTGATCGAAGAGAAGGTCCAGCGCCTGCTGGCGTAACTGAACTGCGCAGATTCTGCGCTTGGATATTGGGAAGGCCCGGCGGGTGCGCCGGGCCTTTTTCGCGCCGATGGCAAGGACAAGGCGGGTTCTCACCGTGGAAGACTTGTATGAGCCTTCCCGGATGGGCCTTGGCTAATATCCAGCCTGCACCGGCGATGCGGTGCACTGAGCGATAGGGTCAAGACCGAGCCGCTTGCGGCAATCCTCCAGCATGGATGCAGTGCGCGTGGCGCCGACCCGGCTGACACCGAGGTCGCGCACGGCCAGCAGCGCATCGAGATCGCGAATGCCGCCCGCTGCCTTGATCTGGACCCTGGCCGGGGAATGTTTCCGCATCAGTTCGAGATCGGGAAGAGTAGCTCCGCTGGGCGCGTACCCGGTTGAGGTCTTGACCCAATCGACGCCAATCTCGCCACAGATTTCGCACAGGCGAATCTTGGCGGCATCGTTCAGATAGGCGTTCTCAAAGATCACCTTGATCTTTGCTCCGTTGGCATGAATGTTTACGGCAAGCGCTGAAAGCTCATCCCGGACATACTGCCAATCCCCGCTGCGGGCCTTGCTGATATTGATCACCACATCCAGTTCCTGGCCGCCGTCGTTGAGCGCCTGGCGGGCCTCGGCAAGTTTGATAGCGGTGGTGTGCCCGCCGTGGGGAAAGCCAATGGTGGTGCTGGCGTTGACCGTGGTTCCTGCAAGCAACTCAGCGCTGCGAGCCAGGTAGTAAGGCAGAATGCAGACGCTGGCCACGTTGTATCGAAGCGCCAGCGCAATACCGTCTTCCAGTTCCCGGGTGGTCAGGGAGGGGTTGAGCAGCGAGTGGTCGATCATTTTGGCGATCGATGGGTAATCAAAGGACTGCGTCATGATTCATCTCCGGGCGGAATAGAAGCTTGGCAACAGGTGAAACGGTATTGTTGCACGGCGAAGACGGCTCCGGCCACGGCTGAGAGTCAGAAGCAAAGAAAACAGGCCGCAATGCGGCGCCCGAGGGCGGCATTGCGGCCTGTTTCCAGTCCGGTGTCTGGGAGTTCCCGGCTATTGCACGTCGCTCACCTTGCCGTCTTTGAAGGTGATCTTCATGCCACTGTAATAGTAGATGACCTTGGGTCCCAGATTCGCAATCCTGGCAGGCGCGCCAAGAGCTGCCTGCACCTGGTCCGTAGTCTGGCCCAGTTCAACGGTTGCGGTTGGAGCCGGGGCTGCGGGAGCTTCCGCCGGAGGAGCCGCAGGAGCAGCGCTTGCCTGCCCACCGCTGTCCTGCGAGGCCTCAGCGGTCACTTCCTGCACCGCCTGGCCGGCCTGCTGGTCCTGCTGCTGAATATCAGCAGCTGCGTTGGGATCGGGAGGAGGCGCGGCAGCGGCATAGGCCGCAGGAGCCGGTGCGGCTTGAGCGGAAGGCGGAGCCGCCGGAAGGCCGCCCGTGCCCTGTTTGGACTGCAGATCCTGGAGTCCCTGATCGATGGTCTCCCGCATGTGGTTCTGCATCTCCTGCAGATCGGTCAACTGGACCGCAACCGTGAGGGAAATCTGGCACTCCGGGGTGCCCTTGCTGGAGAGGACCACCAGATTCGCAGTGGTTGCGTCCGAGGGAGGCGCATCCCTTAGCTGCAGTGTATCGCCGTCGCTGACCACGCACTCCTGCCCGGATGTATCCGTCACGTCCAGGTTGCCACCGGCCACGAAGACGTGCGGACGGCCGTCGCTCAACAGGCGTGCAATTCCGCTGGAGGCGGGGTCGGGAGGCTGGCCTTGCGCGTTCTGAGTTGATTCCTGGTTCTCAAGCGCCAACTGGTTCTTCACTTCGTCGGCGATCATCTGCTTCACCTCGGGGGTAAGCACTGGCTGGCCACCTGCCGGTGGCGGGGTACCGGCCTCCTCGGCTGCCTCCTGGTGCGCAGCGTAGGCGGCCTGCAAATCCTGCGAGATGATATAGTCCGTAAGCCAGAACGCGGCCGAGGGGTACACCGGATAGGGCTGAAAATAGCCGCCGTAGAAGCCGAACCAGGGATTGCCGCCCCATCCCCACCCAAAGGCGATGGGCGCGGCCCAGGGGTTGTAGGCCCATCCGTAGAAGCCCGGGCCGTAGTAGAAGCCGGGGGCATAGACGTTCAAAAACACCCCGTGGTAGCCATAGCCGCCGTAGAACCGGTCATAGGCGCGGCCATGGTAGTAGTAGGAGCGGCGCGCAAAGTCATGACCATGGTAAGAATAGCCACGCTGCACGTATCCGGGGCGGCCCCGCTCGGCAACGATGCGGCTGTGATCGGGGCGCTCCACCGAGACTCTGCGGCCGCCGCCCAGGTTGTTATGGACGTCCATGCCGCGCTTGGCGTCATGCACGTCGCTGACCTTGCCGCCGGGGCGGGTGCGAACCGCACTGCCGCTCTTGGTAACGTGCTCACTGCTTCCCTTGGGCGCGGGACCACTCTTGATGGGCGTGCGGCTGGCCATGGCAGCAGGGTGCGAACCTCCGGTGGGTCCGGCGCCAGTGTGGGTTCCGGCGGTGGTGGGCTTGCCGGTAGTCATGGGGTGGGAGCCGGTAGAGGGCGTGGTCGTCGTCGGATGCGAGCCGGTGGTGGTTGGTCCATGGCTGCCCGCGCCGTTGGCCGTCGGCCCATGTGTGGCTGCTCCTCCAGTGGTTGGCCCATGCGTGGCAGCCCCGCCGGTGGTTGGTCCGTGGGATGCCCCGCCGGTGGTTGGTCCGTGGGATGCCCCGCCGGTGGCAGGCTTCGCGGCCGCCTTTGGGGCTGCCTTCGCAGGAGCCGCCGCCTTGGGAGCAGGGGCAGCCGGCTTCTTTGTGTCATTGGCGGCGCCTGCGAGGCTGGCAGTACCCAGCAGCCCGGCGAGAATCAAAGCAACTGAACCGTATCTCACGGTTTTGCGAAGAGAATGCATGATCATCGTGTCCTCAATTCCTTTTCCTGGCCCGCGCTCCATTCCAGATGCGCGAACGATCTATTCGACGTTGCTGACCTTGCCATTGGTGAAGGTTACCTTCATGTCCTTGTAATAGAAGATCTCCTTTACTCCCACCTTGGCAGCCTTGGTCGGCTGTCCAAAGGCAGCGGTGACCTGATCCTTGGTCTGGCCGATGGCGATGGTCGGGGGCGGGGTATCGGGCGGCGGGGGCGGCGGCGGAATGGCCGCCATGGGCGCCGGAGCGGCGGGGGCTTCCGGAGCCGCCGGCGGCGCGGCCGCCTGGGCCGGCTGGCCACCCTGATCGCCCTTATCTTCCGGCGGCTGAACGGTTATGACCTCTGAAACTGTCTTGACAAAATCGTCTGCCGGCGGCACAGAACCCTTTGCGAAGGGGAACTTGATTTCCCCGTAGTAACGGACCTGGTTTCCCGAAGGGTCCGGGTAGGGGTCGCTGAAGGTGCTGACGAGGATGCCGTCTTTTTGGGGGGTAACCCCGGTGACCCAGAACTTCTCTCCGGCGACAAACTTTCGCGATGCGCAGCCGTTGTTTGCGGCATCGGCGGCGCTGCCCCCACCGCCAATTATGGGAATAAATCCTCGGCCGAAGGACTTTGCAGCATCCTTGGCGCGGTTTTTCTGGTTCGCAGTCAGGACCCCATTGCTATAGGTGTTTGAGAATGCGTAGGAGGAGACCGAACTGCACATCATCAGGCCGTCCTTGTGCAAGACCACAACGTCGCCGGCGGTAACAATATCCGAGTGGTCAGCCGCGGATTTCGTGAGCTTGATCTGCGAGACCAGCTTCTGCTGGATAAGCGTCGCCGGGTCGCCTGCCTGGGCTTCCATCCCAATCGTAAAGATCGCCGCCATTGCGGACAATCCTAATGCGTTTAGCATCTGCAATTTAACCATCTTCCACTTCCATTTCATGGGTTGCGGGGAATATTCGGTAGATGCCCCAAACGCTACATCACGTTTCAGAGGGCTGTCAAGCAAATGATGCCAGGGACGCACTCGTCCGGAATCTTCTCAATCCAACACAGTAATCAAACGAAAGTTCCGACCATTTTCATTTTTTCCCCAAGGCGGGTTAGCCAGGGAAGAGCAATCAAGCCGGCAAAGCGAGGAGCAGGATGCAGGTGATGTTATCCTGGCCGCCGCGCTGCTTGGCTGCGTCAATCAGGTTGGCGCAGGCAGACTCGAAGGTTGAGGAGGCGAGAATGGCGGCGATTTCTTCCTGGACAAGGTAGCGGGTGAGGCCGTCCGTGGCAAGGAGAACCGCGGTGCCGGGTTGGAGATCGACGGAGAAGAAGTCGGGTTGAACATCGGCCGCGACGCCGACCGCCCGGGTGATGACGGACTCCATGCCGCGGAGGTCGGCGTCCTTCGCGTTCTCGATGGTCAGTGTGCCGTTGCGAATAAGTTCATTGATATAAGAATGATCGACGGTAAGTTGCACGCACTGGCCGCCCTGGATGATATAAGCGCGGCTGTCGCCGACGTTGCCCAGGATGAGCTTGTCCCCATCGAGCGCGGCAACCACCGCGGTGGTTCCCATGCCTCTATTCTCGGGGACTTGCCCGTTTTCCCAAACGTCCAGATTGGCGGCGTTGATGGCATAGAGAAGCCTGGTGCTGACGGGAGCGCCCGAGGCAGCCGAGTAAGCAAAGCCCTTCATGATGGCCGCCACCGCACGGGAACTGGCAACTTCTCCGCTGGCCATTCCTCCCATGCCGTCGCAGACGATATAAATTCCAAGCGATTCGTCGTAACCGAAGAAGTCCTCGTTATTGGTGCGCACGCAACCGATATCGCTGAGGGCCGAGACCGCGATGCGCAGGGGTGGGGACACGACGCCGGCGGCGGGCGTCGAATCCGGACTGGCTTCCGCTGGAGCAATGGGCGGCGGCGCCGATTCGGACGGCTGGCTGGAGGGTGCGGCGGATGGTGAAAGCTCGTTGGTGAATTCTTCGCTCATGGTCTCAACTCAGGTATTGCAGAGACGGTTGTTGCTCTCGCCAATGGGTTCACTTCAGCGAGCTACGTTCGAAACACAGTGGAAGCCTTTCATGAATTCCGGGTTCAGCAAGGGTGCTCCGGGCCCGGAGGCGTCGAACAGGACGACCTCGGGGGTTTGATTGTTGAAACTGAAGAAGAATTTCAGGCGGTTGGGCGAGATTTGCGGCGCGGCGAAACCAAAGTGGAAGACGGACCAGGGGCCGGTCATGTGCGGCGCGGTGTTCTTCTGGGTAGCCAGGGTGATGGTGCTGGAGGGTTGGGAGACCCAATGGAAGGTGGCTGTTTGACCGCCCGCATTGAGTTGCTTGCCGTCGATATTGAGGACTGCATCGGAGACGCCGGCCGCCTTGACTTCAGTGAGGGTGAAGTCAAGCGAAGGCTGGTTACCGGCAGGGAACAGGGTGGAAGAGATCTTCTGGGCGCTCGAGAGGAAATTGAGGAAAGCGGGGCTGATTTTTACCGTTGAGCCGGGGGCAGGCGCGTACTGAGAGCCCTGCTGGACCACAAGCGCGCGAAGGGATGTGGCGAACTGGGCAAAGGAGCCCGAGCCGGGAGCGAAGACCTGGGCAACTTCCTCGGTGGAAGCCTCGGTGGTGGACTGGGGATTGAAGGGGAACTTGGCCAGCACGGGTCCGACCTGGGCGCAGAAGGTCTTGGCCCCGCCGCCGGCGGCGTTGGCGGGCGCCTGGGCAGCCAGGTTCTTGGCCGACGTGATGGGCGCTTCAAGGAGAGCGAAGCTGGTTTTATCCATACTTCCGGCGGGGTCCGGGACAAAGCCGTTGCGGAGGTTCTCGGCGGCCTGTTCGGCAGTGACGGCGGCCTGGGTTACGGGCGCGGCGGCAGTGGGATCGTTGGCGCTGGTGGGGTTGAGGGAGAGGTTCTTCAGCACCCCTTCAAGAGCCTGCAAAGACTGGATGTAAGCCTGGTTGGAGGAGCCAATGAGACGATCGCCGGGGTTGGCAGGCGGAACAACAGCCTGGGGCGCCTGGAAGGCGGATGAGATTTCCGGCGCGGCAACGGCGGTGTGGAAAGAGATGAGAGAGAAAAGCTCCAGCAGGGCGGAGGTATTGGAATCGAGCGCGCCGAGCTTGTTGCCGGCGTCGGCAAAATTCTTGTAGGGAATGAATTGCGCCTTGGTGAGGTAGGTTCGCCAGGTCTGGATGTAGTCGGCGGTATAGGTCTGTTTCAACTGAACAGAAAGGGCGGCGCGGTCGATCGGGGGTCCGGACGCAGGGCCGAGAACCCATTCTTCTCCACGGAAGTAGGGGTCGGGGTGAAGGATCGCGTCCTGCATGAAGGCGAAGCCATCCTTGCTGAACGCGCCCTGTACGGGATAACTGTCAACGATGTATTGCGAGGAGCCGGGAAACTTGCCGTTGAAGTTGAATCCCGGGACCTTGTGGTTGGCGGCGGCGAGCATGCTCTGGTAGACGTGCTGGAATCCCTGGAAGCCATTGAGATAGAGGCGGGCGCGGGCGACCAGCGGGTCGTTGCGGGGGCTGCCGGTTTTGGCCAGGCAGGAGGAAGTCCCAGGGAGAAGGTTGGCATAGAAGTCGAACTGCGTCTGCGCGAGACGGGAAAGATCCGGCGCGGGAGTGGCGTTGCCGGCCCATTCCGTGAGCAGGGCGGCGGGAAGAAAATCAACCGTGTCCTGGGCGGTGTCGGGATCGGGGTTGGTGGCCGTGATCAGGTACGCCTTCAGCGGCCTGTAGGTGGCGCCGTAGTCGGCATCGGGGGTTGGAGCAGACGGCAGCGTGCCGAGCTTGGCCAGAATGTTGGCCTGTGCCGGAGCCAGCAGAAGAGTGCGAAACTTGTTGGAGTAGGCCTGGCAGGCCACGGGGTAGAGCGCCTCGCCACGGTACAGGCCGAGGCGATCCATGAGGGGTGGGCCATTCTTGCGATAACCCTCGAGTTCGGCCAGGACCGCTCTGAGCTTGTCCAGGGATTCGAGGTCGCCCTGGGCGGCGAATGTGCCCGCGGAGACCGGAGAAACCGGCGCGGCCGCGGCCGTGGCTACACGTTGTTCGAGAGCGCGATTGTTGAAGAAGGAGATGGTGACGAGCACCAGCAGGATGAGAATGGCCGCACTGGTGCAGGCCAGAAGCGTGCGCTTGAGGAAACTGGTGCGGGTGCTGGCCCGGCTGGTCTCCAGGGCGGACTTGTCGGCGAGCAGGATCTTCGAGAACAGGTGGGGAAGGAAGACCCACTGCGGAACCTTGCGCGTGCCGCCTCGCCTGGGTTGCGGGGCCGGCTGCTGGGGCTGCGCGGCGGCGAGCGAAAAGATGCGGGTTGCCCCGGCATCGATGGGCGCGGCGGCCTGCGGTTGAGCCGGGCCGATTTCGAGAACGTCCTCGACCAGGTGGGCGCGCATGCCGGCAAAGAAGAATCCGCGCAGGAAGGGGTTGACGCCGATCTGGCTGGGACGGGCAACCTCGGCGAGGAAGGAAACGATGCCGGCGCGGAGCTTGCGCAGGTCGCGGGGAAATTCATAGGCCCGGGCCAGGTCCTGGAGCTCGCCGCCGCGGGACAGGATATCGAGACGAAACTCGGAAAGAGCGTAGAGAAGCTGGTCGAACCGGCCGCCGATCAGGGCCGTAGCCTGCTCCGTGTAGAGGCCGGAGCCGGAGCTGAGTGAAGACAGCAGGGAGCCGATGGGGAGCTTGACTTCTTCGTCCGATAGATGGCTGGCGTAGTCGGCAAAGGGAGTGACTCTATCCAGTTTGGTGAAGAGCACGTAGATGGGGAGCGAGATGCCCAGTGTCTGGGAGAGCTGGCGGAGACGCTCATTGAGGGTTTGCGCCAGGGCGCGAATCTGCTCAGTGGTATTGGGAGCCAGGATGCGTTCGATGCTGACGCAGACCACCACGGACCGGGCAGGGAGGCGGCTGTCGCCGAATACCGAGCCGAGCCGGGCCGGGATGGTGGCCCTGACGAGCCGCAACCAGAGGGAGGGTTGATGCAGGAGAGCGCCACCGGCCTCTGCCACCACGTAATTGCCGGCCAGCCAGAGATTGGCGAGTTGGGTGGGGACGATGCCCCCGTCCTGATAGACGTTTCCCGCCAGTAACTCGGCGTCGAGGCCGGACTGGAGCACGGTCTGCGTCTTGGCGGAGTTTTCATCTCCAATGACATAGATCAGCGGCATGGACGCCAGGGATTTGGCGCGGCCGGACTGGCGAATCCTGGCATCGGCATCGCGGAGCAGATTGCTGAGATTGATGGCGTCGGGCGTGTCGGGTCCCGAGGATTGCCCGGAGCCGCCACTGACCTTGTGCAGATACCAGAGCACGAAGATGGTGGCCAGAAGGCCCAGCAAGCCGAGAATCAGGCAAAAAAGCACCAGTCTTGTGCCTTCAAAGTGCAAGGCGAATGCTCCCCCAATGACCAGGGCCAGATAGAGAAGATAAATAAGTATCCCGATCAGGATGCGTTTCATAGGGATATCTCCGAAAGGCTTTGCGGCGGGTGGAACGCCAAAGTTACCGAGGGCTGCTGGAGGCCTTCTGCGGCGGTGGGGATGGACTGGCCGAGGATGAGCACGTATCCAACGTAGGCCAAAACGGTGACGACGGCCAAGAGGACGGCAGTCCACGCCAGGCGGCCTACCCAGGGGTCGCGCTTGGGGGCCGGCGGGGCGGCCGGGGTTTCCACCGGACGGAACAGGGCGTAGGCGCCGCGGATGCGGGCGATCTTTTCGCGGATGCGGTGGAGAATGGAATGGATCTCCGAGGCGTCTCCGAATGCGAAGCGGCCGCGGTAGCCGAGCAGAAGGCAGAGAGCGTGCAGCTCCAGCACATCGGCGACTTCAGCGGATTCGGGGCGATTGAGCAGGTCGGTGACGTTGCGGAAGAAGTATTCACCCGCGAAGTGGCCGCCGAACATCTCTTCCTGCAGGGGACGGCGGGCCCAGTCGGCGAAGGTGGGGTCCTTGGAGTTCAGGACGCTTTCGTCGAGGAATCCGATCATGGCGTAGATGGCCATCTTCGAAGCTTCATCGCTGTAACCCATGGCAGAGGCGTCTTTCACCGCCGCGGAGATCATCTTGCGCAACGTAGCGCGGAAGGATTCGGCGTTTTCAACGCGCTGCGTGAAGAAGCGGGTGCGCAGGATGACGGTGAAGACCTCCTGGAAGGCCAGGGCCAGGTTGTTGGTCCTGATCTGCTGAGGGGCGGGAGCTGGGGAAGGAGTCATGCGGAGGCCTCCGTGATGATGGTGAGATCGAAGGTTGCGTCCCCCAGGTCGCCGGGCAGGTAGACTCCCACCTGTTTGGTCAGGAGTATATGTTGCCAGCAGGCGCCGCTGAGGGAGATGGAGAAGTAGTGCATGTCGGCCTGGGCGTGGAGAGCGGCAGGCGGGACGGGAAGGTGCATGAGTTCAAGGCCGGGCAGGGCGCGCTGGACAAGCTTGGCGACACCTTCCGCAGAGCAGACTTTGAGGAGCTTCGGCGTCTGGCGGAGGATCACCGAGTCAGTGAGCGAGGAGCGGATGCCGAAGATCCATCGCGAGCGCCGCAGGCAACGCTCGTCCTTTACCTCAGCGGCATAGATGTAGCTGTCCACCTTGCGGAACTGGAGCGTGACGCTGTTGGATGGGGACACAATCTCGAGGTAACGCCGGATCAGGGCATCCAACTCCCTGAAGGTGGAAGTCAGGTCCCGATGGCGATAGGGCGGAATCTCGTCGCGGGCGGATTCAAGGGCAAATGTGCTGAGAGCGCCGGCCAGGCGGGCAAGATCCCGGTAAACGTCCTCGGGGTGAGAGCGGCGGTCCTGGAGATGATGGCGCAAGGCGGGCAGCGCCGAGCAGAGCGCGTGGAGGAACCAGTAGTTGGCCACGTCGAGAGCGGATGTGCCGAGCTCAAAGCGGCCGGAACCGAGGCGCAGATTGCGGGTGGACGCAACCTTTTCATCGATGGCCTGCGCCAGGCGGTGGAGGATGAGGACCAGGCCTTCGCAGGCGCTGATGCGCAGGCAAGGCGGAATGAACTCCGGGTCGCTGACGAATCCTCCGGCGCCGTCGCGGAGAACGCGGGCAATGGGGAAAGAGACGGTGTCTTCAGAGAGCTGCGCCTGGCTGAGGAGGACGAGATTCTTGCGGGCAAAGGAGACGCTGTTCTCCCCCAGGCCAATGGAATCGTCACGGAGTTGGCGCTGCACGGCGCTGTAGCGCGTGCCGGCGCCGCCACCCAGATCGCAGTCGAGGCCCTGGTCATGGCGCGGCGGGATCGCCAGGTGGAGGATGATCTCGCTGTCGGTAGAAGCAAAGAGATTGTTCAGATGGGCAGGGTCGGGAACCGGGTCGCAGTCGGGCAGATCGAAGATGAGCCCGTCGGGCAGGATGCCGGAGGCGAAGCTGAGAATGGCAAGACCGTTGCGCAGGGCCTCGGTGTCGATGGAAAAATGAAGGAATCCCCATGGGTCCTGGCGCAGATTGGAATTCAGGAACCAGAGCGTGTCTTCGAAATATCGGCTCTGCGTCTGGAAGTGGTGAGGACCGAGATGCATGCCTTCCGACCAGACGACCCGCGACAGGAACTTCATAATAGGGAATCCACCATGGGAGACAGTTAGAGGTCAGGTTCGCTTCCAGATCGATGCCCAACGAACCTTCAGCGACAGCCGTTTGACCTTCACCGGCAGGTCAGGGGGCCAGTCTGGACTATACCGGAAGAACCTCTGAGGAGTATGTTCGTCCGGTGTGGCAGGATGCAACCGCATTATACGCAAAATCTTTTTTAGGTGAACAGGTAAATCGGGCGCAACGAATTGATTTATGCTACCCGCATCGCACCGGAGGCCTGACAAGTATGGACAAACCGACGACACCTGCTGGACCGGACGCCTCGAAGTCTCCATGGCCGGAGAGTTCCGGTTCCGAACCGGGCTTTGGGGCAACGGGCGTTTTTGGGGTGGTAAACGAGCCCGAACCGGTGGAGGGATGGGCGGCGGGCCCTGGAGCCGCGGCTGAGAAGGACAGAAATCGGCTCACTGAGGCTCAAAAGCCACAGCCGGCACTGGGAGCGCAGGCTTTTGCAGAGCCCGTGGTGCACAAGGTTGTGTTCGGCGGCGGTGCGGAGGAGAGCTCACAGCAGTTGCTCGACCGCATGCGGTTGGCGTCGGCGGAAAGGGCGCCCGCTGCGGAAAGGGCGCCCGCTGCGGAAAGGGCACCCGCTGCGGAGAAGGCGCCTGTTCCTGCGCCTGGCGCCCAGGGCAGCGCGGGATTTACCGAATTGCTGCGCACGCTGGGCAGCGATTCGCCCGCGCCGGCGGCTGCGGCAAGAGAGATTCCGGTGCCGGAGACGCGGGGTCCCGGACCGGTTTCGGGGTTCACGTCCTTGCTGCAAACGCTGAGCGCGACGGAGGCGGCAACAACTCCGGCTGAATATCCCGTGAAGACGATGCAGCCTGACGCGCGATCCATTCCTGCCGAGCCCGGCAGGGCCCCCGCGGGTCCATCGCCGGGCAGTTTCACGGAGTTGCTGCGAACCACCGCGGCGGAGGGTCCAGGGTATGGCGGTCCGCAGACACAGCGCCCCGGACTGGGGGAAGCGCCGGGGTTTGGCGGCGCGGGCGGCGCGATTCCGCCTCCCAGCGAGAACAAACCGGGAACATTCACGCAGTTATTCGGCAAGTTAGGAGGCGCAGAGGCAAGTCCGCCTGCCCCGGCGCCGGTGGAGCGCGAAATGGCGGGTTCATCTGGCGGAAGCGCAGGCTCCTTTACGCGGATGCTGTCGCTGGAACCGCAGCCTGTTGCGGCTGAACCGGCGTATCGCGAAGAGCGCCAGGCTGCGCCGGGAAGCGTGGATTATGGTCTTACGCCCGGAGCGGCGGGGCCGGCGACGCCGAGCCGCGATCCATTCTCGCAACCGTTGCCGGAGGCGCAGCCTGTTCCAAGCGCGCCGCCAGTTGCCGGAGTCGGGATTACGCGACTGATTCAAATGCTGGATGAGCCTTCAAGGCCGGCCGCTCCGCCCATGGGAGTCCCGCCTGTGAGCTCTCCCCAGGGGGCACAGCCTGGCGTCTGGACGCAGACCTTCGCTTCGCTGTCCACGCCCAATGAGCCCGCGGCGCCGGCGGCCAAGGCGCCGGATTGGCCTCCTCCTTCTCCTCCTTCTCCTCCTCCTCCGCAGGCTATGGCGGCCGGATACCCAGCGGCGCGCGAGGCCCATTTCCCAACCCCCTTGAGCGAGCCTCCGGTACGGGCCGTGCCGGCGGCTTCCGCGCCATCCGGACCGAGTGAGTTTACCCGGATTCTCGATGCTTCAAGGTTGCGGGAAATGTCCATGAGGGGCGGCCAGGCTGGGGAGAACCCGGTTCCGGCGCCGCCTGCGCAGAGCTTTGCGCCACCAGCTCCGCAGAGCTTTGCGCCGCCTCCGCCCGCGGTCCCGATGCCGAATTATCCGGTTGCCCCTCCGGCGCCCCCGGCAGGGATGCAAGGGTTGAGGGGAATGCCTCAGCCGACCGATTTCCGTCCGCCGCCACCGCCGCAGCCGCCCGCTTATCCGATGAGTTTTCCACAGGGTGGAGCAATCCAGGCGCCTGGCGGGGGCCTGCCGCAAGCGCCCGGAATGTATGCGCCGCCGATCCCGACGCCGCCCGTTCCTCAAGCCTCGCCGGTCAAGCCGATTGAACCGGGGATGGGGAAGCTACAGCAATTCGTGCCTCTGCTGCTGGTCCTGATCATCGTTCTGCTGGTGGTGCTGCTGGTGACGGTGATCTTCCTGCTGAAGCACTGACGGGAGAGTTGTTTTTTTTAAACTCTGCCGCATGTGGAAAGGGAAATCCATGCAGATCTTGCCCGGTCTTTTCTACGAGTTTCATCGCTATCGAGTCGTTTCGCGAGCGGGCCAGCCGATTCTTCTCAAACAAAACGTTGAGATAGGCCCGATGATCGCCAGAGAAGAAGCGGTTCGACAGGCACGAAACGGAAAGGATATCTACACGGCTCGAAAAAGCGACGCGGAAAAGCTGGCAGCGCAACTCTACCATGCGGATCCTGCATACGAGCCGCCGCACGGCCCGGCCTATTTTCAACACTTTCATCCCGGCGGCGAACACCCTGTTTATCCGGGAATCCAGATGGGACGGCCTAATGCCGAAGAAGGCCCTGGTCACATCTTCTTTGGCTCTCGCGGTGAAAAGTCTTAGGCCATCACGCCGGTTGCGCCAGCAGGATGACCAGCTCCATCTGCGGGTTGAGGAGTTCAGACGGCGCGTAGACGGCGAAGTTGCGGGCGCGCTGGACCGACTCCCAGACGGGCCCGCCCTGCTCGATGGCGAAGTACTGGTGGCGCAGTTTGACCGGAATGGACCGGGGCGGCGTGGGGACGTGCTGCAGGCGCAATCCGGGCAGGGCGTTGCGGATGAGGGTTTCGAGCTGGGTTGCGGAGCAGGCCTTGAGCAATTTCTGGGCTTTGTCGATCAGGTCCGCATCGCGAATATCGGCCGAAATCGCCAGATAGAAGCGGGAACCCTCAAAGTAAGCATCCTTGTCGATGGGGGTGGCGTAAATGGTGTCCCTGACCATTTTGAGCGGGAGGGCGACGAAGTTGCTGGGGACCACCGTCTCCAGCATGATGCGGATGAGGCGGTCGAGGTCCGCGAAGCAGGAGCCTAGCTGCTCGTGGTTATAGGGGGGCAGGTCTTTGGGGGCGATCTTGCTGGAGAAAGCGGTCAAGGCTCCGGCAAGGTCGGAGAGCTCGCTGAAAAGCAGTTCGGGCTGAATATTGCTCGATTCGAGGAAGTGGCGCAGCACGGGGAGATGGCTGTTGATGGTGTAGAGAAGCCAGAAATTGGCGATGTCGGAGGCCGTAAAGTCCGCCAACGACTGATTCTTCTGGCGGCGGCCGCCGGCTAGCTGGGCGCTGCGCGCTACCAGCAACTCGATCATATTGCTGAGGATGCGCTTCAGGGTGGGGTGGGCGTGAATATCGATCAGCGGTGGGATGTAGGCAGGGTCGACCTGGAACATGCCAGTCTCGGAGCGGAGGATGCGGGTGAAGCCGAGGACCACGGAGCCCTCCCGGTTTTCGCCCTCGGCAAGAATCTGCAGGTTCTTGCGCGCCACCTGGACAGGCTTTTCTCCGCTCCCCGTGTTTTCATCGCGGACCATCTGCATTTGGGCCAGGAAGCGAGTACTGACACTGCCACGATTCACCGAGACGTTCATGCCGCCCTGCAGGTACTCCGGCACAGCAAGGTAGAAGGTGCAGCTCTGACGTCCATCCTGGAAGCATTCGTCCAGAACCCTGGCCGGGGGTGGGTATTCCGAGGCAGGGATGTCCAGCGGGAGCGCATCGGGGAAGATTCCCGAGGCGAGGGTTATCGCCAGCCTGCCCTCCGAGAGGGCCTTGGTATCGATCTGGATCTCGCGAAAGCCCCAGGAGCGGGAATTCAGGGAGTCCAGGTAGAATCGCGCGCTGTCTTCAACGAAACGCTCCTGTGCCTGCAGATGCTGGGGGGAGAGAAACGTGCCTTTGGACCAGATGACGGGTTGAAGCTGTCGCATTTTCTTGAACAACCTCGGCTGACGCTGTGATGTTAACGGTTGAAGCGAGGCAGTGTCCAAGGCAAAAATTCCGCGTCGCTCTTCAGGGGGTGGTGGAAGGTCCAGGCCGGTGGAAGGTCCAGGCCGGTTGAGCGGCCGAGGAGGATAGCAAGTTTGAAAGGAAGCCCCGTTTAGACACCATCATCCTCGCACAAGTTGCGGTTTGCGAGGGGAAAAAGTTTTTGGGGAGGCGTACGGTCAGGGAGTTTGTTGCAATACTAATAAACAGCCGCAAATTTCACTGGACAGTAAGCCCATTGTTGTGATTTCTTTGGGAGCATCGGTATTACCAGCATTTCCCCGCATTTCAGGAGCGTTATGGCCAGAGAGAGTACCCAGCAGAAACTTAGTCGCGTCCGGGCTCCCCGGGTGCAAATCACTTACGATGTAGAAGTTGGAAACGCCATCGAGATGAAGGAATTGCCCTTCGTGATGGGTGTGCTGGGCGATCTTACCGGACAGCCGGAGCAGCCGCTGGCAGCCTTGAAGGATCGCAAATTCGTTGAGATCAACCCGGACAATTTCGACAGCGTGCTGAAGGGCATGTCGCCGCATCTGAAGTTCTCGGTAGAGAACAAGCTGAGCTCCGATCCCAGGGCGGGACAGGTCGGAGTGGATCTTCACTTTGAGAGTTTCGACGATTTTTCGCCCGCCCAGGTAGCCAACCAGGTAGGCCCCATCAAGGAATTGCTAGACCTGCGGACAAGGCTGTCGAACCTGCGGGGAAGCCTGCAGGGCAACGACCAGCTCGATCAGGCGTTGTTTGACGCGGTTTCAAAGACCGAAGAACTGAACAAGTTGCGGGCTGAGATTGGGGCCGGGACGGAGGGGGATAAACATGAGTAGCGCGGCGAATCCGTTGGCGGAAGCGAAAACCGCCGAAACACAGACCACTGAGGTGTCGCTGCTGGACCAGATTGTGGCCCAGGGGCGCTTTGGCAAGGACACCGTTGCCCAGGAGCGCGGCAAGGACATGGTGAAGGAGTTCGTCAACCAGGTTCTTGAAGGGAAGATGACCCTCAGCCGCGATGCGGAAGCCAGCATCGGAATGCGCATTGCGGAGATCGACCGCCTGGTGTCGTTGCAATTGAATGAGGTACTGCATCATCCCGCCTTCCAAAGGCTGGAGGCCACCTGGCGCGGAATCAAGCACCTGCTTGACCAGAGCGAAACCAGCGACATGCTGAAGATCAAGCTCCTGAATGTCTCGAAGAGAGATCTTCTGAGGGATTTGCAGCGTGCGCCGGAGTTCGATCAGAGCGCGTTCTTCAAGAAGGTGTATGAAGAGGAGTTCGGAGTCTTTGGCGGAGCTCCATTCGCGGCCCTGGTGGGCGATTATGAATTTGGCCGCAGCGGGGAAGATGTGGAGTTGCTGGAGCGGGTGTCGCAGGTTGCCTCGGCGGCGCATGCGCCCTTCCTGTCCGCGGCCGCGCCGGAGATGATGAACCTGACCGAATACGGCCAGTTGACGGGAATCCGGGATATGTCAAAGGTCTTTGACAGCACCGAGTACGCGAAGTGGAAGAGTTTCCGGGCTTCGGACGATTCCCGCTATGTGGCTCTTACCCTGCCTCATATTCTGATGCGCGAGCCTTACGGCAAGGAGACGAGGCAGATTGAAGAGTTCGCCTACGAGGAGGGCGTCGACGGCAGGGACAACAAGAAGTATCTGTGGGGCAATGCCGCGTATGGCCTGGCGGCGCGGCTCACGCAGTCCTTTGCCAAGTTCGGCTGGTGCGCGTCGATTCGCGGCGTGGAGAACGGCGGCCTTGTGGAAGGGCTGGCCACGCACAACTTCCGCACCGATGAAGGCGATGTGGCATTGAAATGCCCCACTGAGGTCAGCATTACCGACCGCCGTGAAAAGGAGCTTGCCGACCAGGGATTTGTGCCCCTGGTGCATTGCAAGGGAACGGACTATGCGGCGTTCTTCAGCGTGCAAACGGCCAACAAGCCCAAGGTGTACGACAAGCCGGAGGCCAATGCCAATGCAAGGCTGTCGGCCCAGTTGCCATACATGCTGGCCATGTCGCGTTTCGCGCATTACCTGAAGGCCATGATGCGGGACAAGCTGGGCAGCACGATGAGCCGGTCGCAGGCGGAGCTTTTCCTGAATCAGTGGATAGCGAATTATGTGATCGCGGACGATAATGCGTCGCCCAGCGCCAAGGCTGAAAGGCCATTGCGCGAAGCGCGCATTGAGGTGATGGAAATTCCGGGTAAACCCGGGGCGCTGCGGGCCGTGGCATTTATGCGTCCCCACTTCCAACTGGATGAACTTACTGTGTCTTTGAGGCTGGTAGCGGATCTGCCGCAACCCGCGGGCAAATAGATCCACTGTTCCAGTCTCTCGAACCCCAATTCCCCAACCGGCCTGCTAACCAGGCCGAACACGAAAGGATTTCGACATGGCAGTTGATTATTTCTTGAAACTCGATGGCATTCAGGGTGAGTCGGTGGATGCCAATCATAAAGATTGGATTCGCATCAACTCCTTCAGCTGGGGCGCCTCCCAGGTCACTACAGTTGCGGGTACGGGTGGTTCGGGCGCCGGCAAAGCCGACCTCGCCGACTTCAGCGTCATGAAGCACCTCGACAAGGGGAGCACGCCTTTGTTCAAGTCGCTGGTGAGCGGCACGCACATCAAGACCGGGAACTTGGAGGCGGTGAAGGCCGGCGCCGGCGGCAAGCCGTTTCTCAAGGTGGATTTCAAGGAGCTGTTTGTGACCTCGATCCAGCATTCCGCGACGGACGAGATTCCGCATGAGAGCGTCTCGTTCAGTTACAACCAGATCAAGATCGAGTACAGCCAGCAGAACGAGCAGGGCATAGTAACCACAACCGGGGCGGTGACCTACAACGTCAAGGAGAACAAGGTCTCCTAGCAGACAATGACACCACTAGCGCTTTACCGCGAAGGGAAACTGCGGGAGGCCATCAAGGCGCTTGGCGACGAGTTGAGATCCAATCCACTCGACGCCAAGCGCCGCACCTTCCTGTTCGAGCTTCTGCTGTTTGCCGGCGAGTTTGACCGGGCAGAGAAGCAGTTGGATCTTTTGGCGGGAGCGAATGCCGAGGCAGCCGCGGGGACCCTGCTTTATCGGAGTGCGCTGCATGCCGAGCGCACCAGGCAAGCCATGTTTGCCAACCGCGAGACGCCTCCTTTGATCGAGGGGGCCGTTCACGCCGGAGTTTGGAACGGAACGCCGTTCAGCGAGTTCAGCGATTCAGACCCGCGCATCGGCGCAAATCTCGAGGTGTTCCTGGCCGGCAGTTACACCTGGATTCCCATCCATTATCTGCGCCGGCTGGAGATTGAGCCTCCCGCCAACCTGCGCGACCTGGTGTGGGCGCGGGCGCGCGTGGAGACCAGCGCCGACTTTCGTCTTCAGGAGCTCGGCGAAGTTCTTCTTCCCGTCCTGTGTCCACTCTCATTCCGCCATGCGGATGAGTCCGTCCACCTGGGCCGGGAATCGGCCTGGGAGCCGGACAAGGCCTATGGCGAAATCCCCTACGGCGCAAAGTTGATGGTCGTCGACGGGGCCGATGTTCCGCTGCTGGAGATTCGCAGCGTCACATGGTCTGCCCCGGAGAAGGAGTCTCAAGATGCCTCTGCGTGAGGATTTGCTTACGCCGATTGCAGGAGAGAACCCGGCGGGCGCGGATCTTTACTACGACAAGGTCTTCGATCAGATCAAGGAAGCGCGCAGAGAAGACGAGGACCAGGGTCCGGCTGGGATGCTAGCCCAGCAGAAGAAGGCAGACTATCGAGCGGTGATCAAGCTGGCGGGCGAGGCGCTGGCCAAGAACAGCAAGGATCTTCGGCTGGCGGGCTGGCTTGCGGAATCGCACCTGCGGGTTGAAGGTTTTCCGGTTCTGGCGCCCAGCATCGAGCTGCTGCGCGCGTTGCAGGAGACCTTCTGGCCTGTGCTCTATCCCCTGATCGAGGAAGGCAACGACCTGGAACTGCGGATGCTCGCGGTGGAGACGGCGGGGAGGCTGCTTGCCGGCGCCGTTCGCAAGGCGCCGCTGACCCGAAGCGGTCTGAGCTTTGAAAAATATCTGGAATCTCGTCTCGTGGGCTATGAGAGAGACGCCACGTCGGACGCCAAGCTGGAGGCGCGGAAGGATGCGATCGATCACGGCAAGCTGAGCGCCGAAGATTTCGATCAGGCGTTTGCGGGAAGTCCAAAAAGCCTTTACGTGCAGGCGGACGCGGCGCTGGCAGAAGCGCTCGCTGCAACGGAGCGCCTCGATCAATACCAACAGAAAGTCTACGGTGACAACGCGCCCATTCTGTCGAAGCTGCATGACACGCTGGAGGAGGTCCACCAGGTAGTGCTTCTGCTGCTCAACGAGCGGCGCAAGACGGAGCCGGATCCTGTGCAGGCTGTCGAGAAGCCGGTAGCGGAGGCCGGCGCGCAGGAGGCCGTTGCAGGCCAGGAAGAACGGGCGGCGGATGAAGAGCCGGGGCAAACGGCGCGGCGCAGTTCTGTTTCGGCGGGGCCGTTGGAGCGGATAGCCGATGCGTATGCGCTGGTGGTTGAGAGCGCGGAGTTTTTATTTGCAAGGGATCCCAGGTCACCGGTGCCGTATCTGGTCTGCGCCGGTCTGCGCCTGGGAGAAACGCGCATGCAGGGAACGACGCCGGCTCCGGGCTTTGCGGTGGGGCCAAGTCCCGGGACCAGACAATCGCTGCGGGCGTTGGCCGCCAAGGGCGCATGGCCGGAGTTGCTGCGGGCATCCCTTCCCATTCTGGCCAGCGAATGCGCCCGGGCGTGGCTCGATCTGCATCGCTACATCTGGCGAGCCGGGCAGGAGACCGGGGCAGATGCAATCTCGGAGGCGGTGGTGGGAACGGTGAAGAGTCTTATCGCCGCAAGGCCCGAGTTACGGTACTGGACTCTTGAAGACGATACCGGCGCAGCGAACCCTGAGACGCAGCAGTGGCTGGACGCAACCGTTCTGCAATAGCGCATATGCAGTGATTTCGGGAGGATGAGTTGGCCAGAAGCAAGTCTGAAATCCTGATCACGCAGTCGTTGGTCGATCGGCTGGCCGATACGGAGCAGTGGCCGGAGACTCGCGCTGCGTCCATCAGCATGTATCGCGAGTCGATGAAGCGGGATCTGGAGTGGCTGTTGAATACCCGCAAGCCCGTCATTCCGGAGTTGGAGCCCTATCCTGCCACCGCGGCCTCGGTGTTGAACTTCGGTTTGCCCGACATTCACAGTTTCGATGGCTCCGCGGGCAGGGAACAGAATGCCCTCACGGTTGCGCTGGAGAAATGCATTCGCACCTTCGAGCCACGGATCCGCCAGCCTCGTGTTTATCTGACCCGCACGGATCTGCTCAGCCGCAGCCTGAGGTTCCATATCGAGGGGCAGATTACCTACGAGAACATGGATGAAGAAGTCAAATTCGACACCGTGCTGCAGATGATCAGCGGCGAGTACGAGGTAAAGTAGGGCATGCGCGAGGAAATGCTGGAGTACTATGAGCGCGAACTGACCTATCTGCGCCAGATGGGCGGCGAGTTTGCGCGCAAGTATCCCAAGGTCGCGGGGCGGCTGTTGCTAGATCCGGATAGCTGCGACGATCCGCACGTGAATCGTCTTCTGGAGGGATTCGCGTTCCTTGCCGCCCGGGTGCACCGCAGGATCGATGACGATTTCCCCGAAATTTGCGAATCCCTGACCCGGATCATCCATCCGAGTTATCTGCGTCCCACGCCTTCGATGACCATCGTGGAGTGCCAGCCAGACCCGGCGCAGGGGAAGAAGACAGCGGGCATGCGGGTTCCGCGAGGGACGCCGCTGGTGTCCAAGGCAACGGTCGAGGGGCTGCCTTGCCGCTTTCTTACCGCGTATGACGTGGATCTTTGGCCCTTTTCGGTTGCGGCGGCGGAGTGGCGCCAGCCGGAGCGGATGCAACGGCCGCCACGCGCGACGGTGGGCATCCAGGCCGTGGCGGCGGTGCGTTTGCGGCTTCGCTGTCAGAGAGATGTGGTTTTCTCCGGGCTCCCGCTCAAGCACCTGCGCTTTCATCTGGCAGGAGACGCGAGCGTGGTGTATTCGCTGTATGAGCTTCTCGCAGAGAAATGCATCGAGATTCAGCTACGCGATCCGAAGGATGAGAAGAGGCTGATCAGCCTGGGACCGGAGCAATTGCGCATGGTGGGGTTCGACGCTGAGGAAAGCCTGCTGCCCTTTGTGCGGCGCTCCATGGACGGGCACCGGCTGCTCCAGGAGTACTTTGCGCTCCCGGAGAAGTTTCTTTTCTTCGACCTCGCGGGCCTGGAGCCGTTGGCGCAGGCCGGTTTTGGCGAAGAGGCGGAGATCGTTTTCCTGTTTTCGAGCTTCGAACGCGCGGAGCGGCAACAGGTGCTCGAGCTGGGCGTCAACGAGCGGACATTCCGGCTGGGATGCACTCCGGCAATCAATCTTTTTCCGCAGTCGTCGGAGCCGATTCTTTTGAGCCAGACGCGGCATGAATACACCATTGTCCCGGATAGCCGCCATTCCACGGCGATGGAGATATTCAGCATCGAAGAGGTGATCGCAAGCAATCCAAAGCTGCGGCAATCGGTGGTGCTGGAACCCATGCATGCGTACCGCCATCAAACGCGCAAGCGGCAGGATCTTGCGTTCTGGTCGGCGACCCGGCGCCTGAACGAGTTTGGCGAGCGTGAACCCTCGACGATGAGCATCTCCGTGGTCGACCTGACGGGAAGTTTCACGGACCCCGAAGCGGACGTACTGATGGTGCGCACGCTGTGTACAAATTTCGATCTGCCGTCCCGGTTCCAGTTTGGATCCGAATCCGGCGACTTTGAAGCCACCGGATACCCGGCGGCCAAGACGGTGGTTGCATTGCGGCGCCCGACGGCAAGCATCAATCCAGCCGGAGGGCAAGGACATTTCTGGCGGTTGATCTCGCTGCTTTCTCTGAATTATCTGTCTCTGAACGAAGAGGGACGCACCGCCATGCAGGAGATTCTGCGGCTGCATAACATGTCCGATGCGACGGCCAGCGAGAACCAGGTGGGATCGATATTGAAGATGAGTTCCTCGCCCAATTTTGCGCTGGTCAACTCAGTCTATGGGCTTATTCCCGCGCGCGGAACCCAGGTGGAGATGGAGTTTGACGAACAGCAGTTCGCAGGCAGCGGATTGTATCTGTTTGCCGCCGTGCTCGATCGCTTTCTTGCCGGTTACGCTTCCATGAACAGCTTTTCGCAATTGACTGCACGGAGCACTCTACGAAAGGAGGCGCTGGGAAAATGGCCGCCAAGAGCTGGGACTCAAGCCCTGCTGTAACCGGGCAGACAAGTGAAGAACACGAAAGACCCGAGTATCGGAATCTTCGCAAGATGCTGGACGAAGAGCCGTTCCGGGTGCATTTCTTTCAGGCTGTGCGCATGCTGCAGAAGATGGAGCAGGAGCGCAAGCCGGTGGGGTATTTCATTACGCCTCAAGGAGAGACGATCCGGTTCTCGGCCCGCACTTCGCTGGCGTTTCCGCCCAGCGAGATTTACGATTTGCGGCGCATGGAGAACGGCCAGATGAGCATGACCGTGGAGTTCATGGGTTTGTGTGCCGCAATCTCCGTGATGCCGGCGCCTTATACGGAGTTTCTGCTGGCGCGAGCCCGGCAGAAGGACCATACGATGGAAGACTTTCTCAATATCTTCAACCATCGCATGATTTCGTTCTTCTACAGGGGCTGGGAAAAGTATCGCTTTTTCATCGAGTACGAAAGAACTGGAGAGGACCGGCTTTCCGCCCGGCTGCTGGATCTGTTGGGTCTTGGCACCGAGGGCCTGCGAGGACGAGGCGGGATTCCGGATGAGGCGTATCTGAACTACGTGAGCCTTTTGGCGCGTCATGTGCGTTCAGCGGCTTCGCTGGAGCAGATTCTCGAAGACTACTTCGGCGTGAACGTGCACATTCAGCAATTCGCAGGCGCCTGGCGGAAGCTGAGCGCGGAGAATCAGACTTGTTTCACGGGATTCGGCGGGGCGAGCGAACGTCTGGGTGTGGGGGTAGTGGCCGGGGACGAGGTCTGGGATCATCACGGACGCATCCGCATTTCGCTCGGACCCATGCGCTTCGAGCAGTATCTGAAATTCCTGCCGGGGCAGGAAGCCCATCGCGAGCTGGTCGCGTGGTTGAGGTTTTACTCCAATGGGAGCTACGAAACAGAGGTGCAACTGGTGCTGGCGCGCGAAGATGCGCCGGCCTGCGAGTTGGGATCGAGTGGAGAACAACGCCCCCAACTGGGACTGGTGAGCTGGTTGAAGACCAGGCCGCTCGACCGCGATCCCGCGGATGCGACTTACCTGGTGCAGTGAGAAACTTTTGACAACGAGGACGGGAAGACTATGAGCACGAATTTGAAGGCACTCATCGACAAGTTGAATGATACGACGCGGAAGGCGCTTGAAGCCGCGGCCGGCTTGTGCGTCGCGCGGACGCACTACGACATCGAGATCGAACACTACCTTTTGAAGACGCTCGATGGCAGCGACAACGATATAGCCGCGATCCTCAAGCACTTTGGGGTTGACCGCTCCCGTTTGACCAAGGAGCTGGAGCGCAGCCTGGATTCCCTGAAGAGCGGCAATGCGCGCTCGCCCGCGTTCAGCCCGACCGTGGTCAAGATGCTTTCCGAGGCGTGGACCGTCGCCAGTATCGATTTCAACGCGGGAAATATCCGCACGGGCTTCACGCTGCTTGCGCTGCTGGGCGACGAGGAACTGGCCCGGATGGTGAAGGACATCAGCAGGGAGCTGCAGGTCATCCCTCCGGAGGGGTTGCGGAGCGGCTTTTACGACATTGTGGCCGCGTCGAGAGAGGCGCAGACCAGCCTGGGCGCCGCCGGTGAAGGGGCAGCGGAACGCGGCGGTGACGGAGCCGGCGCCCGCGCAGCCTCGGGCGGCAAGACGCCCCACCTGGATCAATACACGGTGAACCTGACCGCGAATGCCAAGGCAGGGAAGATCGACCCGGTGCTGGGCCGCGACGGGGAGGTTCGCCAGATGATCGACATTCTGATGCGGCGGCGTCAGAACAATCCGATTCTGACCGGCGAGGCCGGTGTAGGCAAGACGGCGGTGGTGGAGGGTTTTGCCAATCGCGTGGTCAACGGCGATGTGCCGCCGGCCTTGCAGGGAGTGCATATACACAGCCTCGATTTGGCGCTGTTGCAGGCGGGTGCGGGCGTCAAGGGTGAGTTTGAAAACCGGTTGAAGGGACTAATCAACGAAGTGAAGTCCTCAACCGAAAAAATCATTCTCTTCATCGATGAAGCTCATACCATGATCGGCGCGGGCGGACAGGCGGGACAGAACGATGCGGCCAATCTGCTGAAGCCGGCGCTGGCCCGCGGGGAACTGCGCACCATCGCCGCAACCACCTGGTCGGAGTACAAGAAGTACTTCGAGAAGGACCCGGCCCTGGCCAGAAGGTTCCAGGTGGTGAAGGTTGAAGAGCCGACGGAAGAGGTTGCCTGCACCATGCTGCGCGGCATCAAAGGGTCGCTCGAGAAACACCATAAACTGAGAATCCTCGACGAGGCAGTTACAGCAACAGTTAGATTGTCGCATCGCTATATCGCCGGCCGCCAACTGCCCGACAAGGCAGTTAGCGTGCTGGATACGGCCTGTGCACGGCTCTCTCTGGGGCAAAACTCGACCCCACCCCGCCTGGAGGATATTCTGCGCCGGATCGACGCGCTCGAGGTGCAAAAGCGCGTGCTGGAACGCGAGACGAAGATAGGCGCAGACCACGCGGAGAAATTGGGGGAGATAGAGACTCTGCTTGCTGCCGCGAAACAGGAGCGGGATATTCTGAACGAGCAATGGGAGAAAGAAAAGACTCTGACAGAGAAGATTCGCCGTTTGCAGGAGAGCCTGGAGTCTCCCGAGAAGAAGGACCCTGAGGCAGCGGCTAAAGAGAGCGAAGTGCGGGCTGAACTTGCCCAGCTTGAAGCCGAGCTTGCCACGCTGCAGGGCGAGCGGGGAATGATGCGGGTCTCAGTGGACGCGCAGATTGTGGGCGAGGTCATTTCCGCCTGGACGGGAATTCCCCTGGGCAAGATGGTGCGCAATGAGATCGAGACGGTGCTCACGCTGGATCAACATTTGAAGACGCGGGTGATCGGGCAGGATCATGCGCTCGCGGCCATTGCACAAAGAATTCTTACCTCGCGGGCCAGTCTGGACGATCCGGTGAAGCCGGTCGGAGTCTTTCTTCTGGTAGGCCCCAGCGGAGTCGGCAAGACAGAGACAGCCATTGCGCTTGCCGACGTTTTGTACGGCGGCGAGCGCAACATGATCACCATCAACATGTCGGAATTCCAGGAAGCGCACACGGTTTCGACTTTGAAGGGATCGCCTCCGGGCTATGTCGGCTACGGCGAGGGAGGCGTGTTGACCGAAGCCGTGCGGCGCAGGCCCTATTCGGTGGTGTTGCTCGACGAAGTCGAGAAGGCGCACCCCGATGTGCTGGAACTGTTCTTCCAGGTCTTCGACAAAGGCAGGATGGAAGATGGAGAGGGCCGCGAAATCGACTTTCGGAACACCATCATTCTGCTCACCAGCAACGCGGCGACGGACACGCTGATGAAACTTTGCGCCGACCCGGAGACCATGCCCGACAATGAGGGCCTGGTCAAGGCGATGAAGCCGGAATTGAACAAGATATTCAAGCCCGCGTTTTTGGGCAGGCTGATGATCGTGCCTTACTTCCCGATCAGGGACGAGGCGATGAAGCTGATTATCCGCCTGAAGCTGGGCAAAATCCAGCGGCGACTGGCGGAGACGCACAAGATCGCTCTGGAGTACGACGACGTTCTTTTGAACGAGGTAGCTGCTCGCTGCACTGAAGTTGAGAGCGGAGCCAGGAACGTCGATAACATCCTGTCGAATACCATGCTTCCCGATCTGTCGCGGCAGATTCTGTCGCAGCTTGCCGGGGGAGTGGCGGCAGACCGGGTAAGCATTTCAGTCAAGGACGGTGCGCTGACCTACGGATGGGATGTTGCGCCCTAGAGCGGGCAGCATCCCGGAGCAGATCGACTGAAGCAATCAACGGGGAACTTTGGCAAGGGACAGGCGGGGTCGGCATGGCAACTCTGAAGCAGGCAGACCGGTTGATGCAGTTTTCAAGCCCGCTGGGCAAGGACGTGCTCGTGATGGAGTCGATTGAAGGCGGGGAAGGAATTTCGCGCCTCTTCGAGTACCGGGCTGTTCTGCTGGCTACTGTGGACACCGCGATCGATCCGACGAAGATCATTGGCTCCAAGGTGACGGTGGCCATCAGTCTGAACGATGTGCAGGGATTCAGGTACATCAACGGCATTGTTGCTTCGTTTGAGCAGTGCGCGGGCGACAAGGAGTTCAACGTTTACAAGGCGCGCATCGTGCCGTCGATGTGGCAACTTACATTGAGCGCCAACAGCCGCATCTTCCAGAACAAGACGGTTGTGGATATTGCCAAGGCGGTGATCGGCGAGTATGGATTGTCCATCTCCGATCAGACATCCAGTTCCTACAAGCAGCTTGAGTATTGCACGCAGTACTCCGAGTCGGATTTCCATTTTGTCTCGCGCCTGCTGGAAGAGAGCGGCATCTTTTACTGGTTCGAGCACACGGACCAGGACAACAAGATCGTCCTCGGGGACGGACGAAATGCCTACCAGGACTGCCCGCTGTCGGCTTCGTTCCCCTATGCTCTGAATAAGAGAGGAGCCGAGGGGGCATACGGAGCAATGGTCACCGAATTCACCTCGACGGCAACCATGGTTTCAGGCAAGCACTCGACGGCGGACTATAACTACAAGACTTACGCTCGTTCGGATGCACCGGACAAGAATAGCGCGAGCCCATACGGCAAGAATGCCTTTGACGAGTATCTTTATCCGGCGGGAGCCGAAGGCTATGCCGATGACTCCGCGGACACCGAAAAGGGACTCGAGACCTTGTTTCTGGAGACGCGGGCGCTCGCTGCCGATGCGGTGGCTGAAGTATTTCGCGGCGACTCCAATGCGCGCTCTTTCTGTGCGGGTTATGCGTTCAGCCTCACCGATAACCCGCGCCAAGCGTGGAACCGGAAATACCTGCTGACCGAGGTGTCGCTTGAAGTTGACCAGGTCCCATCGTACCGAGCGACCGATACGGCCCTAGGGTCTGAGTATAGCAATCGGTTTACGGCGGTTTCTTCGGATATCGTCTTCAAACCCGCGCAAACATTCACCAAGCCCAGGATCTACGGCCCGCAGACGGCGGTGGTGGTGGGGTCGGGCGGTGAAGAGATCAACATTGATTCACTGGGACGCGTAAAGGTTCGATTCTTCTGGGACAAGAAGAACGACGATAGCTCGACTGTCGACTGCACCTGGGTGCGCGTGGCGCAGAGTTGGGCCGGAAACGGATGGGGAGCCTATTTCTGGCCGCGCGTGAAGGACGAGGTGGTGATTCAGTTTCTGAACGGCGATCCCGACAATCCGGTAATCACAGGTTCGGTTTATAACGGCGTCAATACTCCCAAATACGCCCTTCCGGACAACAAAACCCGTTCCGGGCTGGTAACGCGGAGCAGCACCGGCGGTTCGGGGGCGAATGCGAACGAGTTGCGCTTTGAAGACAAGATGGGAAGCGAGCAGGTTTATCTTCATGCCGAGAAGGACATGGATGTTTCGGTCGAGCACGACCGGCGCATCTCTGTGGGGAACAACGACTCGCTGATCGTGACGGGGACGCAGAGCGAGCAGATCGGCAGCAACTTCAACAGGCAGATCAAGTCGAATGCGGTGGAGCAGATAGGCGGGAATTCGGACCTTGGCATAAGTGGCAATCTTACGGAGCAGGTGGGAGGGAATCATTCCCTGAACGTCAGTTCCAACCAAAGCGTGCAAGTGGGTTCGGCTTATTCCATGAGTGCCAACAATACGATCTATATCAATGGGGGCATGAGTGTGGTGATTCAAGCCGGGATGGAACTCAGCCTGGTAGCATCCGGGAATTTTGTAACGATCGGACCTTCCGGCGTCGCGATCTCAGGGACCATGGTGTTGATCAACAGCGGCGGAGCTGCGGGCTCGGGGAGCGCGGGGACAATATCCAGCCCTCAATCGCCTGCAGCTCCCGACCAGGCCGAAGCAGGCAGCAGCGGCGGCTCCGCGAGCAGTCCGTCCAGCACGGCTGGAGCTTCGCCGTCCGCGATTTCCGGCGCGGGTGGGGCTTTGCAGGCCCCAACCCCATTGTCCAGTGCCGGGAGCGCTGTGGCGGGAGCCGTGAGCTCGGCCGCCGGCGCAGCCGGCCAGGCAGAGCAGGGCGCGCAGCAGGCTGCCCAACAGGCTGCCCAGCAGGCACAGCAAGCCGCAGGGCAGGCGCAGCAGGCCGCGCAACAGGCGGAGCAGCAAGCCCAGCAGGCCGTCAACCAGGTGGGGCAACAAGCGCAGCAGATAGTCCAGCAGGGGCAGCAGGCTGTGCAGCAGGCGCAGCAGACCGTGAGTCAGGCGGCGGCGCAGGGTCAGGCCGCGGCGCAGCAGGCGCTCAATCAGGCGCAGCAGCAGGTGCAGCAGTGCAAGCAGGCAGCGGCGCAGGCAGTAAAGCAGGCACAGCAACAGGCTCAGCAGGTTCAGCAGCAAGCTCAACAGGCTGCCTCCCAGGCGCAACAGGCGGCGCAGCAGGCGCAGCAACAAGCCCAGCAAGCGCTCAAGCAGGGCCAGCAGGCCGCCCAGCAAGCCCAACAGCAGGCTCAGCAGGCGGCCGCTCAGGCGCAACAGGCTGCCAAGCAGGCTCAGCAACAAGCTCAGCAGGCGGGGCAGCAGGTGCAGCAGGCGGCGAGTCAGGCACAACAGCAGGCACAACAAGCCTCGCAGGCTGCCCAGCAATCGGCGAATCAGGCCGTCAGCCAGGCAACGAGGGGGTTTTAGCGCACCATGGGAATGCCGCCCTGCGCCATCAGGGGCAGGGCGGCGCTGGAGCGGTTAGCAGTCCTGCATGGCCAGACGCTCGCGACGTGGTGGACCAAGGAGCAAGCGGCGCCTGGAACAAACAGGGGCTCAAGCCCTTCAAGGTGAGCAATTGAGTTGGGATCTATACCAGGAATGATCGAGGGCGTTTGACGCAGACATGGGCACAACCCGGCGCCGTTACCCCTTTCCCCTCGGTGGGAAGATGGAGCGTTACCACGATACCGGCAGGCTGGCTTTATGTGGCGGATTTTGGGATACGACAGATGCCCATGGCGGCGGGGATGATAGTCGCAAGTGTTGGAGTGGGTCAAGACACGCTCGATGCGGAGAGCGGCCTGGCGGAGTATATCGAGAAGCAGAAGAAACTGATCGGGAACCACTTGAAAGAAACAAGGTTTGCGGGACCGCAAGCGACTGCATTTGCGGGCGCGGATGAGGCGCAACTGCTCTTCGTTCGCCACCACGTGGACGCGGCCGGGAGCATGTTGCATGCCCAGACCTATGTGCGGTTGGGCCATTGGCTGGGCATTGTTACCCTGACGACTTTGGAGTCACAATTGAAGGCAGTACGAGCCGACTACGAGGCATTTGTGAAGGGCCTGCGCATCTTGCCGGCTCCGGCCAACGCGCCGGCAGCAAGGACCTAGCAGGTCTATTTCCGACGGGGAGGAGAGATCATGCCGCCAGCAGCAAGAATCACGGATATGCACGTGTGCCCGATGGTGACTGGCGTTGTGCCACATGTAGGCGGGCCGATACTGCCTCCCGGAGTACCCACGGTGCTCATCGACTTTCTTCCCGCCGCCACTGTGACCACGATGGCGACCTGCGTGGGCCCGCCGGATATGATCGTGATGGGATCGATGGGGGTGATGATCAATTTTCTTCCCGCCGCGAGATTGATGGATCCCACCGTACACGGCGGCATGATCATGATGGGTTCTCCGACCTGCATTATCGGGGAGGTAGGAACGCCATCACCCGGCGCAGGGGGCTTGGGCGGGGTCGCGGGTGGAATGGTCGCCAGCGGTGTAGCGAGCAGTCCGGCGGGCTCGGCCGGAGCCTCGCCGTCGATGGCTTCTGGCGCGGGTACGGCTTTGCCGGGCGCAAGTCCAGTTTCCAGTCCGGGGAGCGCTGTGGCGGGAGCCGTGGGCGCGGCGGCTGGCGCCGCCGGCCAGGCAGAGCAGGGCGCGCAGCAGGCTGCCCAACAGGCTGCCCAGCAGGCACAACAAGCCGCAGGTCAGGCGCAGCAGGCCGCGCAACAGGCGGAGCAGCAAGCCCAACAGGCCGTCAACCAGGTGGCGCAACAGGCGCAGCAGACAGTTCAGCAGGGGCAGCAGGCCGTGCAGCAGGCGCAGCAGACCGTGAGCCAGGCCGCGGCGCAGGGTCAGGCCGCGGCGCAGCAGGCGCTCAGCCAGGCGCAGCAGCAGGTGCAGCAGTGCAAGCAGGCAGCGGCGCAGGCCGTGCAGCAGGCGCAGCAACAGGCCCAGCAGGTTCAGCAGCAAGCTCAGCAGGCTGCCTCCCAGGCGCAACAGGCGGCGCAGCAGGCGCAGCAACAAGCCCAGCAAGCGCTCAAGCAGGGCCAGGTGGCCGCCCAGCAAGCCCAAAAGCAGGCTCAGCAGGCGGCCGCTCAGGCGCAACAGGCGGCAAAGCAGGCTCAGCAACAAGCTCAGCAGGCAGGGCAGCAGGTGCAGCAGGCGGCGAGTCAGGCACAACAGCAGGCACAACAAGCCTCGCAGGCTGCGCAACAATCGGCGAATCAGGCCGTCAGCCAGGCAAAGAAGGGGTTCTAGCGCACCATGGGCACGCCGACCTGCAACATGACCGGGGTGACTGCCCACTGCGGAAGGCAGTTTATCCTGGGTTCGCCCACGGCCTCGGTGGTGGTGGGCAGGGCCGGGGCAGGCGACGGCATTTACGGGTGCAGATGCGGTGGGTAGCCCTGCCCCAAAAACGACATCGGCTTAATACTACAGTTGCACTTGCTTTCTTTCAGAGAGAAAGGACCAAAGCCCGGGCCTGAAGGCCCCGGCAATTCGCGCTTTTTCCGGGGGCTGAAGCCCCCGGCTCCCTCCGGAAAAAGCGATCCACAACTGTAGTATCAAGGGGCGGTCGAGTCCCAGATCTTCAACAACGCGGGAGAAACGTAGGCTCGGACCGGGCTGTAGTTGGCCTTGCGGGCTGCTTTGAATGCCGCCAGTGCCTCTGGGGAAGGTCCGTGCCACTGTGCTCGCGGGGTTCTCAGAATCGACCGTTCGATCAGCGTCGCTCCCAGGTAGAAGTCAGCCACGCCAGGGTTCTGGGCGGTCTGCGGGGATTCAAGATAGTCCATCAGCGCTCTGCGCGCGTCGTCGAACTGCCCTTGGTAAAAATAACGGATTGCCGATTTAAGCTCGTTCATGGCAGCCGCTGGATCGCTCTTGATCGCCTGCTCTAGTCTTGCCGTACTGCTCTGCGCTTCCTGGTTGCCGGGCTGAATCTTCAGGACCATTGCGTAGTCGCTGAGCGCATCGGTTGAATTGCCCTGTTTTTCGGCGTTGCGCGCATCGGCGAGTAGTTTGTTGACCTTCCTGGCAATCTCCGCACTCGAGTCGGGTGCGGTCTTGGGAGTGGTGGTCGGAGGCGGCGGAGGTTTCTTTGCCGCGATCGATTGCTGCAGCGCGGCGATCTTCGCAGCGAGATTGCCAGGCCCATTCTGGTTGAGAGCCACCGCCATTTGAAGCTGCTTAACCGCCCCTTGGGGGTTGTCCTTCTGCAGCTTGTCGGCTTGATCGACGTACCCGTTATAGAGGCTCACATTGTTGACGTATGTATTCGCGACTGCTTTGAGGTCCGGGTTGGTAATTTTCTGCGACAGCGTGGTGACGGCGTTGAAGTCGCCTTTATCCCAGGCCGCCTTCACCTGGCTCAGCAACTGGGATTGGAGCTGGGACTGGGACTGGAGCCTGTCGTTCTTGATCGCGTCGAGAATGACCTTGGCCTGGCCGGATAACTTGGGGTCGTAGGTTGTTACCTGCCTGGCCATGGACTCGGCTCTATCCAGATCATGGCTCTTGTAGAGCGAAATGGCGCTTGCCAGCCAGGCTGTGTCGTCATGGATGAGACCGGTCCGGTAGTTATTGCACGTATCGGCGTACTTCTTCTCCTTGGGGTCCAATTGCGCCGCCTGACAATAATCCTGAACCTGGCGGACGCGGTCGTTGTCTTCCGTCCTGGCCCTTTCAAACAGTTCTTTTGCCTGCTGCTTGGAATTCTGCCCCGGCGCCGGCACGCCGGAAAGAAGCAGGCAGACAATCAAAATGGATCGCAGCAGGGTCATTTTGCCCCTCCGACGATTTCCTCGATCGCCTGGTCGTCGATCGGTTTCAATTCAAAGCTGCAGAACTGCCCGGATTGATCCACCATACACGGTTGCGTCAGAGCGGCTCCGTCAGCGCCCTTGACCTGCACGGCATATGTGCCGGGCGGAATGTCATCAAGACGCAGGGGAGTCCAGTGATCCCCGGCAGGCAGAGGAATGGACTTGCCTTTGTCCGAGGTAACGCTCACGACCTCAGCGAACGGGGTGGCGTTGACTTCGAGAGCGCCCAGGGGGACGGCAGGCGCGGGACGCAGGAAGAACCAGTAACCGGCGCCTGCGGCTGCGAGCAGAACGACCACGAGGACGCCAAGCACCAGAGTCCATGGAAACCCGGACCTGGCTTTGGCCGGCTGGGCGGCGACCTGCGCCGGCTCAGCGGCGGGCTTTGCCTGCTTTTTGGGAGCGGCCTTGGCAGCCTCCTTGGTCAGGCGCTTCAAGTTGGTTTGCAATCCGGGTTCCGCGAACTCCGCTGCATCCGCTACCCCGGCTAACTCCTCCAGAGCACGGGGCCGGTCATCCTGCTGAATGGCCTGCGTAGCCGACGCGATGGCGGTGGTCAGCAGTTCATTGGCAACCTGCGCGCGCCTGCTTTTGTAAGCGGCGATGGCCGCGGAAAGCCGCGGGGAATCGCCACACGTGCCTCGCGCAGATTCGAGAGCATTGAGACCGCTGTACAGGTCGCGCTTCTGGAGCGCCTCGCCGGCATCCCGGACGGCCTCCATGATCACGCGCTCCTGCTCCTTTGCCGCGCGTTCCTGCTCTTTGGATGACTCCAGTCTTGCGCGCAATTCACGCACGCGCGGATGCTGCTGGATTTCCTCAGGCTGGCTGGAAAGGAGCTGCAATGCCTGTTCAACGTTCTTCTCGCTCAGTGCCTGTGCGCGGCTCACGACGGCATCGATGCGCCGGGCCAACTCGGCCTGGCTGCCGGTGGCCTTGCGCAGCAATTGGTCGACAGATGGATCCCCGGTTTGGAGAGCAACGGGTCCGAGAAGGTCGATGGCAGCCTCAAACTGGCCGGCCGCAAGCAGCGGTTGCGCTTCGCGGATGGCGTTTGCCGCCAACTGACCCAGCTCAACCTTGCGCTGGTTCTCTCGCGCATAATTCATCAGGGAAGCAATGTCCGGGCTGTCGCCACACTCAATTGCGGCGGTCTCGAGAACCTGGATAGCCTGATCAAATTGCTTTGCGTCGATGGACGCCTGCGCCTGCTTCAGGAATTGAGCTTTCCGTTCTCCGCTCTTGGCCTTCCGGATCTGTTCGGCAACTTTTGCCTCAAGAGCAATCAGCCGAGTTTCCCCCGGCATTTGCTGGAGCGACTGCTGAACGACCCCAAGAGCCTCCTGGGGATGGTTCACCAAAAGGTTGTAAACATCCCGGGTGGTCTTCTCGACCAGGTTCCTTGCGGCCTTTTCAAGCTTCTTGGCTTCGGCATCGGCCTTCAACTGCAACAGCACTGCCTCTCCGGGAAGACGCTCCTGGGCGCGCTGAATCAGGGCCAGTGCGCGCTCCAGGTCCTCAGATGCAATGCAATCGGAGATCTCGGCCACGATTTGATCGATGATCTTGCGGCGTCTCTGTTCCTCCTGGCGGTCAATCGCTTCCTGGAACAACTGCTGCGTTTCAGCATCCGTGGGGTCAATCTCCAGCGCCGCGCGCAGACTCTGAATGGCGTCCGTATACTGCCGGGCAGCCAGTTGACTCCGGGCAGCATCGCTGAATTGCCGGAGGTTGCGTTCCCGGTTAGCCCGCTCGGCTTCCTGAACGATCCTTGCACGCTCGTTGCGGAGATCCGTGTTGCGCTCGTCGAGTTGCAGCGCCTGATCGATAAGGTGACCCGCCGCTCCGAAGTCGCTGCGCTTGCGGGCTTCGCGGGACTGCTCAAGGAGCATGGCAACCTTGTCGGCCTTTTCCTTCAATTTGCGGGCGTTTTCGATCTTTTCAGCAAGTTCGGGATTGGCCTGATCGATTCCGGCGGCCTGATTGTAGAACTCAAGCGCATCGCCGTAGCGCTGGGAAAGGACGGCCTCCTCGGCTTCCACCAGCAGTTGCCGGAGTTGCACGGTCTTCTGCTGGCGCGAGACCTTTTCCTGCACTTCGCGGAGCAACTTCTTGACTTCCGTGCTTTGTGGATTGAGGCGCTGAAGCTCGAGCAATACCGGCCGGACGCTGGTCCACTGCTCCTGATCCATCATGGGCTTGACGCTTCCCAATACCTCGGCCACATGTTCGCGCTTGAGTCCCTCGTTGATGGCCTCGATGTCCGTGGCCATGTCTTCGGCCGTTTCATATCGATCGATGGGGTTCTTGGCAAGCGCATGGTCAACGAGATGGTCGAGGGCAGGCGGATAATCGGTGAGGATGGCCGACAGCGGGTCATGCGGTTCGCGGACTACCCGGTGCAGGGTAGCGGGATCGTCGCCGGGAAATGGCAACCGCCCGGTAAGCAACAGGTAGAGAATGCAACCCGCGGACCAGATATCGGCCCTCCCGTCTGCGGTCTTGCCCAGAAGCCTTTCCGGCGAGATGTAGTGGAAGGTGCCGATCACCATGCCCGTTTGCGTGTGGCCGGAGGTTTTTTCCAGGCGGGCGACGCCAAAGTCGACAATCTTGATATTTCCATCCGGCTGCACCATGATGTTTGCCGGCTTGATGTCGCGGTGGATAACTCCCTTCTGGTGGGCATAACCCAGGCCGAGGCACAGTTGGCGAATGATATCCAGCTTCTGGATAAGAGAAAACTGATGTCCGGCGCGGAGCAGATTCTCCAGCGAATCTCCCGGAACGAACTCCATGACGATGAAGGGGTTGCCGTCCTGCTCGCCGAAGTCGTAGACGGTGACGATGTTGGGATGGTTCAGGATGCCGGAACGAGCCTCCAGCATAAAGCGATGACGCAGTTCATCCGTGGCGTTGGTGATGGTCTTGATGGCCACCTCGCGGCCGACAGAGTTGTCCATTCCGCGGTAAACCACACCCATGCCGCCCACGCCCAGGACGCCCAGAATTTGATACTTTCCGATTTGGGTGACGGTTGTTCCGGTATCCATGCTACCCGCGGTCCCTGTTCAATAGTCCAGCATCGGTTGCACCCATCATAAACCGGGATCGGACAGCATAGCCAATACTTTCAGAACCGGTTGGTTTGTAACCCGCAGAAAAGACACGGCGCTTCGAAGCACGCGGCTTTCGTGCTCGGTCCGCCTGCTTCCGGCTCCGGTCGCAGGGCCGGATTACCCGTTGGCCTGCTTCTCCGCCAGATCGCCGAGAATCGGCAGCTTGAAACGCTTGCCGTTAAAGGCATTGATCAGCGCGATGATCCAGAGGATAAGGAACCCGAGCGCCACCAGCGGCCACAAAATCAGGTTGATGAGACCGATGAAGGGCATGTGGCCAAGAATGATGAGAACGACGTCGGCAGCGATCCAGGCAATGGTCAGGAAGATGGACTGCCAGGAGTGGAAGCGCACATAGGGGTTTTTGTTGAAGGGCTCGACGAGGAGGAAGATAAGCGCCGGGATGAAGGTGATGTAGGCAAGTCCACCGGCGGCGTTGTCAGAGAGGCCAGATTGGTTCGGGTCAGACACGATAGCTCCTTTGGGGGTACAGATTAGACTGCTGGGTCGCTTGCTCCACGCTCATGCCAGATGGGGCAGGAAGGGGAGATGCCGGCCGCGGATACACAAAATGGACGTGGCGTTGAACGAAACAATGAAAATCCCGATGCTCGGAATTGTCAAGAGGGATTTGAGCGGGGCCTGCGGATTTGCCTCCAGAATCGTCCTGTCCCGCGTGCAACGCTCGCCACCGATGTTACGCCCGTGGCAGCAAACTGTGATCCTATCTTCCTGTGCCGGGCGTGGGCTCCGATTTCAAGGGAGCGATCTGCTTCATAAGCTCAACTTTGCGTTGGGGACGGCGACGCCGGCGCGGAAAAGAGTGCAGTTTCCGCCCTGGTCGCACCGGTAATGGAGATTTGCGCGATACTCCTGCCACGGCGCCATATAGCTTTCGCCTACTGTCCTGTCGATGACAAAGGTCTTTCCCTCCTGCGTTGCGATCGTCCCCTGCGAGGCGTCGTAGTCGGCTACTGTAACGTCCCCTTCGATCGTGAAAGAGAAAGGCTCGGGCACATCGTCAAGGCTTGCCACCTGGCTGGCAGGAGGCAATGCGTCGGGAGCGGGCGCCCTGGAGGAGACGAATGATCGGCGCATGGAAGAAGCCCCGAGCCCGGCGGAGGACTTCCTCCCGGCAGATACCGTGCGGACTGCGTTTTGCCCATGGACGGCAGACACTTTGTGGGCGGCCGATGCTGTTACGGCGTTGGATTGCAGCGGAGATGAAAGCTGTTTGTTCCCCTGGTTATCTGCCTGGCGTTCGAGCGGCGGAGTCTGCCCGGCATAGACAGCCGGATGGCTAATCGATACGGCCGCGCTGGAATTGACCCGCGCCAGAGTGGGCGGCGCCACTGGGGTGTTTGTCAACCAGGAAGAGCCTGCCAATGCGGTTCCAACCAGGATTCCCAGCGCCACACCTATCCCGGCGCATACCAAGGTTGGCAGTTCCGCGGTTTCTGTAGTCGCCGCGCCGGCAAGTTGCCTGTATCCGTACCCGGCCACGGTCTGGCCGGTGGCGTATGGCTGGTAAGCAACCGACATCTGGCAGCACCCTTTCTGTGACTTCGAAAACCCCTCACTTGGGGGTCAACAGAATTGGACCACCGGTTCGAGCACTGCGCAATGCACCAAAAGGGGCATTGCCAGTTGCGGACATCCAACCTCGCGGTCCATTATCGTTTACCTCAACACGCCTTATCGGAACTGGGCGGTCAAGCATCAACGTTGTACGGAATTCAAACGGCTATTGACCGGCGTTGCGGCATTCGCGCCTCCCAGGAAGCCGGGCTAACCTGGCGCCGGTAACCGGCAGCCTTCCGTGCTGAATTGGGCTGGCGCAGGCCGTGCCCGCGTCAGTTCGGACCGCTGCTTTGGTCTCTTTCGGCCTGGCGGCGGTCGAACCTGGCGTTACACATCTCGTGCCGATCTCCAACAAAACAGATTTGAAGGAGCAAATCAAGCCCGTCAAGAGCCGCGCAATTCAAGAGACTTTCGATTCTTGCGGATCGTCTAAGTCTTTGATTCCTAAAGGCTAACGGTACTTGCGCAGCACGCCCAGCACGCGTCCCTGAATAGCCACATCCGACGCCTTGACGTAGATGGGCTCCATCTCCATGTTGGCCGGCTGCAGCCGCACCTGGCTTCCCTCTGCGTAAAAGCGCTTCAACGTGGTCTCGGCGCCATGGAGCAAGGCCACGACGATCTCCCCCTGGCGCGCCGTCCGGGTGCGCTCCACCAGCACATAATCGCCGCTGATGATGTGCTCGTCGCGCATGGAATCGCCGCGCACCTCGAGAGCAAAGACGTCGCGGTTGCCCACCACGTCATGCAAGGAGATGCTCTCCGGGTTTTCCGTGGTCTCGACGGGAAGTCCGGCGGCGATGCGCCCGGCCAGCGGCAGACGGTCGCTCGACCGGGTGCGTGTGCCCGGCGGCAGCACGTCGATGGATCGGCTGCGGTTGTGCACGCGGTCCAGCAATCCCTTCTTTTCGAGGTTGGTGATGTGTTTGTGCACGGTGGCCAGGCTCTTCAGCCCCATCCCCCGCGCAATCTCCTCAAAGGAGGGGGAATAGCCGTTGCGGGCCACAAACGACTCCAGGAAGTCGAGAATCTCTTTTTGCCTTCGGGTAACAGCCATGCGCGCATTATAGCGAATAAAAAGCGAATCGCAACAACTCTTTTTTCGCTTATTTTACACAGCCGAAGATGGCGGCGGGAAAAGGAGGTGCAAGCGCCCGCGGATGGCCTGTTCGCATGCCGGTCCCATCCCGGTCGCGTCGATCCTGTGCAGCGCGATGGGCGATGGTCCTCGGGCGAGCCGGATGAGCGTCGGGAGCGGGCGGGAAAACCTCAGCCTCAAGAAAAATGCAGCTCTGCCGATAAGCATGGGGATTGTCCGCGCCATGATGGCTGGCGGACGAAGCTGATCCGAGGGCCAATGATCTCGCTGAAAAAGTATCTTGATTCCGCCCGGCCGGGCACGGCACTGGATTGCGATCCGGAAGAGAAGGACATTCTCCCTGGGACGATAGCGGCCTACCGCTCTGCCCTGCGGGAGATGGGAAGCTCCAGCGTGGATGCCTGTCCGGCCCTCGGGGAAGAGCTGAGGCGGAGTCTCGGCAAGCTGGCAGCGGACCTCTCCATCGACATGAGGGGTGAGGCGGTCGCAGTCACGGAAAAAGGCGTTCGGGAACAGTTGCGGGACTGGGGCAGGCGCACCGCCGGGCACTATCGGCAGAAGACCGGCGAGGTGAAGGAACTGCTGATCGTGATGGCGCGCACCGCCGAATCGGTGGGCGAACGGGATCAGCGCTGCGCCGGACAGATCAGCGACGTGACCGCGCGGCTGGAAAGAATCGCCAGCCTGGAAGACCTGACCGAAATCCGCGCGTCGATCGAGAAGAGCGCGGCGGAACTGAAGACCTCGGTGGACAGAATGGCCGCGGAGGGCAGGGAAGCGGTCGAGAAGCTGCGGGTGGAAGTCGCCAATTATCAGACCAAGCTGGAAGAGGCTGAAGAGACAGCTTCCCGCGATGCGTTGACGGGGCTTCGCAACCGCCTGTGGATGGAAGGCCAGATCGAGCGCCGGGTGGGCGCCGGTGTTCCGTTTTGCGTAGCCATCGTCGATGTCGATGGCTTCAAGAAGGTAAACGACGATCATGGACACCTGGTTGGCGATGAACTGCTGCGGCAGTTTGCCACCGAGCTCCAGTCGGCAAGCCGTTGCACCGATCTGATCGGGCGCTGGGGCGGGGACGAGTTCATTCTGTTGCTGGATGGCGGCCTGCCCGAGGCAAGGGCGCAGATCGACCGCCTGAGCGTGTGGGTCTGCGGGAACTACAAGATCCAGGAGCGATCCGGCCCGCTGAAGCTGACGGTGACTGCCTCCATCGGCCTGGCGGAACACGTGCCGGACGCGACGATGAAGGATCTTCTCGCGCAGGCCGATGCCGCAATGTACGCGCGCAAGGCGGCTTCCCGCGCCAATGGAGCCGGTTCCGGGCGATGAGCGGGCCGGTGCCGGTTGCGTTCCGGCGCGACCGAAGCAGCCGGGGCTTGAGTGGTAAAGGTAAACCGGGGTGAGCGGAGGCCCGATTGGCTTCTCCATTTTGGGACTCCGCCCCCTGCATGTGCCGATTCTGGAATCGTCCCACCTATTCTCTTCATTCCAACCTTGAGTTCCTTGTTCCCGCGATTCAAGGTGGATGTGGGTCCTTAATTAGTACCCGCTAAGCCGGGCCGCTGGAAGTTGCAGCAGTTGGAAGCAGGCAAGCGGCGCGGGTTGAGGATGCCGCTCAGGAGAAAGGCTGCCATGAGGTTATTGATCGCCGAAGACGACAAGGCGCTGGGCTTGTTTCTAAGCCGGGGCCTGGAGGCCGACGGGCATCGCGTTCGACTGGCCCACGATGGAGGGGCTGCTGTGGAGGCATTTCGCCAGGAGATGCCGGACCTGACCATTCTGGATCTGAACATGCCTGTCAAGGATGGCGAACAGGTGCTCGAGGAGGTTCGCACCCTCGACGCCGACCTGCCGGTGCTGGTGCTTACCGCCCGGCAGGAGGTGGACACGCGCGTCCGCTGCCTCGACCGCGGGGCCGACGACCTGATGATCAAACCCTTCAGCCTGCACGAGTTGCGGGCGCGCTGCCGGGCGCTGTTGCGGCGCAAGCGGGAAGCCCGCCTGCAGTTGCGCGCCGGGGACCTGGAGCTGGACCGGCTGGACCACACGGCCCGCCGCGGCGCCCAGTCGATCATGCTCACCAACAAGGAGTTCGCCCTGCTCGAACATCTCATGCTCAACCGCGGCCACTGTGTTTCGCGGGTGGAACTGCTGGACTCGGTCTGGAATCTGGAGCCGGCGCAAACCACCAACATCGTCGATGTCTACGTCAACTACCTGCGCCGCAAGCTCAAGGATCCGCCCCCCGGGCAACTGATCCGGACGGTGCGCGGACAGGGGTACGTGGTGCCGTCGGAGGCCGATCTGGCCCTGGCCGTCCCCGTAGTCCTCCCTCTTGCTCCAGCCAGGCCGGCAGCAACCGGCCTGGTTTCTGAAATGTACTAGCGTTCATCAGCTTTTTCGTTGCTTAGGAGACTCCTCATGCAGACTGTTCTTGCTCCTGTTTCTGTTTCTCTGCTCCCTTCTGCCACCCGCACCCGGTCGCGCACCGTGCTGGTGGCCAGTGCCGATCGCAGCTTTCGCCAACGGCTCTCCGAGATCCTCACCGGCCTGCGCTGGCAGGTGCGCGAGGCCGAGAGCGGCGCGCAGGCCTGGGGGGAAGCCGAGACCGCTGCTCCGGAGGCCATCATTGTCGACTCCTGGTTGCCCGATCTCGACCTGGCCGAGTTTCTCAAGGACTTCCGCGGATGCTTTCCCCAGGTGGATCTGGTGACCGCAAGCGGCTCAGCGGCCGAGGAGAGCCCGCGCGGCCCCTATCGCCAGGAGCTGCTCTACGCCCTGCGCCGCTCGCAGGACACCGACACGGCGGCATGGAACACAGCGCCCGCCCTCGGCAAACCGGACGCGGCGCCAGCCACGATGCACGCCGACCCCTGGCCGTTCGCGGCGCATACTGCCGCAGCCCCGGCGCCCGGCTCGCCGGCCCAGGCCGCAGCCGCCCCGATGTGCCCGCTGCCCAGCCTTCCGAAGGCCGTTCCGATCCGGGTCGAGCAGCCCGTCCCCGGCGGTGGGCCGGCGTCCAGCGACCGGCTGCCGGAGCTGATCGGCAACGCCCCCTGCATACTCGAGGTCAGCCGCCGCGTCCGCCTGGTGGCCCCGCGCATGACCCCGGTACTGATCGAAGGGCCCACCGGGTCAGGCAAGGAGATTGTTGCCGAAGCCCTGCACCGGCTGTCAGCCAGAAGCCGCAAGCCCTTTGTTGCCATCAATTGCGCGGCAATTCCTGAAGCTTTACTGGAGGCTGAATTGTTCGGCCATACGCGCGGCGCCTTTACCGGCGCGGTGCAGGGCCGCACCGGACGCATCGAGTCCGCCGACGGGGGCACACTGTTTCTGGACGAGATCGGCGAGATGCCGCTGGCCCTGCAAGCGAAGCTTCTTCGCTTTGTCGAGAGTGGCGAGCTGCAGCGGGTGGGCGACAACGAGACCGTCAAGGTGGACGTGCGCATCGTGGCCGCCACCCACCGGCCGCTGGCCCAGCACACCCAGACAGGCAGCTTCCGCGCCGACCTCTACTACCGGCTGGCTGTCTTCCTCATCCGCACCCCATCTCTGGGCGAGCACGGTCAGGACTTGCCTCTGCTGGTGGACCACTTCATGCAGAAGATGGGACGCGAAGCGCCGGTCAAGCGTGTGGATCCGGGGGCCCTGGCCAAGCTTGCCGTTCACGACTGGCCGGGCAATGTTCGCGAGCTCGAGCATGTTCTGGAGCGGGGCGCCATTCTTGCCGGCGAGGAGGCGGTCCTGACTGCGCGGGAGATCGACTTTGGGTTGACGTTGAATTGAGGCAGCTGAACCGGAGGTTCGCGTGAGCATGGAGATTGAGACCCGGCTGAGCGACCAGTTGGCCCGCTACCTGGACCTGGCCACCAGCCAGATCAAGCTGACCGCGGCCAACATGGCCAACATCGATACCCCCGGCTACCGGGCCGTGGGGATGGACTTCGAGGCGGAGATGCGGGAGGCCATGGACGGCGTGGACTCGGGGGTTGCGCCCCGCCAGGCGCGCCTCAAGGCCGTGGACGGGCTGATCGCACGGCCCGACGGCAACAACGTGTCGATGGACCGCGAGAGCCTGAACCTGGCCGAAGCGCAACTGAAGTTCAAGGTGGGCGTGGCGCTGCTGCGCGGGGAGAATCAGCAAGTGATGGACGCCATCCACGCCGACAGCAAGTAGATTCGGGCTGGGCGACTGGGCGGTGAAGCTAGGGACTAAGGGACTAAGGGACTAAGGGACTAAGGGAATGAGGGAATGAGGGACTAAGGGACTAAGGGACTAAGGGACTAAGGGACTAGAAGAAGCAACCCGTCTCCTCTTGCCGCAGGCGGAGATTCCGTCCTGAATGAGCACCGCGGACTATTCCTAGTCCCTCAGTCCCTTAGTCCCTCAGTCCCCAGCGGAAAGGAGCGGCAAGCCATGAACATGTTTGGATTGATGGAGACCTCCGGCGGGGCCATGCAGGCCGAACGGATGCGCGCCGAGGTGGTGGCGGCCAACATGGCCAATGCGGAAACCACCCGCACCGCCTCGGGCTCGCCCTACCGCCGCCAGCATGTGATCTTCGCCGCCGATGGGGGCGATCCCGGGTTCCTCAATTCACTGGCCACGGCATCGGCGGGCGCGGCCCCCGGTTCGCTGGCATCAGCGGCTTTGCCCACGCTCAATACGGCCGGTGCCGGTGCGGCTGCGCCAGGAGTGCATATCGCGGGCGTGGTCGAAGACCCCGCGCCCCCGCTCAAGCGCTACGATCCCGGTCATCCCGACGCGGGACCCGACGGATATGTCTCATATCCGGACATTAATCCCCTCACAGAGATGGTGGATCTGATGGGGGCGACACGTGCATATGGCCTGAATAGCTCCGCCGTGCAGGCCGAGAAGGGCATGATCACGTCGGCACTGGAGATCGCCAAGTCGTAGCTGCGGGCTGCGCTCGCCGGCCCCGGTGGTAGTCAACACCAAGAGTGTGAAACAGTTGGGAGGACCCATGCAACCCCTAATGAACCCCCTCACCGCCGTAGTTCCTGCATTCTCCAATCCGGTTGGCGCCGGGGGATCGCCGTGGTTGTCTTCGAGCGGCGGCCAGGGTGGTGCGCCGGCGCCGTTTTCCGATCTGTTGACCGACGCGGTGGGCCAGGTGAACCAGCTTGAGGACCAGGCGCACGCTGCCGTGACCGGGCTGATGACCGGCTCCGGCGTGGACGTGCATCAGGCGATGATCGCCACCCAGAAGGCCAGTATGGCCTTCGAACTGGCGCTGGCCGTGCGCAACAAGGCGGTGCAGGCCTACCAGCAGGTGATTGGAATGCAGTTCTAGGACCGCAACCGGGCGGGTGCGCACGGCCGTTGAACCAGTGGGCCGGAAAGAGACCAGGCTCCGGTAAAGGTCGGGCTGCAAAAACGGCGAAAGCGGCGGGACACGGGAACCATGGCCACCGGAACACAGTTGGAGAAGAGCCCGCCGGCTACTGCCGGCCAGGCTCAATGGGCGGACCGGCTGGCCGGCTTGTGGACGCGGGGGCGGGTTCACTGGTCTACGATGCAGCCCGCGCAGCGCAACGGGGCGCTGGCGGCCGCGGTTCTGCTGGGGATGCTCGGCGGGGGCCTGCTCTGGTATGCCCTGCGCACCGACTGGCGCACCCTGTATGCGGACCTGGACCCGGAGGACGCGCGCCAGACCGGGCAGGTCCTGACCCAGGCGCAGATTCCCTTTGATACCACCGCCAACGGTGCGGGCATCCGGGTTCCGGCCGCGCAGCTGGACAAGGCCCGGTTGGTGACCGCGGCCAAGGGAGGCGTCAAGAGCGGGCGGCTGGGTTTTGAGATCTTCGACAAACCCAACTGGGTGGGTTCGGAGTTTGATGAACAGGTCAATTACCAGCGGGCGCTCGAGGGGGAGCTTGAACACACCGTGGGCTCGCTGTCCGATGTGGAGTCGGCGCGGGTGCATCTGGTTCTCGCCCACGACTCGCTGTTTCGCGAACAGGAACGCCCGGCCAAGGCGTCGGTAGTGCTCAAGCTGCGGCATCGCACGCTGGCCGACGGGGAGCCGGAGGCGATTCGCAACCTGGTGGCCTCGGCCGTCGATGGGCTGACCCCGGACCGCGTGGTGCTCGTGGATGCGGCTGGCCACCTTCCGCTGGGCCCGAAGACCGCCGACGCCATGCGCCTGACGGCCGAGCAGGCTCTGGAGGAAAAGCTGATTTCCACCCTGGAGCCGGTCACCGGCGCGGGCAACGTGCGCGCCTCGGTGACCCTGGACTACGATGCGGCGGCCACCGAGGAGACCCAGGAGACCTACGATCCGGACCAGACGGTGACTCTTTCCATGCAGCGCACCGAGCAAAGCTCCGGCGCCCAGCCGGTGGCCGCCGGAGTTCCCGGGACGGCCTCGAACGCTCCCAACTCGCAGGCGCTGCCCGTCTACCCGCAGCAGGTCACGCCACCGCAGACCGCGAAGACGGAGTCCGGGACCTACGGGGCCTCGAAGACCGTACGTCATGTGATGGAGAACCCGGGCCGGGTGCGGCGGCTGACCGCGGCGATCGTGGTGAACGACCGGCTGGCGGAGCTTGCAGCCAAGGGAAAAGCGGCGGTCTGGCAGCCGCGCTCGGCCGAGGAGCTGCACAACCTGACCGCACTGGCCCAGGCGGCGGTGGGCTTCGACACGGGGCGCGGGGACATGCTGACGGTCCAGGACCTGGCCTTCGAGGAGAACCGCACCCAGCAGCCGGTCTCGCTGCCGGGCCAGGTGCTGGCCACGGCGGAGAATTCGCCGGTGCTGGTCAAGTACGCGGCCTTGCTGGCCGGCCTGCTGGTGGTACTGGCTTTGGGCGTGCGCCCCGCCCTCCGCCGCGCCTGGGTGGCGCCCAGGGAAATCGCCAGGGGGTCGGCCAAAGAGTTGCCGGCCGGATCGGCGGTGGTGCCGCAGGCCGCCTTGAAACCCCCTGAGCCCGCCGAGGTGGACCCTGAGCGGATCAGGGCGCAAGAGATATTCGAGCAGGTCAGCGGGCACTTGAAGCGCGAACCGACGCAGAGCTCGCGCCTGCTGCAGAGCTGGATTCACTCCGACTAGCTCGCGGTGCATGCCGAACTCAACCACGGTGGGCAGCCAGGAGGCAGTAGGGGAAGGCAGATGGGAAACGGCAAGGGGAGTTTCGAGTCGCAGGGGCAAGCGGAGCGGGGGGCAGGAGAGAAAGAGCGAAATTCAGGACAGAAAGAGCGGAATTGGGGAAAGGATCGGAGCCTTGGCCGAACAGGGGAACGAGAACGGGGCAGGACGGCGCCGCCAGTCGGCGAATCTGTCCGGGGTGCGCAAGGCGGCTATCCTTCTTGTGGCCGTGGGCGAGGAACTGGCCGGGGAGGTCCTGCGCGCCCTGCCAGAGGTGGATGTGCAGCGGCTCACCGAAGAGCTGGCCGATCTGCGCGGGATCACGCCCGAGCTCTCCGCCGAGATATTGGAGGAATTCTGGGAACTTCTGGAAACCCAGGGCTTCGTGATGCACGGCGGGCTGGACTACGCCAGCCGTCTGCTGATCGAGACCTTCGGCAAGGAGCGCGCCGACGATCTGCTGATGCTGGTGCGCCGTTCCCAGGAGGCCGCGCAGGGCAATCTGGCCAAGCTGCAGCGCACCGATCCCCAGCAGTTGGGCAAGCTGCTGGACTCCGAACATCCGCAGACCATCGCGCTGGTGCTGGCGCACCTGGACCCCAAGCGGGCTTCGATGGTGCTGGACAACCTGAGCGATGACCACAAGGTGGTCTCCATTCAGCGGCTGGCCGAGATGCGCCAGTTTTCGCCGGAGATGGCGCAGAAGGTGGCCCACATTCTGCATCGCCGCCTGGAGAGCGTGGGCGACACGGCGCGCAAGAGCTATTCCGGCTTCAAGGCGGTGGCCGACCTGCTGAACCGGCTCAACGCCGAAGAGTCGAAGAAGATTCTGGAGACCATCGAGGAGGGCCAGCCGGAGCTGGCCCTCAGCATCCGCAACCTGATGTTCACCTTTGAAGACCTGGTCACGGTGCCGCCGGCCACCATCCGCGAGATCGTTTCCGGGGTGGACAAGCGGCAGTTGGCGATGGCGCTGCGCGGCGCCAACGATGAGCTGCGCGCCCAGATCTTCAAGTCCATGAGTTCGCGGGCCGTGGAGATGTTGAAGGAGGATATGGAGGTGCTGGGGCCGGTGCGCTCGCGCGAGGTGGCCCAGGCCCAGCAGGAGATCCTCAACCTGGCCAGGCGGCTGGAGGCCGAAGGCAAGGTGGTTCTCAAGTTGGAGACCGGCGACGAGATGCTGGCTTGAACAGTTTTCACCGGTCAGTTTTCAGTCATGGGCTGTCAGTCGCCCGCCCCATCGGTAACAACTGACTACTGGCTACCGACAACCGACTACTGACAACAAAGGGAAAGGGAACCCTTGCAGCGCACGGAATCACCAACGAAGAGCGGCACATCCGGCCATATCGAGGTCTTTCAGTATCCGGCCGGCCCCGATGCGCCCCCTTTGCCAGCCTGGAATGGCTGGGCGGAGCCTGCGGCAGGCGCGCCCGAGGAGCCGGCGTACGATCACGGCAAAGGGGCCGTCGCGGCGGGAATGCGCGCCGAGTTCGAGAAGCGGCTTGCCGAGGAGACGCGCAAGTCCTTCGAGGCGGGGCGGGAGCGCGGCCGGCAGGAGGGCCGGCAGGCCGAGCGGGAGGCTCAGGCCGCGGCCCAGAAAGCTGCGGAGGAGCGGCGCACACGGCAGGCCGCCGAGCTGATCGAGAGCTTTGCCCAGGAGCGCGACCGGTACCTGCAGGCGGTCGAACAGGAGGTGGTGGAGCTGGCTTTGGCGGTGGCAGCCCGCATTCTGCGCCGCGAGGCGCAGATGGACCCGCTGCTGCTGACCGGAGCCGTGCGTGTGGCTCTGGGGCAGCTCTCCGGGTCAACGCAGGTCAGGCTGCGCGTGCCTCCGGCCGAACTGGACTTATGGACCGAGTGCATCGCTCTGCTGCCCAACCTGGCATTGAAGCCCGCGGTCGTTGGCGGGGAGGAGATGCGGCTGGGCGACTGCGTGATCGAAACCGATCTGGGTTCGGTGGACCTGGGGGTTCGCGCCCAGCTGGGAGAGATCGAGCGTGGCTTCTTCGATCGCGCCGGCGGACGCAGAGCCGGGCCTGCCGTTCTCCAGGATGCGGCGCGGAGCACCAGGCCGGAGACCCGCCCGTGATGCCGCTGCCGCCCCCACCTCCGGCACCGCTTCTGGCCCGCTACTTTGCCCGCCTGGACCGTGGTCAGCCCTGGCGCTGGCGCGGTCAGGTTCTGGAGTCGGTGGGCCAGACCATCGAGTCGGCTGGCCCCCTGGCCTCGGTGGGCGAGTGCTGCGAGATTCGGGATCAGTTCGGCGGTCTGCACCTGGCCGAGGTGATCGGATTCCGCGGCTCGAATGTGCTTTCGATGCCGGTTGAGACCACGGAGGGCATTCGCTTTGGCAATCCGGTGGCGGCTTTGGGAGTGAGTCCCGAGATCGAAGTAGGTGCGGCGCTGATGGGAAGGGTGCTGAATGCACTGGGCGCGCCGATCGATGAGGGCCGGCCCGCCGCGGTCTCGCAGGCGCTGCCTTTGGATGGGGCGGTGCGTTCCCCGCTGGACCGGGTGCCCATTCGTACGCCGCTCGGCACCGGCATCCGCGTGCTCGACGGCCTGCTGACCGTGGGCCGGGGCCAGCGGGTGGGCATCTTCGGCGGGTCGGGGGTGGGCAAGAGCACGCTGATCGGCATGATGACCCGCAACACCGAGGCCGATGTGACCGTGGTGGGCCTGGTGGGCGAGCGTGGCCGGGAAGTGGGAGAGTTCCTCGAGGATTCGCTCGGCGCCGAAGGCCGGGCTCGCTCCGTGGTGGTGGTTTCGACCTCCGATCAGTCACCCCTGATGCGGATGCGGGCCGCGCTTGCGGCTACCACGGTGGCCGAGTTCTTTGCCGCCCAGGGCAAGCATGTGCTGCTGATGCTCGACTCGCTGACGCGTTTTGCCATGGCCGCCCGCGAGATTGGCCTGGCCGCCGGAGAGCCGCCCACGGCCAAAGGTTATACGCCTTCGGTCTTTACCCGGCTGGCCAGGCTGGTCGAGCGTACCGGGCAGTTCCGTGTGGGCTCGATTACGGCCTTTTACACGGTGCTGATGGAGGGCGACGATCAGCAGGACCCGCTTGTTGACGCGGTCCGGTCGCTGCTCGACGGCCACCTGGTGCTCTCCCGCGCCCTGGCAGCCGAGGGCTGGTATCCGCCGGTCGAGGTGCTGGACTCGATCAGCCGGCTGATGCCGGCCGTCACCCAGCCCGAGCATCGCGAGCAGGCCGCGCTCCTGCGCCGGCTGATGGCGGTCTATGCCCGCTCCGAGGACCTGGTGCGCATCGGGGCCTACAAGCCGGGTTCGGACCTGGATCTGGACCGCGCTCTGCGCGCGCGGGGACCGATGCGCGCGTTCATGACTCAGGATGCGCACGAGCAGGTCCGTTTTCCCGACTGTGTGCGCCGTCTCGCCAGCCTGGCCGCGGAGGTGTAAGCCATGGCCGCCTCGCGCGCACTGCGCCAACTGCTCCGCATCCGGGATATCGAAGAGGAACAGAGCCGGTTGGCGCTGGAGTCCGCGCTGAGCCAGCTCAACCGCCTGGAACACGCGCTGGCGGCCACTGCGGAGCGGGATCGCCGGGGCCGCCGGCTGGTCGATGCCAGCGCCCGCACCGGGGAGTTGCCGGACCGTCTGGCCGGCCTTGAGGAGACGCGCGCGGCTGGCCGCCATGCCGCGGCGCTGGCTCCCAGGATTGCGGATGCAGAGCTCGGCGTGGCCGCGCGGCGCCGGGAGTTTCTCTTGAAAAGGGTCGAGCGCCGTCAGGCCGAGACGCTGATTCAGGAGGCCGAGGCGCGGGACGCGGTCGAGGCTGGCCGGCGCGAGCAGCAGGCGCTCGACGACTGGTTTCGCAACCGGCTGCACGGGGAAGAGGCGCAAGCAGAGCCGTCCGCATCGGCCACCCCTGGAACCACCCCGCCGCGCAGCGATCAGACGGCGGAGGAAACTTGAGAGAAAATGCACCTGGAAGCCGCCATGCCTTCCTGAATCGGGAACGATCTTCCCAGACGTGACAATGCTTTAACCCTAACCCGCCTCCTTTGGCACGGCATCTGCACTGACCCTCTCCATGACCGTCGCCGCGGGTATCGAGATTGGAACGGGAGGGCGTCCGGAACCGAGCCCCAGTCAGGTTCCGGCCAGCGTGCCGGGCAAGGCGCAAAGTGCAGCGCGGATTGGTGCGGGCGCGCCTGGTTCTTCTTCCTCTTTAGGGCAGGGATGGGAAAGCTTTCGTTCCAATTGGCAGTCGCAGCTGGCCTCTCTGGGCGCGGTAGACGCGTCCGCCGCGGAAGAGGCTGGAGCAGACGGAACACGTACCTCCGTCGCATCCGGCCTGGAAGAGGCTGCTGGAAGTGAGTCCCCGGCAACTTCGAACCTCGCCGGCAGCGCATTTCTACCCTTGAGCCACGGAAACACACAACAGGTTGCCGCGAAGGTTGGGGTGACTGGTTGGCTTTCGTCCGGTTCCCGCGCCGGGATTTCATCCGGCCGTATAGCCGCGGCGGGGTCGCGGCAAGCTGGGGTCAATCTGAAAGCGAAGAACCTGGCAGACGCCCGGCCCGCAGAATCTGCCGGCGGCACACGGCCCGCCAAAACCGGCAAGAGCGCGAAGCCGGAGCCGGCCGGGGTCGGATCGGCGCCGTCGCTGGTCACTGCAATCGCAGAGAATGTTCCGCCGGCAATACCGGTATACGGCGCCGAAAGCCCGGTCGCAAACAGGGCAGACGTGCAGCAATCGCCCTTGCAGACAGTTCTCACGACCGCATTGCCAACCGGCTTGGCTCTGAACTCCTTCAGCAGTCAGGCGCCGCTTTCAGGCGGTCCCGAAGCGGCTGTCGGGAGAAAGAGCGCAGGCGGTAACCAGGCCGCGGACAGGGCGGGGGGGCCTGAGGCGCATTCCTCGGCGCCAGACGGACCCGGTGCGGGAGCCGGAGCGACGAGTGCTGCCGGGAATCAAGCTGCGACCGGGCTGCGGGTCCCAGGGGAACCGTGGTCCAATCCGGACCATCTCTTTGCTGCTGCCGGACAGACGAACGCGCCCGGAATGCGTGCCGCGGACAGTGTGGCAACGGCGGTGACGCCGGGGAAGGCCTCGCTCGCGCCAACTCCTGGCAAATACCCATTGCCTGGCCTGCGCGCCGGGGCGCCCAGCGAAGAGCCCACGGCGGCGGAAGCATCCGCCAGGGGTGGTCCGGGACCCTCGGCTGCTGACGAAACGGCTTCATCGGCAGGCCGGATTAGTGCGCAGGCCGAGGAACGGCGCGAAACGCAGCCGCAGAACCTGGGACAGAATCAGATCCAGGCGCAGCCCGGCAGCCAGCCGGTGGGCGCGGTTGCGGCTGCGATCGCCAGTCAAGCAGCAGACCAAGGGTTTGCGGTCGGCAATGCCGCCGCCTCCGAATCCGTCCCATCCCCGGCTGTGGACCCTATGGTGGGACAGCCAGGCCGGTCTGGTGGCGGGCGAGTCTCGGCGCGAGCTACCGAGGGGATGGCGCACGCTCCCAGCATGGCCGAGCCGGTCCAGCATGCAAATCACTCTCTTGTGGGGCAATCCGGCGGCCCGGGCGGGGATGCTTTCGCTTTGGCGCGCGACCCGGCAGGCACACCGGGGCCAATGAACGCGGCGGACGGCAATGCAGGAGGTTCGACCGGCGCCGCGGCCGAACCGGCGGTTGGCGAGGCATTTTCCGCGCTCGATGCGGAGGCTGCGCCGGGAACGCCCAGCTGGATTCACGCCGGAGGCCGGCGGGCCGAGGCCGGATTTCAGGACCCCGACCTTGGCTGGGTTGGCGTAAGGGCAGAGATGGCCGCAGGCGGGATCCATGCCGCTCTGGTGCCCGATTCGGCGGCGGCAGCGCAGGCGCTTGGCGGGCATCTGGCGGGATTGAACGCTTACCTGTCCGAACAGCACACGCCGGTTGAGACGTTGACGCTGGCCGCGCCCCATGGCCGGGGGGCTGAGCAGGCTGCGGACCAGGGGTTAAGCCAGGGAATGCACCAGGGGTCGGGACAGGATTCGCAGCAGGGGGCCTATTCAGATCCACAATCGGACACTCAACTGATTGTGCCGGCCATTGCCGCGGCAGCCGCTGCGGAGGTTTCGGCTCAAGTCGGGAGGCAAACTACAACTGCCCAGGTTCGAGGGACGGGGGACGGCCACATATCGGTGATCGCCTGAGCCCTGGGGTCTGGCGGCCAAGACAGCCAAGCAGGAACAGTCCGCGGAGCAAGGATTTCGGGCAGCACGAAGGCCGGGCAGAAGGAAGGCAGGGAAAAGATGGCGGCAATGGCAGGACTCTTGAATCACCAAATGACGGCGGGGCAGGCGCTGACGGGCAAGGGCGCAACTCCAATGGCCAGCACAACGACCGCGACCAGCAGCACGAGCAGCTCAGACAGTTCTTCGGCCACCATCTCGGCTAATGATTTTCTTACCTTGCTGGTGACTGAGATGCGGAACCAGGACCCGACCGCGGACACCGATCCCAACGAGTACATCAACCAGCTTGTTCAGGTGAACAGCCTGGAGCAACTGATCTCCATCAACCAGACTCTGTCTACCGATCTCGGCAGCCCTGCCACCAGTTCAAGCAGTGGCGCCACCTCCGGTCAGGTCGGCGCGTCAACGTCCGGACTGGCCGGCGCGAGCCCGGCAAGCGCAACCGCACAGGTCCGTGCGGCCGGGCACAAGCCAGGCGGAATGACTGCGGCGCAGCCTGGAGGCTCCGGTACGGCCGCAGCCATCAATCAGTTTGCACAGTCTGTTGGCGCCAAACGCTCTCCCGGCAATCTGAGTGTTCCTGAGGCCAAGCCCGCCGCCCATCGCGTGGCCCATGCCCTGGATGGGCGCTCCCACGCGCAGCCGCTCCCGGGCGGGCTGCCCGGGGCGCAATGAAGTTCGTTCAACCGCCGGCCACCAAGGCCCGCGTCAATCTGAAGAGGAGATCCACCATGCCCAGCTTTTACATTCCGCTCAGTGGTCTCGACGCCGATTCGACGGCGCTGAACACCATCGCCAACAACCTGGCCAACATGAACACCAACGGGTTCAAATCGCAAACCACGAACTTCAGCGACTTGTTTTATCAGCAGGTGGGAACTGCCGGATCGGGAGACCAGATTCAGGTGGGCACGGGCGTGCAAGTGGCCTCCAACAGCTCGGATTTCTCGAACGGCTCCATTGCCTCGACCGACGTTTCGACCGACGCCGCGATCAACGGCACGGGTTTCTTTGTCCTCGACGCCGGGGGAGGGAGCCAGTTGTATACCCAAAATGGCGGCTTTCAGCTGAGTTCGAACGGCACCCTCGAGACCGCCGACGGCCTGGCAGTGATGGGCTATCCGGCCACCAACGGCGTGGTGAACACGACGGGAGCGTTGGTGGACGTCAACATCCCCACCGGCGTGGTGATGCAGCCGGCGGCAACCACCAACTTCAGCATGACGCAAAACCTCGATTCCCAGTCTGCCATTGGCTCGAAGACAACCGGCCAGGTACAGGTCTATGACTCCCTCGGCGCCTCCTACGAAGCCACGGTGACCTATACCAATAAAGGAAACAACACTTGGGACTACAGCGTGTCGATGCCGGATACCGTGCCGGCCGCCTCCAACACCGCCGCGGGCGTAACCACCATCACTTACAACTTCGGCGCCAGCGGCGCCACGCTGGCTACCGTCGATCCGGGAACGAACCTGACCATTACCGCACCCGCCACGGCGGGTGGCACGGCAACCACCGCGCTGCCGGCGTTCACCGGTTCGCCGGAGTCATTGACAGACTATGTGACTGATCTGAACACTGCGTTGGGCGCGGCCGGCATCACCGTTGGCGCCGGCGGCGTCACCGTCACCTCCAATGCCGCCGGCCAGTTGAGCATCGCCGGCACAGGTATCTCGACTTCCGGTAGCGTGATCCAGGATCCGGTGGCTTCGGCCAACGCAACCGGGACGCTGACCTTCAATTCGAGTGGCAATCTGGTCAACCCGGCCACCAACGTGGCCGGCATCAGTTTTGCCGGCCTCGCGGACGGGGCGGCGACGATGAACCTCACCTTCGGTCTCTTCGGCGCCAACGGCACGGGGAATATCAGCCAGACGGCGGTCGCCTCTTCGACCTCGGCCACCAGCCAGAACGGATATGCGAGCGGCCAGTATGACAGTTTCTCGATCAATTCGAGCGGCGTGATCTCAACGACTTATTCGAACGGCCAAACCCAGAACGTGGGACAATTGGCAATCGCCACGGTTAGCAATGAGCAGGGTCTGGTTGACGTGGGGTCTACGGAGTATCAGGCCACCACTGCCTCCGGCAATGCCGCGGTGGGGGTGGCCGGTACCGGCGGGAGAGGGACCATCGAAGGGAGTTCTCTGGAAGCCTCGAACGTCAACATCTCCGCCGAATTCTCCGACCTGATTGTCGCCCAGCGGGCCTTCGAGGCTAACTCCAAGGCGGTCACCACCTTCGACACCGTAACCCAGGAAACCATCAACATGATCCACTAAGCCTGGCCAACCCGGCCGGGCCGGCCACAGATTCGAAAAGCTCCTGGCTGGCGCGCGATCTGCGTGCCCGCCAGGGGCCTTGCTTTTGCGCCAGACCAGCGCAGGTCACCGAGATGGTCATTGTCGCGGATGCGGGTCCGAAGCATCCAACGGAGGCGCCGGCCCGGCCCAGGCACGAAGCTTTCGCGGTCGAGCTTAGAAAGTGAGTTGCGAACTGCAGAAGGCTTGCAGGCAGGATTCGATTGAAACCCTTGCGGTTTATCTCCATCTAACGGGCGCGCACCTCGATGAAAAGCCCCTTGGCTCGCGCCAATTCGATTCCTTTCGCACTGAGAATCCTTGCTTCGGCCCAGTGTTTGCGGCCTTCGTTGTGGGTGACGCGGCCCTCGATGCGGAGGGGCGAGCCGGAAGGAACGGGCCGCACGTAGTCGACCTCCATGTGGCGGGTCATGGCTGTGAAACCGCGGGCGCGGACGGACTTGCTCATGATCTCGTCCAACAGCGTGGCGATGATGCCGCCGTGCAGGTATCCGGGATGGCCTTCAAAGGTATCCGGAACCACCGGCAGACAGACCACTGAACCGTCCGCGGCGAGCAGGAACTCGAGTTGCAGCCCGGAGGGGTTGGCCCGGCCGCAGCCGAAGCAGCGGTTAGCCCCGCGCAGCCTCGTATCTCCTTGAAAATACACAGGATGTTCCATAAGACCTAGTCTATCATGCAGTTACCCGGCGTGGTAATAGTGGCACTCGTAGACACCCGTGGAAGCCTTGTACAGGATATGCGACGTTTTCTAGACAGTGAATGGGCAGAGTAAAGGCCCCGCAGCAGAACAAACGCAGCGCCTGCTCAATTGCGGCTCTTCCTGTGGATTACGTTCTCCTTATATTCGCCTATGCTGAGTCCGTGCCCAGCCCAGCCCGCAAACGCAAAAAACTCAGGATTTGGCCAAATATGCTCATACGTGGGGATGTGGTTCGCACTAAAAATGGCCAAAGAGAAGCACATGGCAGTTCCAACGTGTGCATCCCTCCGGTGTCCCACGTACAGCAAATCTCTCTCAAGGGCGCCGAACCTCATTCGTTACCCCCTGGAAGCTCCCGTTGTCCGTGAAACCAGAATCTGGCGGCGGTCTACTTTCAGCATGAAAGGTCTGCCCGCCACTTTGAAGGCGGAACTATCGATGATGCAATTACAACCTGGGCGCCAGGGAGAGAAATAATGTTGAAAAGGATGGCCAGGCAAAGTGTGTTTCTGTGTGGACTATGCGTCCTTGGTGTGGCAGCCAGTGGCAGCAGTGGTTCTTCCGCACCTTCCGCATCCCCTAGCTATTCTCAACAGGCAACGTACGGTGTCCAAACGCTCCAACAATGGTACTCACAGAGTTCGGGACTCTATGCGGCGCCATCAGGCTGGTGGAATGCCGCCAACGCAACTACCGTGCTCGTAAACTACTCTAGAGCCACCGGCAGCACACAATATCTATCTGCAATAGCCATCACATTCAATAATGCAAACAAGGCAAATGACACTGCGAACTTCATCAACACATACGACGATGACGAAGGCTGGTGGGCGCTTGCGTGGATTGACGCCTACGACCTGACCGGCACTCAGGCCTATCTAACGATGGCCGAGACGATATTCGCGGATATCGCCGCCGAATGGGACACGGGCACATGCGGCGGAGGCATATGGTGGCAAAAGCCCAACCATTACAAGAACGCCATCGCGAACGAACTCTTTCTCACGGTCGCTGCTTCACTGGCAAACAGGACCACCGGAAGCACATCGGCGGCCTACCTGGCGTGGGCGCAAAGAGAGTGGACATGGTTCAAGGCTTCCGGCATGATTAACTCGCACAATCTGATCAATGACGGGTTGACTTCGACAAACCCAAAGGCCTGCACAAACAATGGCGAAACGGCATGGACATATAACCAGGGGGTCATTCTGGGAGGGCTGGTGGAACTCTACAAAGCCGACCAGGACCCAACGCTATTGCCCCAGGCGGAGGCAATTGCCAACGCGGCAATCGCCAACCTGGCAGTGCATGGCATTCTGGTCGAGTCGTCTGTTGGCGGAAGCGACGCGCCGCAGTTCAAAGGCATTTTCGTCCGCAATTTAGTGCCCCTATATAACGCCGTTCCCAATGCCCAGTACAAGACGTTTGTCGATGCGAATGCCAACAGCATCTGGGCAAACGATCAAGGACGCAATTATGAGTTCGGAGCTTTGTGGCAAGGGCCATTTGATTCAGCCGACGCCACTCGTCAATCGTCTGCGCTGGATGCGCTGGTTGCGGCAATGGAGCTTCAATAACACGAACAGGAATTCTTCATTGCGGCACGTATATGAACCGAAGAATTGGTCCCTGGGGAAGATGGAAAGGCCACCTTTCATCGCCCTCGGCAACTTGGTCCAGAGCGGTTGCTCTCCAAGGAGCGCGTCTTCTTTTTACCGTCCGCTTCCTGATACGGAGGAACAGTTTTCATGATCACTACGTGTCCATCGGCCAGATGCCTGGCCATCGTTCTGCTGTTTGGATGTTCCCTGGCTCCCTGGTCGCGGGCCCAACGCGTGCCCACTTCCGGCAAACGGCCTGTCGATTATGCAAACGGACTGGTCGGCACTGCGCCGCTCGACGATCAGAAGTTAATCGGCAACGCGCCGCCTCCGGGCGAACAGCTTTATTCCGGCTTCACATCGCCGGGAGCGGTGCTGCCTCACAGTTCAACAGAACTGGCGACCATCAATGCAAATCTGGACTTGAACTATCCCGCCGGAGTCAGAGCGCCTTACTTTTATCCGAACCGGACGATAGTAGGCTTTTCAAGCGGAGCCGAAGACGGCCCGACTGTGATGCCGGCGGTTGGCGACTGGACCGTTCCCCCGGAGCGCAGCGCCTCTGTCTATGACAAGGCCCGGGAAAAGTCCTCGCCGGGATATTACAGCGTCTATCTCGATGACTTCAGAACCAAAGTCGAAATGGCCGCGACCACCTGGACCGGGATTTACCGCTTCACGTTTCCTCACGCAGAAAATACGCACCTTCTGCTCGACCTGGGCCGTTCCGGAGGAGACATCGAAATTGTGAGCGACCATACCGTGCGCGGAAAGTCCCAGGGCGGCACTTTCTTTGTAGCGGAATTTTCCCGGCCGTTCACGGCATTCGGCACATTCAAGGAGATTCCATCGACACGTCCAGTTGATTTGTTCGACCTGGAGCAAGCGGCGGTTGGCTTGAAAGCCGGTTTTTCGCGGAGCGGGCAAGTTGCGCAAATTCTTGCCGATATAAAAAATCGCGGGTGTTATTGATCGTGGTTTCGGTCCGCAAAGCACGGCCTTCTTTGTGGCACTGCTTGATGCGCGTCCCTTTGTAGTCGATATGCAGCGAAGGAATAACTCCGTCGGTGATCACTCGCGTGCGAAACGGCCCCGGTGTGGGCGATGAGGAGGTGACTTTGATCGAGGGTATTGTCAACGAGGAGTTTCACTCCTGAACTCGCCTCCGCATCACCAGCCAAGGATCATTCCGGGGGAGAAGAGGCTGTATGAGTTGAACAATCCATCGAAAGTGTCGTGACCGGATGCTCCCAGCCGGCAAAAATCTGCTTCGTCCGGGAGTTCATCGCGTTCAGCACACTGGCCTCGATGGCCTGCATATAGACATCGCCCTTGGTCTGGATGCTCGCGTGACGCAAGGCTCCTTGCGCATCCTTCATCGTGCCGTGCTCCTGCAGATCGGTGCCCAGAGTACGCCGCATCACCTGGAAGGTAACAAGACGGTCAGGGATACCTAGCTTCCGAGCGATCGGGCGAACCCGGCGCTTGAGGAACTAAGCTGCCCGGAGCATGCCTGGCTTGACCTTGCGTGTCCTGGTCTTCCGAAAAGCGAAGCCGGCCAGCAACAGGAGCCCGGTGCCGAGCAGCAGCAATGAGGAGGGTTCCGGGGTTGCCGAGAAGTCCGCGCCGATCGGATCGCCGCCCTCGCCGACAGCGGGGTTGATCACCCATGCTCCATTTACCCACTCATTCCAATAGTAGACGCCACCTACTTCCCAGAGGTTAATCACCCCTCCATTTGAGAGCAAGAAGAGGAGTCCGTCGACGTCCAAATTCGGCGACCCGCTTCTATTGATGACGTCGTCGTAATCGAACTGGTACCCAGCGCCAGCTCCGTAATAGGCGACCGCCCCATTCGCGTTTGGGTTTCCGATAATGCTTGCGCTCGATCCATTGATCGTGAAGGTTCCACCGGTGATGTCAACCAAGCCGCCGCCGATCGAGGTGCCGGTGAGCGTACCGCCTCCGGTGAAGCCGAGACCGCTCACGTTGAAATAAAACGGTTCTGCCTTTGCGGCCGGAGTGATCGCAAGGGCCGTTGCCAATGCGAGTAAAACGAAAAAGAGCTTCTTCATAATATCCCCCAAAGTTTGCTTCCGCAGGAGTCTCTTCTTGAGGTACGTTGCCGTTGGCCGCGAAAGGCATGGGCCCCCTGGACCAATGCTTTGGGCGGCAAACATCAAGAGCCAACAATGCCTCGTACCGGATTCACGCTAAGAATCTCCGCACCCTCGGTGCGACCTACGGGGCCCCTTGGAGCGAGGGAACAATCCGATCCTGGCCTGAAGGCGGTGCCCAGCTGCAAGCCAACACGCTCCAACAGCGTTGAGATAAATGTAGATGCACGTTCAGGGCTGAGCCATAGCTCTTTATGGGGTTAAGCCATAGCTCTTTTTGGGAGTTACTACGGCAGTTTACCGGGGGAATTTTGCGAAAGGTAAGGATCTCAAGCGGCTTGCTGTGTTGAAGGCTGCTAATTCAGAGGTTCGGGCCTTTCTGCTCCTGGTTTCAAAGATGCCGTGCCCATGCCCTGCAGACCGGCCGGTTAGCGCTCAAGTGCTAGACGAGTTAGTTACTAAGGTTCGTCGCGTAAGTTACCACGGGCCAGAAATTGCTGATTATCAGTAACCAAAATGCCGATAGACCCGGGTAGAGGAGCGTTCAAGCAAGGCTCCTGCTCAATCGAAAAGGAGGAAAGGAAGGCCATGACCCCGTCGATTCAGCGCAAGAGAGCGAATCCTCTTCGGAGGCACTATTGGTTCACAATCCTCACGGCAGCCTGCCTGGCTTCCGTGCTGGCAACTGCCGCTCTGGCTAAGACGACGCCGAGCTTCAGCCTTTCGTCCTCGGCCAGCAGTCTCACACTTCTCGTCGGCGGCGCCGGCGCGAATAGTACGATCAGCGTGACCGGTCAGAACGGCTTCAGCAGCAATGTGAATCTGGCTGCGTCCGGGCTTCCTGGCGGGGTGACCGCAACATTCAGTCCGGCAAGCACAAGCAGCAAAAGCACGCTGACGCTCACACCGGGCAGCACGGCTGTTCCGGGGACGCACACCGTGACCGTGACCGGAACCTCCGGAACTCTCATCAGCACCACCACCATTGCGTTGACCATCCCTGCGCCGAGCTTCAGCCTTTCGTCCTCGGCCAGCAGTCTCACCCTAGTCGCCGGCTATAACAATCCGGTCGAAATCGCCGTCACCAATCCGATTGGCCTCGTCAGCAAGGTGAGCCTGGCCGCATCCGGGGTGCCCGCGGGTGTGGCGGCGGCATTCGCTGCCGTCAACGCCAGCACGACTTCGCTGACCTTCACAATGAGCAGCTCGGCTGTTCCAGGGAAGTATCCGGTAACGGTCACGGGGACCTCCGGAAAGGCCACGAGCACCACAACCATCGCGTTGACCATCCCTGTGCCGAGCTTCAGCCTTTCGTCCTCGGCCAGCACTCTCACCCTTCTCGCCGGCGGCAGCAGCGCGAATAGTACGATCAGCGTGACCGGTCAGAACGGCTTCAGCAGCAATGTGAATTTGGCTGCGTCCGGGCTTCCTAGCGGGGTGACCGCAACATTCAGTCCGGCAAGCACAAGCAGCAAAAGCACGCTGACGCTCACACCGGGCAGCACGGCTGTTCCGGGGACGCACACCGTGACCGTGACTGGAACCTCCGGAGCTCTCACCGGCACCACCACCATCGCGTTGACCATCCCTGCGCCGAGCTTCAGCCTTTCGTCCTCGGCCAGCAGTCTCACACTTCTCGTCGGCGGCAGCAGCGCCAGCAGTGCGATCAGCGTCGTTAATCCGATTGGCCTCAGCAGCAGCAATGTGAACCTGGCTGTGTCCGGGCTTCCTAGCGGGGTGACCGCAACATTCAGTCCGGCAAGCACAAGCAGCAAAAGTACGCTGACCTTCACACCGGGCAGCACGGCTGTTCCAGGAACCTACACCGTGACTGTGACCGGAACCTCCGGAGCAGCCAAGAATACCGCCACCATCGTGCTGACCATCCCTGCGCCGAGCTTCAGCCTTTCGTCCTCGGCCAGCAGTCTCACCCTTGTCGCCGGCTATAACAATCCGGTCGAAATCGCTGTCACCAATCCGATTGGCCTCGTCAGCAAGGTGAGCCTGGCTGCATCCGGGGTGCCCGCGGGTGTGGCGGCGGCATTCGCTACCGTCAACGCCAGCACGACTTCGCTGACCTTCACG
>Ga0181527_1000180_pt1 | contig 73816 bp, 57 predicted proteins | sample PEATcosm2014_Bin_30_FD_119762 | JGI IMG/M metagenome (GOLD analysis project Ga0181527, IMG submission 119762) | Peatland microbial communities from MTU Mesocosm Facility, Houghton, MI, USA - PEATcosm2014_Bin06_60_metaG | ecosystem: Environmental > Terrestrial > Soil > Wetlands > Peat | place...
ATCAAGTACTACGGCAAGACACTGTATCACACCGGTCCCAACGGAAAACAAAAAGTTGCATGGGTGGACACCGAAGAAGTTGTCGCGCTGCCCTTCGACGTGCCGGTTCCCGGATACGGCAACAACACGGTTAATACGTTGCGATTGTGGAGCGCCCGCGCCGCGCACGAATTCAAATTCGAATATTTCAACAGCGGCGACTATATCGGCGCGTGCCAGGACAAATTGACAAGCGAGAATATCTCAAAGGTGCTGTACCCCAACGACAACAACCATTCCGGCAAGGAGCTTCGGCTCAAGCAGCAGCATTTCTTCACGTCGGCGTCCCTGCAAGACATCATCAGGCGCTATCTCTCGAACAACACCGATTTCAAGAATTTTCCGGACAAAGTTGCGATTCAGCTCAACGACACGCATCCGGCAATCGCCATCGTCGAGCTCATGCGGCTGCTCGTTGACGAGCACGGCCTTGTGTGGGACGATGCGTGGGACATCGCGGTGCACACCTTTGCCTATACCAACCACACGCTCATGCCGGAAGCGCTCGAACAATGGCCGGTGAGCCTTATGAAGACGCTCCTTCCCCGCCACATGGAAATTATCTACGAAATCAACAGCAAATTCCTGCGGCAGGTTTCATACAAGTATCCGGGCGAGGTGGAGAAATTGCGCGACATGTCGCTCATCGAAGAAGGGCCGGATCCCAAGGTGCGCATGGCCTACCTTGCCATTGTCGGTTCTCATTCCGTCAATGGCGTTTCCGAATTGCACACCAAGCTGCTCACCAACGGGCTCGTGCGGGACTTTTACGATATGTGGCCGGAAAAATTCAACAACAAGACAAACGGCATTACCCAGCGGCGCTGGCTGCACGCAGCGAACCAGTCTCTCTCCGCACTTATTACCGGGAAGATCGGAGAGACGTGGATCAAGAACCTTTCGGAACTCAAGAAGCTTGTTCCCCTTTCAAACGATCCCGAATTCCGGAAACAGTGGCGCGATGCGAAGCTTGTCAACAAGAAACGGCTTGCGCAGATTCTCAAGAAATGGGAAAATATCCGGCTTAATCCCGAGTTCATGTTCGACGTTCAGGTGAAGCGCATCCACGAATACAAGCGCCAGACGCTTAACATACTCCACTGCATCGCCATGTACAACGAAATAAAGGCGGGAAGAAAAAAGGACTTTGTGCCCCGGACCTTGCTCTTTGCCGGCAAGGCCGCGCCCGGGTATTACATGGCCAAGCTTCTCATCAAGTTCATCAATAACGTCGCGGGCGTCATCAACGGCGACCCGGACACCCGCGGGTTGCTCGAGGTCCATTTCATACCCAATTACCGCGTGTCACTTGCGGAATACATCATGCCCGCCACCGATGTTTCGGAGCAGATTTCCACGGCGGGTACCGAAGCCTCGGGCACGGGCAACATGAAATTCGGCCTCAACGGCGCGGTTACCATCGGCACCATGGATGGAGCCAACATCGAAATGTGGGAAGAAGTGGGCGACGAAAATATCTTTATTTTCGGCCTTCGCGCGCAAGAAGTGAACGAACTGAGGGCTAAGGGTTACAACCCCTGGGACTATTACCACAAAAACGAAAAGCTCAGGAAGGTAATGGATCTCATTTCACTGGGATTTTTCAGCCCCGAAGAGCCCCAGCTCTTCAGGCCGATATTCGACTCGCTTCTCAACGGCGGCGACCGGTACATGGTGATGGCGGATTTTGAACCCTATGTTCAGTGCCAAAAGACCATTGCCGATGCGTACCGCGACGCGGAGCGGTGGACAAAAATGTCCATTCTCAACGTCGCGAACATGGGCCGGTTTTCGTCCGACCGGACCATTCAGCAGTACGCCGAGGAAATCTGGAACGTCAAGGCCATTCCTATAGGATTTGACAACTGATACAACGGAGGTACCCTGTGGCCGCGCTCGAAACAAAACGCCGCGCGCGAAGGACCAGCGGTGCATGCGCCCGGGTCTGCGGCGCGCTTGTTGTCACCGTTGCTGCAGGCGCCCTTCCCACCCATGCAAAACTTGCCTCGTCAAAAGCGCAGGAATCGGCCATGATCGCCCGCATTGTCCCGGTCACCGAGAAGTGGCTGCGGCATGTCAATGATTCATTTGACAAGAAGGAGCCGTTCCAAAACGATATTACCGCTTTTGCACGCGACCTCGGATCCCTGGAGGGTGGCATCTTTGGCGACATGTACATTTGCACCGACGTGGCGCGCCTGTGCGTCTACGCGCAGCACAAGGATGCACGATTGTACAAGGCCATCGACGACTTCAACACCGCCGCCGACCAGTTGTGCGTTGATGACAAGGCGCGCTACTATGCGGCAAAGGCGAAGCTCTTTGCCGAGAAGCTTGTGCCGCCCGACTCGCTCAAGCGGGAATGGATTGTGCGCCTTGTGAACGACTGTTGCCTGGCCTCGCGCTACGGGGTGGACGCCGACAAGAACTGTGCCGCGGTGCGCCGTTTTGCGGACAAAAGCGGCCTCAAAGATGCGCCCCTCGACGACTATGCGTGTAGAATCTACCAGGACTACGGCAGGTTCTTTTTGACCAAAACCAAGGCGTCCGGGAAGTCCAAGGACGCGCTTGAAACAGCACTGCAGGCCATCCGGGAAATTCCCGCCCCGTCAAACATGGATTTCGGGTCGTGCGGACAGCAAAAAAGCGATGCAGACCTTCTGGCTGCCTACGATCGCAGCTTTGTACAGCCGTTGTCCTCGAATCTCGGCAAGAACAAAGATGCGTTTCTCGTGGAAGTCTGCAAGAAATTCTGGCAGCAGAAGAAACTCGTGTCACTCGCGTTGCCGCGCGTTGCCCTGCCTTCGCCCGATGCCTTCGATCTTTTTAGAAAAGCCGGAGATGATGATGCGCTCAAGGCCGACCCGCGCATCGCGACGGCAGAGCTTGCTCTTTGGAAGAAGGCCAAAAAACTTCGCGAATTCAAGACAAAATTTCCCGACCGGTACAGGCTCGCGCGCGCGGCAGCGGGCCGGTAGTATCCTTTCGAGCAGGGCGGGGGCGGCCCGACTACTGTGCAAGCCAATTGCGCATCGTATCAAGCGATGCGCTGTCCGCCTCGAGCCTGAAATCCGGCTCTCCGCTCTTGTGCATGTCGAACCACAGCATGCATTCAACGCACGAATTATCGTTCATAAATGCAAACAATTGAGCGAGCCAGTCCGGCCGGCGGGCATCCGAGACACAGCCGATTTCGGTGATCCAGAGGGGTTTCCCATAGTTCCGGACTGCACAGAGCGATGTGCCGAAAATATCCGGGAACGATTGCCACTGGTGTCCCGTGGCGGGATCGTCGCCGAAATTGTATCCGTCAAGGCCCACGATGTCCACCACGGAATCGCCCGGATAATAAGGCATCAGGTCTGCTTCCACCGTTTGGCCGCCCCAGACAACGCCGGGAGCGAAAATCCACTTGACATTGCCGGCCTGCTCCTGTGAGAATATCCGGTGTGCATGGTTCCAGGCCGAAATGAATTCTGCGGGTTTTTCTCCCCAGGGAAACCAGTAGCCGTTCATTTCGTACCCGAAACGCAAATACACGGGAACAGCGGCCAGTTTTGCCTGCCCTGCAAAAACCGACAGCGTGCTGTCCCATGCACCCTGGATGATTTCCCTCAACAAGGTGTCGTTCCTGAGGGAATCGTAGTTGAGCGAAAGGAGATTCAGGCTTATCACCGTGCCTATGGCGTGGCCCGCATTGGTTGAAACAACAGCAACGGGAAAAGGGTCGTCGATTTGCTGGAACCAGAGAATAGAGGCCGATTTGGTCCCAAACAGCGCGGTAAAGGCATCAAGGTTCGCCGAATAATCCGCATAGAGCTTGTCGGAGAAGAACCCAAAGCGCTGATTGTTGGGAAGTGTATTAACGGTGGAAGAGGCTTCGCAGATAGCAAGAGTCACCGGCGTAGGCGCGGGTTCGGTGCCGCAGAGGCAAAAGACCGCCAGAAAGCAGGCGGCGCTCCACAAACAGGGGATCCTCTTCATCACTTGAAAATAGGATCCGCCCTTTACCGGTGCAAAAGCACCGGCATCACTGATGTGCCGCCTGATCCCGAAACCGCGGCGTAATACACGCCCGCGCCGAGCCTGTTGTCTTTGGAATCCTCGCAGTTCCAGGCAGCGGTCCCGGCAGTCACGGCCAGCGTGCGGAGCAGGACCCCGGAGCACGAATAAATCTTGATATCCCGCGAGGACACCGGCGACACGACGAAATTGACAGTCGGGCCATGGCCGACATACCTTGCATGCGTAAATGCCGACACGGCATTCGCCTTCGTATCCGATCCCACCGACAGTCCCGAATTCACGACATAGATGTGTGCGGGATCGGTTTTTGCAAATTTGTCGGTAAACGTCGTTCCGGTTGGGGTAATGGTCCTGTTTTCGTCGAAGACGGTCACCGTTCCCTGCAACCCGGGAACGGTAATCGTTGCCTGCTGCGTATCGAGACAGCCGGTGAGATTGATAACGCTTGCCGCAAGCACGTACAGGCTGCCGCCGAATTCCTTTGTACAGAAGTCGATCTTCCCTTTTGGGTCTCCGGTCTGCACCGTGACCGCGATCTTCGAATCCGCCGTGCACAGCGCGCCGGTGAGCGCCGTGATACGGCCGTTCACCTGTTTGAGCATCGCTATCTGTGAATCGCTCACGCAGCACTGCGAATACGACGGGCATTTCCACGAATGCGTGAAATAGCCGATCGCGTTGGCGCCGTTGATAATGGCGAGCCACACCTCGTCGGCGATTTCGTAGGGGTATGGCCCGTCATCCGCCCCGCGCGACGGGATTGAACACCACTGGCCCGATGTGTTGACGCACTCGATCCACTGATACGTGGACTTCAGGTTCTTTGTATATTTGGTGACAAGCTCGTTCTGGCTCTCGCCCACTTTGTAAATCCAATCAGGCCTGCACCAGCCGTACACCGGATAATAATCGAAGCCGATCATGTCAGTATAGTTTGGATAGGAATAATACATGGAGTCGCTGCCGTTCATCCACGCCGGCAGCCCGTCGCCGCTGTAAAATCCCGCGGTGATGGTAAGAAGGGTGACGTGAGAAGAATCCCGCGCCTTTATGCTGTCGTATTGGGTCCGGATGAAGGAGGGCGGCACATCGTTGCCCTGCAGATCCGGTTCGTCGCCGAACACCCACCCGACCATTGCCGGATGAGCGGCCACCGAGGATGCCTGGGCTGCATTCCACGACGGAACGGCATACACTCCCTGATTCTGAGCTTCGTTGCAATACGCAAGGGCAGTCGAGCCGTCGCCCTGGCCCACAAAGGTGTTAATGCCGTATGTTTTTTCGGTTGCGATGCTCGATGCGTTTTGGAGCCATGTCATGATCGGAAAAAAGGGCTTTCCATTGAGCATCACCTCTTTGTCGGGTCCAATGGTTACCGTGGCGCCGAAACTTGCAAAGGGCAAAACGAGTAACACACCTGACAACAACGTGAGAGGACGCCTGAACATGAAACGCATGACTGCCTCCTTCCTCAATTGTACTTCGCGCGGACCAAACACTACGGCGGGATGACGGCAGACTCCACTCGTAATCGATCCCTTGAGTGTGAAATTAGCAAAGGAAATACGTGCGAGGGGCAGCGGGTATTTAATTTTTGTTCAGATGGACGGAGCAGAATCAGCAAGGAAGAATCCCGGGAGTTCAGGCACGCACTCCCGGTCATCCCGGCAGCCCTCGGGCCTATTTCCTCTCAATCAACCTTATCTCCGCCTTCTCATGCCACACCACGCTCACGTCTCCCACCATTGCCAACGGCGCGGTGAAATTCATTTCGGCATTGAGGATGCAGCCCGCGCGCACGTCGATCACGGCGGTGCCGTTGCCCGTGCCGAAAACGGGAATGTCGGTAAGGGCTGAACTGTCCGGCTTTCCGCTTCCGGCGTACCGGAATTTCCAGCTTATCATCGCCGAGTCGCCCGCCAGGACGTTAAGGGTGTAGTTGCGATAGACCTCGCACGTGACCTTGCCGCGCGCCGTTTGCATGGGAACCACATCGGTGCGCTCCCAGGTGAATCCCTGCTTCACCGGCTTTGCAGGAAGGGAGGGTAGAAGCTTGGCAAGCTGACGGTACAAATCCCACTCGAGATAACTGCTCGCCGGCATTTCCGCGGAGGTGTCTATGGAAGGGAACCCGTTTGCAAGCGATAGAGAGTAATCGGCCTTGATCAGCTTGTCGCGGATTTCCTTCTGCAGGTCCTCCTTGTACACGTCGGACTTGGTCGCCACGCTGTCGACCTTGACGCCGAGCTTTGCGGCGCCTTTTTTCGTCGCGGTGAAAAAGCATCGGATCTCCGTTGACTTTGCAGTATTCGAGGATTTTTGGCGGAAATTCCCCTGCGAAGTGTAGGTCGCCGCGTAGTTCCACTGCTGCCTGGCGCTGTAATCCGCTTTGAGTACCACGCCGCCGGCAGCCGGTTTGTCGCCGGCGAGAGCGCCCAGCGCCGTGAGACCGATAAGGACGATGCCTGAAATGCGTTTGATCCTGTTCACCATGGGTATTCCCTCCGGGTTGAGTGTTCCTTGCGGGGACCATCGCGACCAACAGAAATAAAAATAGGAAAGAACCTGTCCGCGCAACAGTATTATTTTGTCAATAGACTTCTGCGACGGGGGGCTTTTGCAGCGTCGATCAAAGCGCGGCAAGTTTCTCCATACATGTAAAATAGCGCGCGTTTCGGTGGAAAACAGCATTGGAGGCAGTGAGACAGGCGAGATCGCTGCGGGCCTTTGCGCCGCAGGGCCACGAAACCGAAGACAGTCAAAACAAATTCTGGCAAACCGGTCTTCCCGAAGCTATACTATGGTGTAGGACTGCGAGTGAGGATGCAAACATGAAGTATGTGCCCCGTTGTGCAACGGTCTTGTTTCTGGCCTGCATGATGACCGTGACCCCCACCTTTGGAAAACCGCCGGGCGTTTTTCTCGGAACCTTCGACATCGGCAAAAATCCATTGCTTCCCACAAAGGAGAACCTCCTTGCCGCGTCGGCCGACGTCGCGCGGTCGGGCTGTAAAAAGACGATCCGGGTTCTCGCGCTGGTCGACCCGTCTTTTTCTCCCGCGGCGCTCGCGCCTGCCGGGTGGCGGCTTGTCTCGCAAATCAAGGATGTCGCGTCGCTTGAAGGGTGCGAGCGCACCGAGCCTTTTCTTACTGCCATGCCCGGCATTCTCTCCGTGGAACACCGGACGAGAATTTTTACCTCCATGGACTCGGTGCGCAGCCAGTCGCATATCAACGAGGTCCTTGGTACGGTTTACAGTCCGCTGTCCAAGCATTTCACCGGCAAAGGCGTGATTTTCGGGATCATAGACGCCGGGTTCGAACCCCATCACCCTGCTTTTCTCGATTCCCTCGGCCATACCCGGTTCCTCGGCCTGTGGGACCAGACCGACACCACAAACAACAAGAACCGGTTCGGCTACGGCCGCATCAGATGGCAGCCGGAACTTGACAAAGACACATCCTATGTGACGCAAGACCCTGCCCACGGCACGCACACCGCAAGCGCGGGCGCAGGGTCCGACAAGGCGCATCCCTATTATGGCGCCGCGCCCGACGCCACAATTCTTGCGGTGACCTACGGCAGCGACAGCGGTACGACGGCCGATATCGTCAACGGGCTCAACTGGATTTTCTCCGTTGCGGATTCCCTCAAGATGCCGTGCGTGGTGAACATGAGCATCGGCCTGCAGGAAGGCCCGCACGACGGCACGTCTCTTGTCGACCGGACCGTGGACGCGCTGTCGGGTGCAGGACATATTGTTGTGGGCGCTGCAGGCAACGACGGCGCCACAAAGGCCCACATCGCATTTTCGCTCGCCGCAGGCGAGACAAAGGGAACGTGGGTTGACGCCACGTATGTCCAGGATTCCATAAGCGCCGATAGCGCGAAATGGCTGGGCTATTCTCTTATCGACATGTGGGGCGAGCCGAACGTTCCCTTTTCCGACACTCTTTACATTTTGACTAACACTGTGGGATCCTTCAAGAAAAGCGGCACGGCCCTGACGACAAACATTAGAACCGCATCCCAGCAAACCCAGGACAGGCTTCTCTGGCCCAACGCCGTACTCGGGCCTGACACCCTTATAATTCAGACCTTTGTGGAAAAGGCCAACGCCCTTAACAATAAGCCCCATATGGAAATCTTTGTGTTCACCACCAATTGGAGTTATATCGCCGGCGTGCGCGTCACGTCGAGCGCGGCCTGCACCGTTCATGCATGGAACTGCTACAAGATGGGCTTTGTTGGCGACAACATCACGGGGTTTCAAGACGGCGACACCACCATAACCATCAACGAAGTGGGAAGCACGGCAAAAAGCATCATATCGGTGGGCAGCTATTTCAGCAAGACCGTGGTGACGAGTTGGAACGGCACGGTGACAGGCCTGGGCGACACCACGCTGAACATGTGGGCGCCGTGGTCAAGTATCGGCCCAACGGTGGACGGAAGGATCAAGCCGGACATCTGCGCGGGAGGGCGCTGTCTTACAAGCGCCGCGTCAAGCACCCCGGATGAAGATCCCACCCGCGTCGTGGTGTGGCCGAACCCGGCCAATAATTACGGCCGCTATGCTTGGTCGCAAGGGACTTCTCTCTCCGCGCCCGTTGTTGCCGGCATTGTCGCGCTTATGCTCGAGGCCGACCCGACCCTTACTGCTTCGAGTGCTCTACAAATCCTGCAGCAGACCGCAACCAAGGACAAGTATACCGGCCCCCTCACTACGCCCGACGTGCGCTGGGGCGCCGGAAAGGTCAACGCCCTCGGAGCGCTCGAGGCAATGGGCATTCCCGTGGCTTTACGGCATACGCCTCAGTCTCCATCGCGAACGCAGCCGGTTCTCTTGAAACGCAAGGGATGGAATATTCTGACGCTGCAGGGTTTTGCGGGCGCCATGCCCCAAAAAGTCTTTGTCGAGCTGTTTAATGTGCAAGGACGGCTGCTCGCTTCCATTCCCGTGTCGGCCAACGGCATCGCACGAGTGCCGGAGCACGTGGCACAGGGTTGTTTCATCGCACGTGCCCAGTGGCTGGGAGGGAAGACGGAAGAGCAGATGTTTTCGGGGTTGTGAGTCTTGAATTTCCTATGCGTATAATGCGTTCATGCTACTCTGGAGGGGAAACCGTGTCCGGTTTCCCCTGGGGCGCAGCTGCCTGTCGCCGAGTACGGCGACAGGCGATCTACACCCACACCCCTTCCTGCGAAGGTGCTCACCTAAGGCGCTCGCTTGATGCTCGCGCGGTGTAGCACCTTCGCAACGCAACCATGTATGTGTGCCGCACGGCGGCACCAAAACCAAAGACAAAATTCACGGATGCGAAAGCCTGATCATTTGCGTCAACGAGGAAAACCATCAACCCTTGCATTACTATTTTCATCATTCAAACTATCTTTGTACGCTCGCTGGCTTCAAGACTAAAATCCCGTTCCTCGCTATTTTTCCCATGTCAAGTCCCTTTGTAGAGCCCGAGGCATCGATTCTCCCGATAAAACATCCGTTCGGCGTATAAGCATCATAGGCTCCGGACGGAAGGCCGTGAAGATTTCCCAGTCTTGTCACGAGCACGGCGGCAAGCCTGCCCGTTTGCAAACGGGGCGCGGCCGTTTCCAAAACGTGTGCAGGGCCCGAGAAATTTGCGTGCCCGGCCGTAATCGCATCGGGACTGAGGGGAATATTTGTATCCGTCAACTGCTGCCCGTAAAAGTCGGTTACGCGGACGGTAAACGGCCCCGGGCCGAGGCCGGTTGTGTCCACAAAGTAATTGTACTCCATGCGGGGAACCTGCACAAACGTATCGTTCCGGAGCGCCTCCAGTTTGGCAACCGGCGTCCGGTGGTTGAGCACCTGAATGCCGATCCACCATGCGTTGCTGCCGGTTTTGACCCGGTATTCGATGGGGCCGGAAACATTCGTTTCAACGTACCACCAGGTGATCGCCACGCGTCCCTGGATCGTGTCCGCGATGGTTGCAAACGCCTGCTTGCTTAAGTCAACATTGCCCCTGGGGCATTCCGGGCACCGGTCCACGATGCGCACCGTCACCTCGCCCTGCGGCCCCTGAATGCGGATCGACGCGCCGCACACCCGTGCGGTATCGTACTCGGTATTGTTCATGGCGCATACCATGAGGTCGCTCGGCGACGGGCCGAACATGCAGTTGCCGTCGCCGGTTGCATTGTAATAGGTTGCCTGACCGGAATGAATCACGTTACCGCTGTCGGGCTGTGCATATGCAACAAGGAATGCCGCCGCCACGAGTGCCGGAGCAAGAAAACGATTCATGAGTCCCGCCCTTTCGCCTATCGGTCGAGGTTGAGCGCCACGGTCGATCCGATCCTTGCCAGATACTCCCCTGTTGCAACCGGAATGTTGGCCGTGCCGGTGCAGGCCGCACTGAAGGTAAGAACCACGGTTCCAAGGTCGATGCCTGAATTTCCGTTCGATCCCTGTATCTTCATGTCGCGAACCATGGCATAGCCGCCCCGGGGGTTCCGGCGGCAGGAAGAAGGCGTGATGGTAACGCCGATCATCACGGCCTGGATGATTTCGGTGGTGGAGGGAGAAACGCCCAGATACTGGCTCGCGCCGTACAAGGTATAGACTTCGCCGCCGGGGTTCGCACCAGCAGGCAGTTTTACAAGCGTGATCCACGCCTTCTGGTTTACGGCAACGGAACTGTCGGTGGGAAGCGTTAGAGGAATTCCCGAAAGCTTGACCGTTACGAGCGAATCGGTGATCTTTGTATTGACCACCAGGCTCGAGTCGGCGTTGACGTCTTCGGACGCGAACACGACCATGGTACCCGACGTGTCGCGCGTCATGGGCACGAACGCGATATCCTTGAGGGTGAACGATCCGTCGCTGACGTTCGTTTGCGTAAAGAACACCGATGCGACCGCGGTGTTCGAGTCGCTCCACAATCCGACGACCATCATGGTTCCGTTCACACTGTCGCTTCCCACGGGCAAGGGATAGGCGCGGTCAACGGCGATTTGGACGACCGCATTGCAGGGAAACGAATCCGACGTTCGCTCAACGCTCACGCCGGGGATCACGGCTTTGTTCATCGCATTCATGGCGATGTTCGCGGCATAGGCGAGCGGCAGGCTCACCTTGACCGCCTTGGTGAACGCGTCGATCTGCGGGGCCTTGTTGAATTGCTGCACGACGTTGTTGATTTGATTGACGCATGCGCATATCGCCAGCAGAGCGCCTGCAAGAACACAGAGAAAAGGGTTTGTTTTCATGCGGTTCCTTTCGCGGACGTTGTTTTTGTGCCAAAGGTAATTGAGGGGTGCCCCGGCTATCCCTTTTGCAGAAGCATTACGCCGTTTCGCAGCAACAACACGGCGAAAATAAAGAGAACCATGCCGAGCGACTTCATGATCAATGAGTAGGCATGATCACTAACCAGACCCCGTGACCGACCTACGGTAATTGCGACGGCAACCTTGGCCCCGGCAAGACTCGACAAGAAACATACCGGAAAAAGCTCGCCCGCCGTGTGCGACTGCGGCCAGACTCCAAGCACAAGCGGCGTACCCACCGTTAACCAGAATATATAGGGATGAGGGCTCAAAAAGTTGAGAACAATTCCTTTTCGCAACGATCCAGCCGGATTCCGCAAATCGTCTCTCTTGAGCTTCGAGGTGCGGACGCTTTGGATTCCCAGCCAGCATACGAACAGCGCACCGGCCAAGGTGACTATTCCAAGCACCGACCCGGCCCTTGTGAACCGGGAAAGGACAAGCATTGAAAGGGCGATGATTGGCGCATCCGTGAAGAACGGCGCAAAAGCCACCTTTACGCCTTCACGCGCTCCGTGCGAAAGAGTTTGGGAAATCGTGAGCGCGAGAAGCGGGCCCGGTGAGAATCCGGCGGCAAGGCCGAACACGAGTGCGGCCCCGACGGTCCCGACAATGACGGCATGGTTCAAAGGCGCCGTGTAAAGCTCCTTTCGCGCACCGTCCAGGGGAAACGCGAGAAGCAAACGGTTGACAGGTTCCGCAATGAGGCTTTCCCGCAAACTCTGCCGACCAGAAATATATACCATGGTGCCTGACGATCGGAGATTTCCCGGCCGCAAACCATGGCCGCATTCCGCTTTTCCCAAAATGAAAATATGCATTCCCGGAACCAGCGAACAGCCACGAAACAAAATTGGAAACAATTTTCCCCTTTGGTAGTCTAATACCTATAAGACAAACGGGTTGACACTGTCTCAATTGAACTGGTACGCGAATTGCAGACAAGTGTATGTGTCAACCCAATAACACTTAACAAAGGAGCGGGTATGGCCCTTGCAAGCAAAAGTGAACTCATCCGGTTGCAGAACACCCTCAAGACCGATGAGGCTATTGCCAAGAAGTTCGGCGTGACAAGGCAGGCGATCCACCAGCTACGCGCCAAATACGGAATTGAATCGAGGAGAGCGCTCAATCCGGCACGCGACAAAAAAATCCTTGCGATGTATAAGAGCGGAAAAACCGGACTGGAAATCGCAAAGAAATTCGGGCTGTCGGTGTCTCAAACGTACAGAGTGCTTTCGACAAAAAAGAAGTAGCCGCCGAACGCCTTCGTTTTCGCGGTGAGGCCCGCGCGTGCGGGCCTCACGATTGTACATGAGGAAGTCTTACACCATCACGAGTACCAGGAGGCTCAAATGAAAAGAATGGTTCTTGCAATGACATTCGCGGCGTTTGTACTGTTTCCCGCCGGGCAGATTTGTGCCCAGCCCCCGTCGCGCGGGGCGGTTGCAGAGGAACTGGGAGACCATCCGCGCATTGCGACCGCAATAAGGGACCTGGAAGATGCGGTTGCCTACATGGAGGCCGCGCCCCATGATTTCGGCGGGCACAAGGCTGCTGCAATTGCCGCTTCGCGCAAGGCAATCAACCAGCTTAGAAAAGCCATGGCATATCGTGCAAGAAGGGACGACAGATAAGGCGCTAACGTGGAATAGGCAATAAGGGCATGTTTTTTTTCGGGCGCTGATTTCTCAATAGTGAGAAGCAGCGCCCTTGTTTTTATGCCGCGCCAGTCATAATGATTGTTGCTGTTGAAAATTGCGTTGGTGTGAAACAATGTTTTGATCAAAACTTCGGGTTGGGGTGAAGTGCAACAATTCATCTCGTTGGAGGTCTAAGCGCTTAACATCTCATCGCCTCCCTTCCCGCTGTTCCTCTCCGCCCGGCACACACTATTTTCGATAGGTTTGCAATCGCATCACCCTTTTGTGCCTCGGGAGTAATCCACACCAATGCGCGTGCCGTCGATTTCCTTCGCCCTCATGCTCGCTTCAGTCGCCTGCGTCACAAGCGATGCCGCAAACGAAACCGTCCACGCATGGATCACCACCTCCACCGCCACGTGGGTGGCGCAAGGGCTGCAACCAACCGATACCGCCGTGTTCACCGGGGATTCGCAAACCGCAACAACGACCATAACCGTCAACGACAAGATCCGGTACCAGCAATGGGAAGGCGCGGGCGCGTCGTTTACCGACGGCGCCGCCTGGCTCATCGACAGTATCGTCAAACCTGAATTGCGCGACAGCGTCATGACCATGCTGTTCGACCCGCGGAAAGGCATCGGCGTGAGCTATCTCCGCAACCCCATGGGTTCGTCGGACCTCACGCTCTCGCGCTATACCTACGACGACAATCCCGCCGACAAAAACGACTCCACCCTCCCCCATTTCAGCATCGCCCACGACCTTATGGACGTGCTGCCGCTCACCAAACAGGCCAGGAAGCTCAACCCGGCGCTCACCCTGCAGATGAACGAATGGAGCCCGCCGGCCTGGATGAAATCGAACAACAGCGTGGTGGGCGGCGCAATCCTTCCCCAGTGCTATGCGCACCACGCAAACTATTATGTCAAGACCATAGAGGCATACGAGGCCGAAAGCGTGCATGTCAACTATGTGACGCTCAACAACGAACCGTCGTGCTGCGACAGTATCGACTATCCGTCCGTTTCCAAGATGGGAACCGACACGATGCGCACCATGCTGGAGAGCTATTGGCTGCCCGCGTTTGCGGCCAAAAAACTGACCACCAAGATCCTGCTGCTGGATTTCAATCCCGATCACATCAGTCTTGTCGAGCCGTTTTTGCCCGACCCGCAGATACAAAACAGCCCGTTCATAGGCGGCGTTGCGTTTCACGGATACGGCGGAGACCCATTGGTCCAGACCACGGTTTTCGACCAATACGGGTACAACATATTCTTTACCGAATGGTCGGGCTTCACCGACGGACAGGCCCAGCAGGAAGCGGACATGCTCAAGATCGTGTCGGTAATCCGCAACTACGCAAAATCGTTTGTCAAGTGGCCGATCGCCACCGACGAAGAGTTCGGCCCGCACGTGGGCGGCTGCGACGGCTGCAGGGGGCTTCTCCGGGTGTGGCGCTACGACGCGCAGAAAAAGGGCACAGTGGATTTCCGGATCGATTACTATGACGTGGGGCACATCACCAAGTTCGTGTCGAACGGGGCGTACCGGATCTTTTCCTCGTACGACTCCCAATTGCTCAATGTTGCGTTTGCAAACCCGGACGAGTCCATCGCCCTGCTCGTGTTCAACGACACGCTCGCCGACAGGACCATAAAAGTGGCCTGGGGCGGCCAGTCGTTTGTCTACACCGTGCCGTCAAAGGCTAGCATCACCTTTTTGTGGGCGCCCTCGGTGGGCATCCGGGATCCGGCCGCGCCGTCTCCCCCGCCCGGTCGGTCCGTGTGGGTGCGGCGTACGGCGGGCGGCTTTTCCGTTGGTTTCCCGCCGGCTGCTATGTGTTCGGTCGAGCTGTTCGACGTGCGGGGACGCGCCCTTGCCGAGCGCCAGGCTGCGGGCGGCACGTCGTTTCTTGACACGCGCGGGTTGGCGAGGGGAACATATTTCGTGCGGGTCGCGGGCGAAGGGATTGCGGTGGTGAAGGCGTGCGTGTGGGATGGCGGGCGGTAAGGGAAGAGGCCTCGCAACGACAAAAGATAACAATCTGAAAGAAGTTCACGAATCGTGAATGCAGATGCTGCAAAGTCATTTGCTGAAGGTAAGAGTGTGCTTATCACGGGTTGCTCCTCCGGTATAGGACGGGAAACCGCAGTCGTATTGGCACGGCATGGGTTTACCGTATTCGCCACTGTCAGGAAAGAAGTCGACGCCCGGAACCTACGTCTTCTCAACATTCCCAATCTCGTGCCCATCTGCCCTGTTGATCTTGCCAGCATCGACCACATACATAACGCGGCAAACCTGGTTGCCGACGAATTGGCCCGGAGAGGCAACCATGGTCTGTATGCACTAATCAACAACGCGGGCGGCGGTTCACCGGCGCCAGTTGAAGTAATGGACTTGGATGAATTTCATCAAGAGTTGCAAACGCGCCTCGTGGGATCGGTTGCAATGGTCCAAGCATTCCTGCCGTTGATCCGTACGGCAGGCGGAAGAATCGCATGGATAATGACTCCGGCGATCATCCCGACTCCTTATGTGGCAAGTATTCACTCATGCGATTTTGCGGTTAATTGCATCGTCCGTACGCTTGAAATCGAGCTGAAACCCTGGAAAATTCCAACGATTATGATACGATGCGGCGGCATAAAGACGCCGGCCGGATTAAGAACAACCGCTGATGTCGAGGCGATTCTGAGAAAAGAGCCTTTTGATCGTGTCGCACTCTATAAAAAGGCTTTGCAGAAATGGTCAAAAGACATGGCAGAATTCGACACAAAACGGACGGAACCGAAAAAAGTCGCGGAAATAGTTCTTGAAGCCCTGTCGGCGCGACGCCCCAAACGACACTATTCAATTGGGCACATGTCAAAAGCAGCCCGTTTTCTTGAAGCCCTGCCGCAACCTGTTACTGATTGGATTTTGAAAAAGCGATTTTAAGGTTAGACGTACTTCACGCATCGCTCAGCATAAACTCCGCGAAGCACCAGCACTACCATTGCTTTCGGGAAAGAAGAAGATAAGACAAATTAAAATGCATCTGGATGGCTGAGCCGGTACGACCTTGACCCCGTGCACACCCACACCTGACAATCCCGCAACAACGGTTCCACGACAGATCACCCTTCCATTCTCCTGCTGCCTTATACCATTTTACAGGTTGACAATCATTGTGCGTTTCGCGCCGGAGGAACAATGACCAAGACCATGGCCCTTCTCACACTGTTCATGGCGACACTCTGTTTGGGACAGCCGATCCACCCGGACTCGACGCGCGCTCCATCAGGAAACGGTTCTACCGGCAATTTGGCTGCCGATTCAACAACATCAGCCTCTTCCCGGTTCGACCTTGTCCCCCCGGCGCAGTTCGATTCGTTCCTCACCATTTTGTCGCATCAGGGCATTGTGATCGAAAAGAGCACGGTGACGGCCATGGGGTTCACCCGCGATTCCGTGGACACCGCACAGCGCCTGTTCATGATATATCTTGACAAATCGGGGCAGCCGGTAAAACGCAGCTTTGCAATCGAACAGGGCGGGAAGTCGGCACCGCCTCCCCCGGCGCAGGCCGCTCCAAAGCAAGGCGGAAGCCAGCCGGTAAAACTCAGGCAGGACGGCAGAGTTTACTTCATGATAAACTGCGCGGTCAAATCGCTGTATGTCTACCCGTCCGGACTCTCGTGGGCGTTTCCCGGAACAAACGGGCAGGTAATAACCGGCATTTCCCTTCTAGCCCTGGGGGCCTCGCTGTACGGATCGTATGCATACACGCAGAAAAGGGAACTGGGATACGGGCGCGTGGAAATGATGAATTACGGCGGCGACCTGGGAGTTGCCTACCCGCTCCTTCTTGCCACGTTCGGGGAAACATCCTTTGGATGCCGGTATGGCAACCAACTGCGCGGATGGGGCGAGATGCTCGGGTTTCCGCTCGGCATCTTTGCCGGGTCGTACACACGATTCGCGGGCAATTTCGAGTACGGCGACGCGTCCCTCATGACAAGCGAAAGTAAATTCGGGTTCCTGTACGGCTTCATCATCCCCCTGTATTTCCACGATCCGGGAACGTCCGAATATTTCAGCCTTTCAACCGGCTTGACAATGGCGCTTGTCCCGGCCGGTTTCTACCTGGGTACGCTGCTTGTCGGCGACCGGAACTATTCGGCGGGAAGGAGCGTATTTGTCACAACGTCGGCTGTTTTGGGCGCGGCAACCGGCGCGCTTCTGCCCACGCTGTGGGAAGAGGGTCACAAGGAAGTGTATGCAACAACCGTGTTGCTGGGGCATGTTCTGGGCACTCTATACGGGTTCACCTACATGGGAGACCATTCTTACAGTTTTGGCCAAGGCATGTTTATGATCGCGTCGGCTGCCACAGGCACCGCGGTGGCTGAGGCGGTCCCGCTCATCGCGCGATCCAACGAGCAGCGTTTCTATGTCGGCGCCGGCATTGTGGGTTCCTGGGGAGGACTCATGCTCGGTGAATTGCTTGCACGACAACTGTTCGACAGGTCGGGCCGCGACAATCCAAAGACCGCGTCGGTGTCGTTCCCGGGCCTGTGGCAGGTGCCACTGTTGTGGGCGTGCTCAAAAGGCGGACTAAAGGGAGTGTCGACCGGCAATGCGCCGCTGGTGGAAGTGGCCTTCTGAGAATTGTAGAGTGTAGATTGCGGATTAAAAGAAGCGGTGAGCCTGTACCGGCGAGGGTTCGTGCCCACAGCATCCGCCGCTTTACAACAGCGCTTTTTGAATCAGCAACTCGCCGAATGTTTCCGCATCTTCTTGTGTCGCGAAGCAACCGGCGGGAATGTAAAAATACTGCTGCTGCGAGAGAAACAGCAGGTAGTACGAGCCGTACCGTACGGCCTTGGTGATGCGGGAAAGGGGGAACTCGGTTGCAGCGCCGTTCTCAAGAACAACCGTGAGCGTATCGCCGGTGATGATGTATTTCCGCCGGGCGTAGATATTGGCGTTTTCCGGAGAGTTGACATATCTGAAAATGGAAACGGGGTTGTACGCAAACAGGAGCGCCAGGAGGCCCAGCCCCAGCCACAGAACAAGAAATTCTCCTTTCGACACCGCATTGAAGATGCCTACGCCCAGCAGCAGGGCCATCACGGTCCACAGCGACCACCTGCCGGAATAGGTCCTGCGCATCAGGATCCGGAAGAAATCTTGTTTGGTAATGACCACGGTGTTGGTTTCCAGCCTCATGTGCGCCTTTCGGATCCCAATTACACTTCGAGGATCCTGCACGTAAACACGTAGTTGAACACGACGCCGCCGATTTCAAGCGGAAGAACCACCTGGGCCGTCCTGCCGAGATCCCGGCTTGAAAATATCGGGACCATGGACCAGCCGCCGCTGCCGTACAGGTATGCGTTGACATTTTCGGAAGGCAGCATTATCTCCGACACGGTTTCGCCTTTGAAAACCGCCGTCGGCTTTTGCTGCACTTCTTTCTGGGCATAATTAACGTCCCGATGAATCACCCTCTTGCGCTCGCCGCGAGTATTGACATATGCGGCCTTTTCCCAGAGAATGGTGATGGTCTGAGCGGTCTTGTTTTTAAGAGTGAACTCCACATAATAGGTTGAAATGGAGAGTACCACATCGACAAGGCTGTCGGTGATCTTATACCGTGTGGTCGTGGTGTCCGGCACCTTCACGGACGCAACCGGGCTCGCGCTTTCAGGCGCAATGCCCTGCCGCTGGGCGTCGAGCAGGGAAAAGTTGTAATGGTACCCGCCGGCGCATGAGGCAAACAGGACGACGAGGGAAAGGAAAACAACTTTTTTCATACGACGGATTCTCCCGGGAGTTCCCGGTTGATGGCCTCAACACGGGACTCCCTCCCGAATAAAATAGCTGGAGCGGGCAGAGGGCGGAATAAAAAAGGCAGGGATATTCTCCCTGCCTCTTCTACATTCAATCATGACGGTAAAGAGCCTACTTGATGAGCGGAACGATCAGGAGCGCCACGATGTTCACCACCTTGATCATCGGGTTGATGGCCGGGCCTGCCGTGTCTTTGTAGGGATCGCCAACGGTGTCGCCGGTGACCGCAGCTTTGTGCGCGTCGGAGCCTTTGCCGCCGAATGCGCCGTTCTCGATGAATTTCTTGGCATTGTCCCATGCGCCGCCGCCGCTGGTCATGGCGATTGCCTGGAACAGTCCGGTCACGATTGCGCCGATAAGCACGCCGCCGAGCGCTTCTTTGCCGAGGATAAACCCGACAAGAATGGGAGCCGCAACGGGAATGAGCGCGGGCAGCATCATCTGCTTGATCGCGCCTTTTGTCACAATGTCAACGCACGTGCCGTACTGGGGTTTCTGTGTCCCTGCCATGATGCCCGGGAACGCTTTGAACTGGCGCCTTACTTCTTCAACGACACCGCCGGCCGCCGTGCCCACGGCTTCCATGAGAAGGGAGCCGAAGTAGAAGGGCAACAGCCCGCCGATGAACAGGCCCACCAGCACCCTGGGGTCGGACAGATCAAATGCGATAACCCCGCCGAACGAGCGCGAAAATTCTGCAAACAGTACGAGCGCCGCGAGGGCAGCCGAACCGATGGCATACCCTTTTGTCACCGCCTTGGTGGTGTTGCCCACTGCGTCGAGCGGATCGGTGATGTTGCGGACCGCTTCGGGCAGCTCCGCCATTTCTGCAATGCCGCCGGCGTTGTCGGTAATCGGGCCGTAGGAGTCGATGGCGACGATGATGCCGGTCATGGACAGCATTGCAACCGCGGAAAGCGCAATGGCGAAAAGGCCTGCGGCCGCGTTATTAAACCCGTTTCCGAGAGTAAAAGCTCCAAGGATCGCGGCGCTGATGACCAGGGCCGGAAGCGCGGTTGACTTCATGGACACGGCAAGACCGGCTATGATATTTGTGGCGTGGCCGGTCTGGCTCGCGCTCGCGATATGCTTGACAGGACTGAAACTTGTGGAGGTAAAGTATTCGGTGATCATTACGATGAGGCCCGTGAGAACAAGACCGATGACGGCCATGCAGAACACGTTCATTGCCGAAAAGACTTGCTGGTCGGCAGGAAGTTGCTTTATGAAAAAGTCTGAAACAAAGTAAAAGGCAACCGCGGCCAGTACGCCGGAAACCGCCAGGCCCTTGTACAGCGCCCCCATGATGTACTGCTTCTTCCCCATCTTGACAAAGTAGGTGCCGATGATCGATGCGATGATGGAAATGCCGCCGATGAGGAGCGGAAATTCCACCCATTTGCTTTCCGCGCCGAACACCGTTTTTGCAAGAAGAATCGCGGCAACGATGGTCACCGTGTAGGTTTCGTAGAGGTCCGCGGCCATTCCTGCGCAATCGCCGACGTTGTCGCCGACATTGTCCGCGATGACCGCAGGGTTACGCGGATCATCTTCGGGAATTCCGGCCTCGACTTTTCCAACCAGGTCCGCACCTACGTCTGCGGCTTTGGTGTAGATGCCGCCCGCGATACGCGCGAACACGCTCATGAGCGAACAGCCGAACCCGAGCCCCACAAGTGCATGGAACCTGTCGTCCACGCTCACGCCGGGAATATGTTTCATGAGAAGATAATAGCTTGTAACGCCCAAGAGGCCGAGACCGACAACCATGAGACCTGTTACGGATCCGCCTTTGAACGCCAGGGTGAGTGCCTTTTGCAGCCCGCCTTTCGCGGCTTCCGCAGTCCTCACGTTCGAGCGGACCGTCACCATCATGCCGATATACCCGGCAAGCGCCGATCCCACGGTGCCGATGATGAATCCAACCGCCGTCCAAATTCCGAGAAAATACAGAAGGATGACCATTACCACCGCGACCATTGCAACAGTCCGGTATTCGCGGTTGAGAAACGCAGAGGCCCCTTCACGAACCGCGTCGGAAATCTGCCGCATGCGGTCTGAACCGCTCGGCTGCCGCATGATCCATCCGGCGGTAATGAGGGCATACAGTACTCCCAGGGCGCCAGCCCCGAGAGCAAACCATGTGATGTAATTCATTCTTGCTTCTCCTCAGTTAAGTGTTTCAAATCATCGTACATTGGTTTAAGAACCGAATAACCATAGTACCGTCCGGACACCTCCTCATTATTATGTGGAATAATGGTGAATACTACCGTTATATGAATTGGGGCTGATTGGCTTGGGCAGAGATTAGATCTTGTTGCAGTCATAGGGTCAGTTTGAACGCATGGATCTTGGCCAAAAACCGACGGCATATCAAAATAAATTCCGGTAGGACGAGGCAAAAGACATGAGTGAGGGGCAGGGAAATCGGTGCCTGACAATCTCGCTTGCCACGGGTAGCGGCGGACTGGGCGAATCGTCTGGATTGTGCGAACTGCGCATGAATGAACGAAACCCTAGTTCCTGGTTCTTCCAACCTCGGTCCGCAGGAGCGCCGAGACCACGGTCACGGAATCGGGGATCTCAAAGGAGACCGCCTCTTCTCCTGAGATCCACTCGCGCTTGTCCTGGAACATGGTTGTGCTCTTTACAACGAGGCAGTACTTTCCGGGTTTGGCAAGGAATGACGGCGTTACGTCCTGTTCCACTGAGATATCGGTCCGCTTGCCGGATTCGCGGTTGACCAAACTCACGCTGTACGAATAAATGGAATTGCCCGAAAGGGTCACGATGGCGTCGCTCTGGGAAAACGCCTTCTCGATGATTGCCTCGGGGCAATTGGGTTCAGGGCAGAACACGCGCTGCCACAGGGCCTTGTAGTCTGCCAGCGCGGCCTTTTTCATTTTCACCTCGTACACGAAATTCTCGTATTTCACCTGTGGCATGCAGCGGTCAAGCCCTTCCATCAGCGGGGAAACGGCGGGCGGCATTTTCTTGTCCACATTTAGCCAGTCCGCAAAATCCGTAATGGGTTTCTCCCACGTCTGGGGATTGAGATTTGCGGCCGTGGTCTTGTCCGGAATTCCCGTGAAGGCGCGCCCCTCGGTGAGCTTTACGAGCGCGGCGGCGTAGGCCGACATTGCCGCGTCGTACTTGCCCGACTGTTCCAGGGCAGCGGCCGACTTTGCGCCCGACGTTGCCGCTTTCCTTGGCGCAACGGTAAACGCCAGTACGGCAATGATGGCGGCAACAACCACGATCGAAAGAACCGTCAGCAGTTGTTTATTCATCGGTGGCTCCTTTGTTTTGGAAGGTCCGTTTGGCCGGCCAAGGGCTTGCAGGGATCTCCCGCAGGATAGACACCATCGCCGGTCTGAATAATCACGGATACCGGTACCATCGTCAAATAATCTATCTTTAGGAGGGCGCCGTTCCAAAGAAAATACATTTGCGACCCCAGTCTTCCGCAAACCGGACAACCATGCATCACCTCCTTTGCCCGACCCTCGGAGCAGTCATAGTGGTTCTTTCCGGCTGCGCCGGACGGATGGTGACCTATTCAAACGACCCGGCAAATATTCTTCTCGACCAGAGCAAGACCGCGTTGCGCATCCCCCTTGACAGCCTGCATGTAGCCTATATCGACAACACCTCGCCAGTTCCGGATACGCTGTTCAACGATTCCTTCTTCATCGAGGCTGCCAACGGCCTGCTTTCCTACGAGATCTCCAGGAATTTCAAGATGTCCCAGTGCGGGCGCGATTCAACGGATTCGCTCAACGTGTTCCGGCGCAGCGGGTATTCGAGGCTCGGAAGCGACACAACCTATGTGCAGAATATTTCGAACCATGTCCGGCAGCTCGCCGCAAAGTACCATGCTGATCTCGTTGTGGTGCCCTATTCGCTGACTGTCAAGTATGTGACGATCCGGCCCGCCGGATGGCGGCACGACCGGTTCGGGCCCGCCTACGAGCGGCCCGTGTCCTACACCGCCAAGACGACGTTCCACGTCCAGATATGGGACAAGACGGGCCGCATCATTTACGAGCGCGAGGGCCGCAGTGACACGGGCCGGCCCATTTTGTATTCGCTCCTCAAGAAGGAAAAGCACCCCGACAAAGACATCGTGAAATACGCGAAGCGCTTCTACGCTCCACCGCTTGTCAAGTCTTTATACAATTCCATCAGGCTGGCGATGATGGTGAGAATATGAGTGATTTTCTTGGAGGGCAAAGCCAAGCCTCTCTAAAAAGTTGACAGAAGTTCTGGGCGTTTCCCTCGTCTGCGTTGGAACGCAGTCTCGGGTCGGCCCTCCTTTCGGGCCACCCCTTCGGGTGCTTCCAAGGGTCGTCGGCCTTTCGGCCTTGGTGCCGGACCGCCTTGGTCGCCTGCGGCGCGGGCCAGCCGGCACCGCGCTCCAGCGCGCCACTCCAGTCCGGCCTAACGCACGCATGCAAATGAACCATGATCAAACGCTCGTGAGCGCGATGCGGGCGCTTGGGAAACAGAAGAATTCTTTATGCAGGAAGAAAAGAAATCCTGGAAGAACCGAAAACCCGTTCAGTTCGTGCTGCTGTTCTGTCTTGTCATGATGACATACTTTGTGATCGAGGTGCTACCACTCAACGTGGGGTCAAAGCACATCCCGTGGAGCCGGATTCCTTCACATATACAACACCGGCTGCCGGTTATCGTCCTCATCGCCCTTGCGGCGTCAGCGGTGCTGGTCGCAAAGCAGAAGAATCCAGGCGAAAAGTAGCAAAGCCCGTGTCCTCCGTGTCTCTATGGTGAATCTTCACCCCAATCCACACGCCGCCTCTGCCGCCTCGACCGTCTGCCGCATGAGCGTGGCAATGGTCATCGGCCCTACCCCACCCGGTACCGGCGTATATGCATGTGCGACAGGAGCAGCCGCTTCCAGGTCCACATCGCCCACACCGCCCGGATGATACCCTGCGTCAACAATCACCGCGCCTGGCCGTATCCAATCGGCTTTGATGAATTTCGGCTTCCCCACCGCGCCCACAACAATGTCGGCGCTGCGAACGATACCGGACAGATCATTGGTTCTTGAATGACAAACGGTAACCGTTGCGTGTTTGTTAAGGAGCATCAGCGCCATGGGTTTGCCCAGGATCGGGCTGCGGCCCACTACCACGGCGTGCGCCCCGGCCAGGGGAATCTTGTAATGGTCGAGCAAGGCCATGATTCCCGCGGGCGTTGCGCTGCCGTACGCAGGCTCGCCCATCGCCATGCGGCCGAACCCGAGGCACGTCACTCCGTCCACGTCCTTGGAAAGCGCGATGGCCTCGAAGCATTTCCGTTCGTCAATGTGCCGGGGCACCGGGTGCTGGAGAAGGATTCCGTGGACGCTTGTGTCCTTGTTGAGCGCTTCCAGTGCGGAAAGCAGCTGTTCCGTTGTTGTCGAATCCCCAAGTTCCACCTTTCTCGACTGCATGCCCACGCGCGCACAGGCATTGCCCTTCATCTTCACATACGTGGCGCTCGCAGGGTCGCTGCCGACCAAAATCGTGGCCAAAACAGGCGCCGCGCCGGACTTCTTGATTACCGCCCCAACGCGCGGCCGCAGGGATTCTTCAATCGATTTTGCAAGGGATTTGCCGTCGAGAATGAGTGGGGGCATGAGAACTCCACAAGTATTATGATTTGTTGATTCCCTGTCAAATAGTCCCTTTGAAAGAATTCATCTCTTGGGCGCCCCGCCTTCGGCGGCGGCCCTCCTCCGGGCTTGGCTGTTCGCCTCGTTGCCGGTCCCCCCTAGTCGCTTTTGGCGAGGGCATCCCGTCGGGCGCTTCCAGGGGTCGCCGGCCGGCAATCCCGCTATGACGGGACCGCTCCGGTCCTGCCTGGCGCGGAAAACAAAACCCTCGTGCCATGGTCAGTTTGAATCAAGGACGAAGAATATATTTCGTTTGAACTAATGAAAGGAATTTTGGACTTGCCTCAGTACCTTTGATGGCCGCAAACAATTAAAATAAATGACGGAGATGCTGTTTTGCACCGGGCAAATTATCGCTTTGATGCACCAGATCGTGTTCTAAATAAACACGATATTTTCAGCAGGTCGTTGACTTCTTGCTTTTCAAGCTGCATGTTGTCTTTACGCACGGGTGCCCGCGTACCCTTTGTCAAACCAAAGCCTCTTCCCATGTGGCCCGGGTCTACGATCCAGGTTCTTCTGCTTTTCCCGCGGGTGCGAAGTGTGGCCGGAAATCACAACAGGGTGCCACTGTCGTCCTCGACAGTGCTCTCGGCCGTCAACTAATCCATTGCTGCCCAAACGTCATCAGCGCGACCCGCAAATGCGTACCGTTGTGACTTTAATATCCGGGTGTTTCGTGGGTGCGCGCAACAGGAGGTTCGGGCTTGCAGCGGGTACATCCACGCCGCACCCGCTCAGCACACAAAAATATTGATTTTGCTGTATAGCGGATCTTGACAATTGTGGCACGGGTGCCCCGTGTGCGCTTCACAAAACCAAACTCCCCGACCGTGTGGCCTGGATCTGTGATCCAGGTTCTTCTGCTTTCCGCATAGGACTTCTGGGCAACAACGGCACATCTTCCCGTTACCTGATTTCACTCCTGCCGCGCTTGTCATTTTGGTCAACACACAAAACCATCGCCCCTCACCACTCCTCCAGTTTCGCCCTCTTCCACACATGTTCGGGCCCCGACTTTGTCTTGACATATAAAAAATGTTCGTCCCAGGAGACCTGTCCCTTTTCCCCCATGCTGTCGTTTGAACTCGCCGGCGCCTTCGGATTGTCGACAATAAGCGAATTATTGTCCCCCGCAATCCGCACATTGCCCCTCACGTCGAGCCTGGCCGCCGGCTCCAGCGTTCCGATGCCGACGTTCTCGCTGATGTGGACCTTGCCGAGAAAATACCCTGCCCAGAACTCGCCGTGGTTCTGCTCGCGGTCTGCGTGGAAAAAACCGGCAATGTGTACGCCCGATTGCGGGTCGGTTGAGCCGAACGTGGTCGCTTTTATCGCGTAGGTGGCCCTTCCGTTCTGCGCCCAGAATTCTCCGCCCACCCGCTCGCCGGTCCCGCCCCGCGCCTCGGCCCGGGCAACGATGCCGGTGGACCCGCCCCGGAACAATCCGCCGGTCCCGAAATCCGGCCGCGGGGCGCTTTCGCCCTGTACCGCAACCTTGTGAACTGCGTCGCCTCCCTTGTACGAGATGCTTGCCACGGGAAACCGGCTGTTCGACGACGACTGCACGTCGAGCGAAGACTGGGGCGCGGCGGTGCCGACGCCTACCCCGCCGTCGCTTGCGTAGAGGGCGCCGTTACCGGCGTTGAACCGCAGCGGGGCAAGCTCGCCGCCGCCCTGGCCGGGGTCGCTTGTGTGTGTGTGATTGTCAACTGTCATAAAGGCCCTCCTGTGTGGTTTGATGTCCGGTTTCTCGCGTTACGGCGCGTGCGCGCGCTGGTCCGCGCATCCTTTTGCACCTTCGTTTCGCCCTATACATATAATATATTTACTCATTGTTCGATCTGCCACATTGTCCATCAAGCGGATACCGAATGCTTATAGAGATCCTGTACCAGAAAACCCACCTGTATCTCCTTAACAGCAGGCTCTTCAGCACCAGCGTCGCGACCGTTTTTTCCTTTTTGTCGGCCATGGTCCTTTTCCCGCCGTACATTTCCTTTCTCAAGAAGCTCAATGTCAACGCCGAATTCGACTCCGTAAAGGGGAAGACCGATCCCGTGATGCCGGCGGGCATTCTGTTTCTTTTCATCATCCTTGCAACAAGCCTTATCACGGCGCGATTCAATTCGTATGTCGTCTCGACGCTGGCGATCTATGTGTTCTTCAGCGGAATCGGCGCTGTTGACGATATCGCGAAAGTGGCCAACAAGTCCCGTGTGGCAAAGGGCCAGATCACCAAGCAGGACTACCAGTACAAGGCGGACGGCATTTCCGCAAATCTCCGGCTGTTCCTGTATATCCTCATTTCCTGTCTGGTGGCGATTGCGGCCTACAAATACATTCCCAACATAAACGGGTACATCAACATTCCGTTCCTGAGCATCTCCCGGGATTTTCCCTATATGCCGTTCTGGCTTTTCATCCCGTTCATGACGCTCGTGATCGCCGTGATGGCCAACGGCGTCAATTTTACCGACGGGTTCGATACCCTTGCGGCGGTCCCGCTCATTTCGTGCTTTCTTTTCGTCGGCGTTATTGCCTATGTGTCAAGTCACGCCGTGTGGAGCAAATACCTGCTTATCCCCTATATCAACGGCGTCGACGAAATTCTGCCCCTCATCGGCGCCATGGTGGGCACGCTGCTGGCGTTTTTGTGGTTCAACTCGCCGCCGTCGTCCATCATCATGGGCGATTCCGGGGCGGTGGGACTCGGCGGCACCATCGGCGTGATGTTCATTTTTATCAAGGCCGCGTTTTTCCTCCCCCTGGTGGGGTTTATTTTCCTTTTCGAATTCCTGTCGGTGGTGCTCCAGATCGTGTCGTTCCGGTCGACGGGGAAGCGGATCTTCCTTCGCGCGCCCATTCACCATCATTTTCAATTCCGGATGCGCACGAACCCGTTTTACGCCAACGAGTTTTACATTCGCTCGAAAATCACGTGGCGGTTCCATATTATTTCCGTGATTCTTCTTGTTGTGGGGCTCATACTCTTTCTTAAGGTGCGATGATCCGCTTCCTGACCGGAAAATTTTTATTTGCAAAGTGATTTCCTATGGTAACCGACCTTCATTCCGCCTACTCTTCGCCCGCGGGACGCGAATGTACACTTGCCGCCGGCCGTTTTGCCCTTCTGACGCCGGCCAGCCGCGTGCTCGACCTCGGATGCGGGTACGGCGCCGGATCGTGCAACCTGGCCCTGGAATTCCGCTGCAAGGTGACGGCAATCGACCTGAGCAGCGAAAATATCGAATTCGCGAGGTCTCTTGCCGTGGAGAGATCGGTGAGCCATCTCATCACCTTTGCATCAGGCAACATTCTGGAAGCGGATTTTTCCGCCGAACCGTTCGATCTCGTGCTTGCCGAAGGCGGCGTCCTGTCGTTCGTGTCAAGAGAGAAAGGCCTCTTTTGTGCAAACCAATGGCTTTCTCCGCGCGGGTGGTTCGCGTTTTCGGACCTTGTTGTCCTCACCGACAAAGTGCCCGACGAGGTGAAACGCACGTTCGAGGACGAAAAGTACCACTACGAGTCCGAGGCGTCATACCGCGCAATGATCGCCGCTGCAGGGTTCGACATCCAGTTCCTGTGCCTTGTGCCCCAAAGCGGCTGGGACAACTACTACGCGCACCTGGCCCGCAGGCTCGAGGACGACAAGGGTTTTTTCGCGGACAAGCGCATCAAGCTCGCTTTTCATAGGGAAATAGATGTTTTTTACAGGCTGGAAAGTTTCCGTTACGTGGGGTACCTGTTCTGCATTGCCAGGAAGGTGCGATAGCGGAAGCGCCATTTGTCCCTTGCCTGACGCCACGCCCGATACTACAATAGTGTGATGGCAATCACAGACAACGGCCTGACGGCATCGTATATTTTTTTCGAGGCCCGTGCTGCCGGGGCCGTGGCCCGGCGGGCGATATCCCTTTGAAAAGAAATTCCGACGATACTCACATCACCTACAATCCCTCCAAGGAGGAAGCATGAACAGAGTCTTCACCGCAGTGTGCGCGGGCCTTTTCTCCGCATCCCTGGCCGCAGCCCAGATGCAGCCGGTCCTCGACACCGTTGTCACCGACAAACAGGGCAGCGGATCAATCGACTGGACAAACCGTATTATCTACTCAAAAGGGATCGGCGCGCCCAGCCCGGACCAGCCCGAAGCGGCCCAGCGCGCAGGCGCGATCCGCGCGGCGCAACTGATCGCCCTTCGCAACGCCCTTGAGACGCTCAAGGGAATCTTCCTCAATTCCAGCACCACGGTGGAGAACTTCATGGTAAAAAGCGACGTAATCACCAGCAGGGTAAGCGGCTTTGTGCGCGGCTTTGAGCAAAAGGGCAAGGAGAAATACATGAGCGACGGTTCGGTCGAGCTGATCATGACCGTGCCCCTCGACGGCGTGGGCGGCATCGAAGACATGCTGCTCGGCGGCACGGGTGTCGGCGACAAGCCGTCGATCACCGCGTTCGAAGGAACAAAGGCAAAAAAGGCCGATGTCTTTACCGGGCTCATCATCGACTGCCACGGCCTGAGCGTGAAACCTGCGCTTGCCCCCAAGATACTCGACGAATCAGGGAAAGAAGTGTACGGCAGCGCCTATGTGTCGCGCGAGTGGGCCATCAAGTACGGCATCGTGGGCTACGCAAAGGACGTCAAGGCCGCGGCCAAACTCGACCGCGTGGGCAAGACGCCGGGCCAGATCAAGGCGCTCAAGGCGCGGGGCGACAACGCCACCGACATCGTCATTTCCGACACCGACGCGGCCGATGTGCGCAGCGCGGCGCAGAACCTCAAGTTCCTGTCGGAATGCCGGGTCATTCTGGTTGTTGATTAAGAGGAAAACCTCACCCCTTTTTCCCCTCTCCCCTGGGAGAGGGGATATATGGACGCAAAACCCACCACCCGAGGAAGGATAGATTATGAAAAGTAAATCACTCGTTGCGATAACACGATTCGTTGCCATCGCCGTCATCCTGTCGCTGGCCGTCGGCTGCGCCCCCAAGGCGCGAAAGGCCGGCGGGTACATGGACACGCCGCAGTCCCATTGCAAAGAGGGAATGAAGTACTACAACGACGGGAAATTCGACAAGGCCCGGGAGGAGTTCAACCTTGCCACGTCGCTCGACGCGAAATTCGCGCCCGCCTACGCGGGCCTCGCGCTTGTCTCCGCGCACAAGGGCGATTTCAAGGAAGCAATCTCGCTCGCCGATAAGTGCCAGTCCCTCGATAACAAGATCGTGGACGGCTTTGTCGCCAAGGCCGTCGTGATTACCATGCAGAACGAAGGCAAACCGGCAAAGGAGTGGCTCAAAGACGTCGAAAACCAGTACGAAAAGGCCCTCAAGATAGACCCGCAAAATTCCGAGGTGTATTACCGCCGCGGCGTATGCTACAAGAAGGCCTACGAATTCGGCAAGGCGGCCGACGATTTCAAGAAAGTCCTCGAACTCAAGAAAGACTGGACAAAAGAAGCGGACGACGAATGGCAGCTTGTGCAGATGATAGAGCGCGCGGCACCCGGCACCGATGTGGGGAAACGCATCGCGCTGGTTGAAAAAATTTCCCGCGCCGATATTGCGGCCCTCTTTGTGTCCGAGCTCCAGATAGACAAGCTCGTGGAAAAGAAGCGTCCCAAGAACTACGACAACTCCTACAAGGCGCCCACCGACGCCCGCGAGATGAAAGCGGACAGCACCGTGTCCATGGCCGACGTCACGGACATCGGCAACCACTGGGCCAAGAACTTCATCTCCGACATCGTCGATCTCAAGATCCGCGGGTTGGAGCCCTATCCCGACCACACCTTCCATCCGGACCAGCTCGTCAACCGCGGCGAATATGCCATGGTCGTCGAAGAGGCGATCATCGCCATCCTGCACGACCCGTCGCTCGCCACAAAGTACATCGGGGGCGAAAGCAGGTTCCCCGACGTCAACCCGTCGCACCCGGCCTACAACGCCATCTGCAATGCCGTTGACAAAGGCGTCATGAGCGCGGAGATGAACGGCGAGTTCGGGCTCCAGAAGAGCGTGAGCGGGCCCGAAGCGCTGCTGGTGATCCGCAAGCTCAAGGAGTTGGCGAAGTAAGTCTCTTGCACGATCGCTGAGCACAAAAGAAAACAGCGGGTCGTTCCCCTCGCTTCGCTCGGGTCGGCCCTCCTTCCGGGCTCGGCTGGTCAGCCTCGGTGCCGCACTGCCCCTATGCCCTTCGGCCGGGGTCAGGCGGCACTGCTCTCTAGAGCACCACTTCAGTCCTGCCTAACGCAAAAAGCAAGCGAGCGAGAGAGATTCTGCATTTCCCCCAATCAGCGATGCCCGTGATGAATTGTAGATTGCGGAATGCAAATTGACGATTCAAAGGCAGAGTAAAATGCATTTCCGCTCAATCCGCACTATGCAATCAAAACATTCTGCCTCTTCCCCCTCAGTGGCGCAGCTGCAGCCGGAAGATCAGGGGCGAGGACGAGTCCGCATTTCTCGGAGGGAAATGCTATTCGATATCATTTCCCTTGTTCCGCAGCCCCCTGAAGGCCGCAGCGATACGCGCCACTGCGAGGCGGCGTCTTTTGCCTACTTTTCTTCGCTGCAGAAGAAAAGTAGGTAGGGTCCGGGGCGACGCCCCGATTCAGCTAATGTGCAGGCCAGAGACTCCACGTTTTTGCTGACGCAACGTGCGAGAAATACAGTCTTCGCCGATGAACAAAAAAAACGGGCGGCCGCTCTCGCGCCCGCCCGTTGAAATACCCGAAAAATCAGAATCTCAAATAAAGCTTCGCAGCTTCTTGCTCCTGTAGGAATTCCGCAGCCGCCGCAGGCCCTTCTGCTTGATCTGCCTCACCCGCTCGCGGGTCAGATGCACCCGCTTGCCGATTTCCTCGAGGGTATGGGCGGTGTCCTGGCCGATGCCGAAATAGAGCTTGATCACTTCCTTTTCGGCGGCCGATAGCGTATCGAGCAGCTTCTCGATTTCTCCGGAGAGAGACACCTTTATCGCGCCGGAATCGGGAAGTTCCTGGTCGTGGTTGTGCAGCGAATCGATGAGACGGAAGTCCTCATCGTTCTGCAGCGGCTTGTCAAGAGAGACATGCCGGTTGCCGATGCGCAGAATGTCGTTGACTTCCCGTTCCTCAACGCCCATCTCACGCGCGATTTCCTCGGCCGTGGGAACCCGCTCCAGTTCCTGCTCAAGCTTGTTCTGGGCCTTGCCGATGTCGGAGATGGTCCCCACCCTGTGGAGCGGCACGTTGATGATACGCGACTGCTCGGCAAGCGATTTCAGGATGGCCTGCCGGATCCACCATACCGCATAGGAAATAAATTTGAAGTTCTTCTTTTCGTCGAACTTCCTGGCGGCCTTGATAAGCCCGAGATTTCCCTCGTTGATGAGGTCGTTGAGCGGCAACCCCTGGTTCTGGTAATTACGGGCGACGCTCACCACGAACCTCAGGTTGGCCTTTACCAGTTTTTCCAGGGCCTTCTTCTCGCCTTTGCGGATGCGAACAGCCATCTCGGCTTCTTCCTGGGCCGAAAGCGTACGGTTGTTCTTTATTTCCTCGAGATAAAGGTCGAGTGAATCTTTTTCCGAAAGCAATGTAGCCGTTCTCATTTTTCCCCATCTTTCGACCGAATGTGCAGGTTCTCGCCGTTTATGATACCGGCAAAAGACAGATTTGACTGTATATATCCCTTAAATCTTACAATAAAAGCGCACTAAATCCAACTCTTTGTATTTAACGCTATTACGATCCGGTATATGACTTTATTGCCCCAAACCACCCTTTTTGCCTTATTTGCGGGGTTCCACTTCGTGCTTTTCACCATAGGCGGGCCGCTCCGCCTCGAACGATGCTTTTGAGACCCCTTCCCCGGCAAACGATCTCATACGGTCATCTCGCCCGAATACACCCATCGCGCCGGGCCGGTCATGTAGACCGGACTTTGCCTGCCGCCGTCCCACTCGATAAACAGGTCGCCGCCCGGCAGATGCGCGGTCACCGCGGTCCCGTGGCGACGGTTGAGCACACCCGATACTACGCTCGCGCACGCGCCGGTGCCGCATGCCATTGTTTCCCCGCACCCGCGCTCGTATACGCGCATGCGGATCTCACGATCGGACAGTACCTTGACAAATTCTATATTCGCCTTCTTCGGGAAAAACGGGTGCGATTCGAGCTTCTTTCCAAAGTCCAGCACGAGCTCGTCGGTGAGTTCGTCGGCATACACAACCGCATGAGGGTTTCCCATCGACACTGCGGTCACGATAAACTCCCTATCGCCGACAACCAACCGCTCGCCTATGGCTTCGCCTGCAGCCTTGGCAACAGGAATCCGGCTTGCGTCCAGAATGGGCGGGCCCATGTCCACCCGGATCCCTTGGCCCTCAAACCAGATGCGGATGATTCCGCGGAGCGTTTCCACGGTGAGGCGCGGTTTGTCCCACCGGCCGGTCTTCCTGAGGTATACTGCGAAACAGCGTATGCCGTTGCCGCACATTTCGGCCTCGCTTCCGTCGGCGTTGAAAATACGCATGCCGAAATCCGCTGAAGCGGACGGTATGGCGCAGAGAATACCGTCGCCGCCAATCCCGCGTCTCCTGTCGCACAAATGCAACGACCGCTCTCGAAGGGTATTGAGCAATCCGGTATCAGCAAGCGTGTCGCCGGTTACAACGAAATCGTTTGCCAGGCCTTCGAGTTTTGCGAAATTCATCGGCGTCTCCCGTACCTTCTGTAAGTGCGGTCCCCGGGTTCGATTATTGTCGGGTATTGTAAACTACGTTTTTGGTACATACCGGGGCAACAGCCGGGAACTCTTTTGAGGAAAATCTTGCTTTGAGGTATATTCCGTTGTATCTTTCTACACGTCCTCCGGCCGCTAGGCACATGTGCGCAGCGCCACGCAGCCGAAGTATTGACAAAACACAAGCATTAACGGATGTAAAGGGGCCGCAGCATGCCGTCGGATGTGAACGACATCACCATTAATTACGAAGAGAATGGTATCCTTCTTGTCAAGGAGATCGAAAAGGAAATCCTTTCCAAGGGATCGTGGGCGACAATCATGTTCAAGTATCAGCAGTGGGAAGCCGCCCACCAACGCTATGGCCAGGCCCTCTTCACCATCCGCAGATACCGCAAACGAAACGACGACTATCGCCAGCAGTCCAAGTTCAACATCTCCAGCGCAGAACAGGCGAAGAAGATCATCCATACCCTTCAGCAGTGGATCGGTCAGGGCCAGCCGGACGTTCCCGAACCTGTCCCTGCCCCCGAGGGCCCTCAACAGTAGGATAAACCGTATTCCCAACTCTTCAGGGGCCGCGAATCCCTGTAGCACCTTGTCAACTTTCAGCAGGAGGAACTTTTGGTAGAAAAAATCTTTGTGAGCAACCTTCCGCACGATGCCACAGAAGAACAGCTCAAGGAACATTTTCAGCAGCTCGGAAGCGTGCGCTCCGCAAAAATCATCACTCACGGCAAACGGCACCGCTCGCGCTGTTTCGGATTCGTTGAAATGGAAAACGCGGAAAATGCGATAGCGGAGCTTAACGGCAAGGAACTCGGGGGCCGGCCGCTTCGGGTAAACAAGGCATGGGACCGCGAGTTTCTCCCGCACCAGCGGTCGCACCGCGAAGGCAGGGGCGGCTCGGGCAGGCGAGAGCGCCGGTACTAGGCAGTTCGCTGTCGCCCCGGCGGCGTGCCGCCGGGGTCACCAGCTTTGAACGGATTTCTGCAGGATCTGATCCACGACGTCAGCTTCGGCTAATGTTCTGCCGTCCGCTTCTGTTTGCGTCTGGAAATTATACACGCCCTCGCCGCTCACCGTTCCTTTGTAAAGGGGTGAGTTCGCCTTGTTGTCCATAAATTCCACTTCGACGGTTATCTTCACAACATACTGGCTCACGGTAACCTGACGCGCACCCGTGGTGTTGTAGTTCCGCGGCGTGTTGCTGTAATCGGTCACTCTGCCGCGTATGGTTGCGTCCCCGCCGCTCTGTGCGATGCGGAGCAAGTTCATGGATACGATCTTGGTTGAGAGCTGGTTGGTGATGTCGTCGGCGACGCCGGGCATGAGCGACTGATTGGCAAACAGCGGAATGTCAACCGTTTTCAGGTGAGCGGGCAGCGTAGACCCGTTAAACGTGTAGACGCTGCATCCGCACAGGATGGCAACGGCCAGCGCCGGAAGCAGCCTGCAAAACGTTTTCATGTCTCCTCTATCGGAACATACGTTATGGTTGACGCCGGGGCAATCTCGTTTCTGAAAAATGCCCCGACGTCGCGCACCATGTCGGGAATGGTTGCAAACTGCATGAACGGGCCGTCGAGGCTCGATGAGAACTGCCTGCCATATCCCTTGGTGAATATCCGGTTGTCGAGAACGATGAGCGCACCCCGGTCTTCAAGCGTCCTGATGAGCCGGCCCGTTCCCTGACGAAACCGGATGACCGCCTCCGGCACCGAATACGACATGAACGATTCTCCCTGTTCCTCCTCCACTTTCCGGCACAATGCCCTGGTGAGAGGATGGGTGGGCACGGGAAACGGCAGCCGGGAAATGATCACGATCTCGCATGACTTGCCCGGAACGTCTATCCCCTCCCAGAAACTGTCCGCGCCCAGGAGTACGGCCCGGCGCGTATGGCGGAACTCGTCCAGAATGGCAGGCCGGTTGCCCGAAAACCCTTGCGCAAGGATGGTGCAGTCATCCTTTGACACTTGCGACCTGAGCCGCTCGTACACCGCGGCAAGCATGGCATTGGACGTGAACAGCGCCAGGATGTTCTTGTCGAACGCGGCGAGCAGCCCGAGGATCGCGTCGGCCACGTACGCGGGATACTCGGGCGATTCGATTTCGGGGGCGGCGCGCACGCCGCCGCGAATCGCCTGCGAAGAAGAAAACGGGCTTTCGAACACCTCGCAACGAACGTCGGAGGCAGTGCCAAGCCCGGCCTTGCGCTTGAAGTACTCCATGGAACCGCTCACCGACAATGTCGCGGAAGTGAATATCCTGCCGCCCTCGTTTTTTTCCCAGATGGATGCGAGGATGGCGCCGACGTCGAGCGGCACGCCCAGAAACTTTATCCATCCCTTGCCGAGGTTCCCCTCGGCCCAGAAGACGTGGTCGTCGGTTGCGGCGGCGGTCAGGTATGCGAGGTCGGCCTTGAGTTGCGAGGCCGCATCTCCGCACGACAGGATTTCCCCGAGCAGCGTCTTCCCGGCCCCTGCGTCGCCGTCGGCTTCGCACAGCTGCGCGAACCGGCGCAGGCAGTCTTGCATGTCAAGGAGCGCGTTTTCCAAGGACTGCGGGGCCGCGCTCTGGGAAAACGTCTCCGGGCCGACGTCGAGCTGGAACTCGGGCGAGGGCGGTTCCTTTGAGCGCGCCCAGGCAAGGCCGTGATCGAGAAACACCTTTATCTCGCCGCGAAGCCGCTTTACAAGAGGTTTGAATTCCTGTTCGGTGAATGGAGCGTTCCGTTGCTCCCCGCGCTTCTTTATCTCCTTGGCGCAATTCGTCACCGCGTCGAGGAACGCGGCGCACCGGTTGCTGTCGATCTCGGTGCGCAGGTGGCGGTGGCCGCACGACTCGATATGGTGCGCCTCGTCGAAAACGATGGGGCCGATGCTCCCGAGAAACGACGACTCCGCGCATATTTCCGAAAAGAAAAGAGAATGGTTGATAACCACCACATGCGATCCCAGCGCCCGCTGCCTCGCCTGCTGGAGAAAGCAACAGGCGTATTCCCCGCAGCGGCGGCCTTCACAGAAGTGCGCTTCCGCGGAAATCGAATGCCAGATGCGGGAATACCACCTGGCGTTGAACTCGTTCTGTTCCTCTATGTCTCCGGTTTCGGTCTCCTGCGCCCACCTGATGAGCGGCAGCATTCCCATACGCTCCCGGTAGGAGAAATCGCCGAGCTCGCCCGTCAGGAGCCTTCGGAACCGCTTCTGACACAGGTAATTGGCCCTGCCCTTGAGCACCGAAAACCGCAGCTCATCGCCGGCGACCTTCTTGACAAAAGGAAGATCCTTGGACACAAGCTGGTCCTGCAGGTTGCGCGTGTGCGTGGACACGAGCACGCGGCACTTGTTCTTCACCGCGTACAGCGCGGCAGGGACAAGGTAGGCCAGCGATTTGCCGGTGCCGGTGCCTGCCTCGGCTACGAGGCAGGTTGTGGCGTTGAGCGCCTCGGCCACCGCCGCGGCCATCCGAGTTTGTGAAGGCCGCGGGAGAAACCCTTTCATCGCCAGCGGCAAAAGACCCCCCGGCTCGAACGCCTGCGACACCGTGAGGGTGTCCACCGGAACCGGCGGGTCCTCGGGAGTCAGCTTCTTGGGCGGTCTGGGTAATACCGGCGGCGACAAATCGAGCGAGTACGATTCCTTTTCGAGCGATTTCACGAGGAAATGCTTGACAACCGATGGCGGGGCCGCGTGCGCCATCACCGCGCGGGCGGCAACGGGTATCTGGGCCAGCTTGGGCAGCAGCGCGAGGGCGGCATGGCCGGATGCGCGAGCGTCGTCGAGCGCCCGGTGCGCGTTCTCGAGCGGTACGCCCAGCGCCTTGGCAACCGCCCCGAGCGTGTACCGAGTCACCGGCAAATTCACGATCCGGGATATGAGCGCGGTGTCTATCTGCTGAACAAACACTTTTGGGAGCGCGATCCGCTTGAACTCTTCGTTGAGAAAATTGATATCGAAATCGATCTGGTGTCCGCATATCGGCATGTCGCCGATGAACTCGACAAGCCCTGGCGCAACGGCGCCGAACGAAGGCGCGGGCGCGACGTTCTCGTTTGTTATTCCCGTGAGCCGCGTGATGTGCGTGGGTATCTGCATTCCCGGGTTCACAAACGTGCTGTATTCCTCGCCCGACGCCCCGTTTGCAAATCGCACTGCCCCGATTTCGATTATCCTGTCTGTTTTGGAGTCGAGCCCCGTTGTCTCCAGGTCGAGCGCAACAAAATCAAGTTTTTCGTACAAGTCGTGTCTTTTAAACGGCCGGCCGCCGGACCGGGAATTTTCACCGCCGGATCGCCTGCCTTTCTCCGCGTTCCTTTTGTCCCCTTTCTCCGCGATTTTCCGTAGCGAGGAAATGGTCTTGTCGCTGGTGTTTTCGGAAAGGAGGTCGAAGAGGCGGGGCATGGGAACTCGATTCAACATAGGGGTTTAATGCACAATTGGTCGAATAAAAATACGACGTGGGTGCGGAAAGGAGTTAAGGGTATTGTGGGGACAAGGAAACGTCTTATATCAAGATAATAAATTGGGCGCCCTGCCGCTAAATATGATTCTGGTTTGCCGAGCGTGTGCAGCGTGGATGCGCCCGCGCGTTAATGGAGGCCAACAGATTGAGCGTGGCGGTTACAGGAAAAGTGCCGCGGACTCCTCGCCCGCGGCACTATACCTTTCCGCTTTATCCACCTATCATCTCATCATGACAAACTGTTTCGCATTCATTACCCTTCCGTCAACCGTGAACCTGAACAGCAGCACGCCGCTGCCCCGCGGCGGTTGCAAGGATGCGTTTATCAGGTGCCATCCCGCAGCTTGCTTCGTCGCCGCGATCCGCTGCACCAGCCTGCCGCTTGCGTTCATGATGTCGAGACCTACCACCGCGGTGGTGTTCAGATAATACTTCAGAACCCTGCCGGTCATTGCCAGTTGCACGGTAGGCATGATGCGTACGGGTTCGGGCGCGATCCTGGCGCCGACGGCGAACGTGTCGGTCCGCACGATGTCGAGAACGGGCGTGATATCGTAGGATACCGATGCAGAGGGATTTTGCAGTCCCGCCACGTTCGCGCTAACCGTGACGGTGCCGGTTGTAAACAGCGACCGCACCGCCACCATTGCCATGCCGCCCTCGATGTCGAGGTTCGTGTCGCCCGGCGAGTGGTAACCCAGGCCCTGGCCTGCGGTGACAAACTGGTCTGATCCGCCGCGGTACGTTGCCGGCCCGGACACGTTCCACGAGATGATCCCGCCCGCGGTGGGGCACCAGTTTCCGTTCGCGTCGACGACCGTGGCCTTGATGAGCGCGACGTCGGTGCCGTTGGCGGTGATGGGGATCTTCACGTTGCCGGGCCGCTGCATGTTGGTATCGACCCACAGCACGACGTGGTCGGCGGCGCCTGCGGTGATCTGCTGGTCGGTGCAGGCCACGTTTCCGCTCGAATCAAGCCCCTCGGCCTTGAGCGTCCCTGCCTGCCAGGTCACGTTTTGAAACGTGCACTGGTACGGCAGCTGCGTCGTGGTATTGCTTACGTCGGATATCCCGCCGGCCGCGCCGAGCCTGCCGTTGGGGGCCTGGGTCCCGATGACGGTGCCGTTGAGGCTGAGCCGCACCTGCGGACAGTTGCTCCACACATCGACCCGCACGGCGCCGCCGGAGCGGTTCCAGTGGTTGGCGATGGCGATCCGCGGCTGGAGGCTGTAGGGGACCCAGCACACGCCATATTGATAATAGAGAAATTTCGGAAGCCGGTTGAAATCGCACATGGAGGAGCCGAACGAGCGCGCGGTCCCGGTGCCCCCAAGGAACGTCTGGACCTCGCCCGGCGTTTCCGCGAAATACCACTGCACCATGCCGAAGCAGCTGTTGGTGATGCCGCCGGCCCAGTCGTGCAGGAATCCCGCCGAAAACTGGATCTGGTAGTCGTACGCAAAGCGCGACGTGGGGGATCCCCAGTATTCGGCGCCCCACCAGGGCCAGTCCGGATGGAACGGCTTCTGCTGGGCATCGCATCCTGTCAAGGTGCAGGAATGCAGATCGTCGAAGCCTTCCTCAAAGGGAGCGCCCCGGAGGTTCTGGGCCCGTGGACTGAGCGAGTCCCAGACGTTTGACAGGCCCCGCAGCGAGTCGGCCATGGCCTGCGCCATGTCGCCGTTGCTCGCCTCCCAGGCAAGGAGCGAAGGATGGTTCCTGTCGCGGATGATCATGTCGCGGTGGAGTTCGCATTTCAGGGTGCCGCGGGCATCGGAAGGGGACGAGCCGCTGAAGGCTCCCTCGCCTTCGCCGCTTGGGTCTATGAGCATGATGCCGTAGGCGTCGCACGCGTTCACGAACCCGATCGAGCACGATGAATGACCGGGCCGCCAGAGGTTGCCGCCCACGTCGGTCATAAGCTTTGCGTCCCTGAATTCGATGCCGGGCGGCAATGCGGTGCCCAGCGCCGGATAGTCGTAGCGCGACGCGCCGCCGTACAGGTGGTGAACCTTGCCGTTGATATACGGAAAGTTTTTGTCCCAGGTTATGGTGCGGATTCCCAGCGGGCTCTCGAACACATCGACGGTCACGCCGCCGACCTTGACAATGTGGTACACCATGTGCATGTTCGGCTTGCCGTAGATGCTGTTGTTGGGCCACCACAGCTTGGGATTGGCGATGGTGTCGCTCTGGTTGAACTCCCAGGTCTGGCCCGCGGGAATCAAATGGGTCGCGTCTTTCGAGGCCACGACGGTGTTGTTCGACACGTCAACGATCTTTGTGGTGAGCGTGACGGTCTGGTCGGTTGAGTTCTCGTTAATCACGTTGGTAAGGATCCTCACCACGGCCGAGGAAAGGTCGGGCGCCACCGAGGTCGTGGCTACGTAGGTGCCCCACTGCTTGAGGTTCGAATAGACGTTTGAAGGCACGTGGACGTTGTCGGTGATGTGAAGCCAAACGGGCCTGAACACGCCACCGTCGCCCTGGCCGAACCTGAACACGGTCGAGAAGCCGGGGTCGGCAAAGAACGGGGCGTTCATTGCGACGCGTATCGCAACGATGTTGTCGGAGCCGTCGAATTTTGCCAGGCTGGTCACGTCGTGAATGGTCCCGATGAAACCCACCACATGCGTCGCCTGGGGATTTTCCGCGCTTGCGGTGGGCATCAATGTCTCGTTGAAATAAACCTGGCAGCCCAGATGGGCACCCTCGATTTCCAGGAACACCTTTTTCCCCGCAAAGGCGGAGGAGAGCTTGAACTTTTTGCGGTACCAATAGGGCCCGCCGGGAAGATTGCCGCCGCCCGAGGTGTTGTTGACAAACACATCGTTTTCGGCCATGCAGTGCGGAAGGCCGACGTCCACGCCGGACGCGTCGTTGAAAGCGAGCGTCTGTGCGCCGGTCGGGTCCGATGCAATCAGTTTCCAGGCCGTGGCGCCGAGGTTGATCTTCACCCGGTTGCTGGGCTCGCCTTGATAGGTCGTTTGTGCCGCGCCGCTCTGCGTGAACACAAAAACTGCTAAAGCGATTAACACCGATGCTCTTCGCATCATGACTCCCCCCTTTATGAGATGGTTTCCAGCTTATCCAAGGTATAATATATAAAGTTTCCGAGAAATAAGTACTATTCAGGTTGTTTCGTCGTGTCCAGTGCCCGTCGTGACGCCCGTCACATTTCTTCCACGTCGAGGCATTTTCGCGATTGTCCGATGATATGCCGGATCCTGCGCACGAACTGACATTTTCGACCTATCGCCGTTAAAACTTGTTTGTTGATACATGTGCCTGCGAAATCTTTCTTGCTGAATTGGCGGCAGCTAGGACGGTCTTTTCGTTTTGCATTTGGGCATATGTTCTCATGCCGAATCACGTTCATCTGTTGCCATGGCCTGGTCTTCGGCGTTTGCCCGTGTTCATAAAGCCGGGGTTATACCTGATAATTTTGCTATGCGCGTTTTATTGACCAACTCTCAAAATCAGAAGGTAGAAATTGTATAACGGGGGTATAGGGGTTCCTTTTGGATTTGCTTGTGATGCAGATGAACCCTGATCGCAGATCCAGGCCACAGGGTTTTGCAAGCGACATTATTAGTCTAGGTAACTTTCTAAATTTCATCTCCAAATGTACTCATTAGCAAACTCCAGCAAGCGGCAAAATAGCGGAACAGATAAGACTGCCCAAATCCTCAGAAGTTTGCTTGTGTGGGTGCCCTGTGTGACCAAAAATGACATCCGCGTGCCACGATCATCCCTGATCGTGCTTTTTCCCTCACGCCCTGTACTCATTTGCGTCCACGCCAAGCTCCTCCATGAGCTTCATGAGCCATTTCCGGTCAATATCGAGCAGCTTGGAAGCCAGGCTCACATTCCCCTTTGTCCGCGCAAGCGTCTGCGATATGATCTCCTTCTCGGCGGCACTGCGCGCCTCCTTGAGCGTGCCCTTTGCGGGGAGCGCGCCCGCGCTCCGCAGCATGGATGACGCGGTGACCTGGATATGCTCTTTGCTTATGCGACTGTCGGACGACAGGAGAATGGCCTTTTGCACCACGTTCTCCAGCTCGCGGATATTGCCCGGCCAGTTATGCGATAAAAGCGCGTTTTGCGCCGACGCCTGCATGGTCTTCTGTGAAAGCCCGAACTGCACGCAGTATTTCTTGACAAAAAATTCGGACAGCAGAATCGTGTCCCGGCCGCGCTCGCGCAGCGGCGGGAGGCCGATGGTGAGCACGTTGAGCCGGAAAAAAAGGTCCTGACGGAACCGGTTCTGCGCAACCTCGTCTTCCAGTTTCTTGTTGGTGGCCGCCACGATGCGCACGTCGGTCTTGATATTCTCGGTGCCGCCCACGCGGACGATCTCCGAGTCCTGCAGCACCCGCAGGAGCTTTACCTGAAGCGACAGGGGCAGCTCGCCGATTTCGTCGAGGAAAACGGTGCCGCCGGTCGCGGCCTCAAACAGGCCGATCGTGCGCTGCGAAGCTCCTGTGAACGAACCTTTTTCGTGGCCGAACAGCTCGCTTTCGATCAGGTTTTCCGGAATGGCGCCGCAGTTTATCGCCTTGAGGGGTTTGCCGCTTCTTCGCGACCGCTCGTGGATAAAACGTGCCATGAGTTCCTTGCCTGTCCCGGTTTCTCCGTAGATGAGGACCGGCGAATCCGTGGCCGCAAGCTTTGCGGCAAGCGCGACCGTTTTTCCCATGATGTCGCTTTCGTAAATCATGCCGCCCGAGGTCTCAAAGGTGGAGGCCTGCAGCCGCGCAATGGTCTCGGCCTGGCGGCGGCGCTGCTCGTTGTTTACCAGCAGTTCCGAAAACAGCGGCATAAGGCCGTCGCACAATTTACGGTCCTCCTCGGAAAAGGGGCGGCTGGTCTGGAGCCTGTCGAGATACAGGTATCCCAGGACTCTTCCGCAGTCTGAAAGCGGCGAGCACAGCACCGACGCGATGAGGTTGCGCTCAAGCGAACTCTTCGGATCAACCGTGTCCTTCCAGTCGGTGTCGTTCACAAGCACCGTCTGCGAGGCGTTCTTTGCAAAGTCTATCGCGCGGTTCGAAAACCGGTCGAGGCCGCTCTCCACCGGATAGCGCGCAACGGTCCTCCGTTCCCCTGTCTGTGCGTCTTCTCCCACCAGCCGCGCCGCGTCGCACCCGACAAGCCGCGAGACGCTCACCACAAGGTCCGACGCCACGTCCTCTTCCTTGTTGCGCAAAAGCGAAACAACGGCCGACACCAGGTCCGAAAGCGGCACCGCCGACAGCGCCGTTTTCCCGGCTGCCGCGGGCGCCGCGTTTTCCCGGTACACGAACTGCATTTTGCCCACGGTCACGCCGTCGCCGTTATCAAGCGCGCAGCCGGCCGGCACGGGCTTCCCGTTCACCAGTACCTTGACGTCAGAGGACAACGAGGAAAGCATGTAGCGGCCGCCCGCAAACAGCAGGTGCGCGGCAATCTCCGGCAGGCCCTTGTCCCGGATGCATATCTGGCAGGACGCCGACGAACCGACGGTCACGATCCTTCCGTTCAGCTCGTGCTCGGCCCCGCTTTCCGTTTCAACAAGACGAGGAACTGACTGCGTTGTCATGATTCTCTCAGTTTCTTTGCACTGCGGCAATGGAGATGATTTTGGTTTCAAAGGGAAGCATGGTTATCTTTTCCCGCCACGGGACGCGGCCGGTGTCGTCTATCCAGGCCAGCAAGTGTTTTCCCGGCGCAAGGGTAATGCCGGATTGATAATCGGTAACGCGGTCCACCGTTGTGCCGTTGATGCTCAGTTTGCCCGCGGCCGGCCTGGCCGCCACATAGAGCGTGCCCGACAGACGGCCGGTGGACGCCGAGTCGTACCGGAACGGCACGGTCCCAACGCCGGCGCTTCTGATCCGCAGCATCCAGGCAAGGCGCGTGGACCGGTCGTTCTGAAACGGGATGCGCAACGCGGACGACGCCCCGCCCGGGTTCCAGTCCCTGCTGCGGCGTCCAATGACAAACGCGAACAGCAGCAGGCAGATGCAACCGGCAGCTGCGACCGCGGAGGTGATCCTGCGCCGGACCCGGCTGCGCTGCACGTATTTGGGAAACGAATTCATGAGTGTCACGGCCTCAACGTTTTTCGGGTTCTCCTCGATACTCTCAACGAGAAGCCAGTATGCCTCGTCCTGCCGTCCCTCGTGCAGCAACAGCCGCGCCGCACTCGCGAGCTTTGCCGACAGCTGTTCCGACGCAAGAGAACGCGCCAGCCGGCGCCAGTCGGGCTGGGTGATATGGGGGGCGATGCGTTGCCACATGGCAAGCATCTCCGCGCCGGAGGCGGGGCGGCTCGACGGATCGTCGCTGGTGCATCCAGCCGTAAAATGGGCAAAGGTGTCGCCGGGGAGAATGTCGCGCATGATCCTGCCCGCGGCAAACACGTCACAACGCATCGGGTCTATGCCCTGCCCGCCCGACCAGAGTTCCGGCGCCATGTAGGCGGGCGTGCCCTTCACTACGCCGGAAACGGATTGCTGTCCGTCAACAACGTTCTTGGTGAAACCGAAATCCACGAGCATCACGCCCTTGTCCGGCGAGATAAGGATGTTCTCCGGCTTCAGGTCGCGGTGCGCGAACCCGAGCGTGTGGAGCGCGGCGAGCGACCGGATCACGTGATCGGCCAGCCACAACCGCTCCTCGGGAGAGGGAAAGTGGGCAACCAGCGACGACAGCGACACGCCCTTGATCCATTCCATCACGATGCACACCTGGGAGCGCCACTCGAGCACGTGAAACACCTGCGGAATGCAGTCGGCCTGGATGCGCGCCTGGGTGGTGGCCTCCTTCACGATGTCGCGTTTTTTCGCCGGATCCTTCTCGTGCAATACCTTGATGGCGACCCACCGGTCGAGCGATGTCTGGCGCACGCGGTAGACAGACGCGAATGCGCCCTCGCCCACGCGCATGGGGTGGGAGAATCCTTTGGGGAGCCGGGGGATCATGGCGCCGTTTCCCGCAGTTTCTTTTCGGCAAGCGCGAACCAGTACAGCATGTCCCGGTCACCGGGCGAGGCGGCGAGCGCCGCGAGCCACTGGGCGTGCGCGTCCTTGTACCTTCCGCTCTGCCAGTACACCATGCCGAGGTTGAACCGCGCCGACGCATTGGCGCTGTCGAGGCCCACGGCCTTCTTGAACAGCAGTTCGGATTTGTCCGCGTCACCCATCCGGAAGTAGACAATGCCCGCGAGATTCACGGGCTCAATGGCCCGGTTGTTGCATTCGATGGCCCGCGACAGCGCGTCCAGCGCAGAAACCGAATCCCGGGCCGCAAGCAACTGCTGCGCCCGTTCGAGGTACACGTCGCCGAGCAGCGCCCGGATGGCGCTTCCGGGCAAAAGGGTTTGCGCCGCCTCGAGTTGGATAAGCGCGCTTTTCCATGCCGACGTGTCGGCATCCCATGCCTTCTGAAGAAGCGCCTTGCCTAGGCCCAGACGCGCCTCGTAACTGTCCGGGTGACGCTTTACCTCATCGGAATAGAACGCGATTGCCGAGGGATAATCGCCGAGCCGCAGGCAGATTCCGCCGTTCTCGATATTCCTGTTTCTGCACCCGGACACGGCGATCATCAGGAAAACCATCGCTGCTCCGGCCGCATGCATGCGTATCATCGGGCGCCCTCGTGTTATACTATTGTAAACTAATATACAATGTTTCGCCGCGACGCACTATTCTTGGCGATGCCAGGCGAGACTCCACGTGAGCGACGCACCGCACGACCAATTGGGAATCGAAAACGGCGCATCAATGTTCGATACCTGCCAGAACAGGAATTTCTCGCTTCGAAGCGTCGAGTAATTCTTGGCGATGTCGGCGCGAAGCGTAAATGTCCCGAGCTCCCCTGCGGGCCTCGTGAGCGACACGAACAGCGACACCTCAACATCGACCCTTCGTTTTTCGTGTTGGGAAGCCGCAACGGGCCCGTCGTACTGTTCGTTGCCCGAAATATTGGCCAGGTCCTTTACCCAATAGTACTTGCCGTCTGCGGCGTTGTAAGCAAGATAGTTCGCCGTATCACTGATCGGAGAGGTGTCCCGCTCGCTTCCCTTAATATTAAAGGATGCCCAGCGGTAAGGGTCAGGGTAGTAATCGGCAGTTACCCCTGCTCCAATGCTCGCCGACATGCCGAAGGGGATCGGTTGTTTGTACATGACAAGCGGAGCAATCGACAACTGGTTCTGGGTAAACATGCTGTTTTCCGGGATCGAGAACAGCGCTGACGCGGATCTGCGCACGGTGTTGTTCTCATAAATGGCCGGCAAAAGATACGGCACGGGTCCGATGCCGATGGTATCGGACGTCGGCGTTTGCGTTTGGGTATTCACATAATAGTGCTGCACCGGATGCTGGGTAACATCAGCCACGTACATCACCTTGAACGTCTCAGTCGAGACAAGCGGTCCGGCAAAATATCCCGAGCCGCGGACAAAAACGGAAAATCCCCTGCCCGAAACGGCCGACTGGTCGAAATACCCCAGCAGCCAGCAGGTCTGGCTATGGACCGCTTCCCCGGCCTCAAGTTCCCGTTCATAGCCGCCTGAAAAATATGCAAGCCACTCTTTCCCTATCTTCGAAAGCGAAAGCCCGATGCTGTTTTGTGTAAAGTACTCGCCCAGGTAATCGACGACGCGGGTAATGCCGTAGTCGAGGGCCAAACCGCTGGGAATGTGTTCGAGGCCGGCAAAAAGGCCCATAGAAACGTTCACCGAATCCGCGGAATTGGATGACCGGTAATACTTGCTTGTTTCTTCCCCGCTCACCCCCGCCTTGACAAGAAAGCTCCTTCCGGCCGGGACGGCCCAGCCCAGCCTCAGGCCGCAGCTGTACCCCGGCCCCTTGTAGCCGGTGTCCGCGAGCGGCCCCTGGTAGGGAAATGACGGCTGCCGCTTCTCGCGTCGATTCGTATAATCCAGCCCTGCGCTTGCATTGACATCAGGGACAACCAAATGCGGCCCGTAGGGCCGGAAGTAAAGCAGCGAGTCGGCCACCGCATCTGCATCCTTTTTCCAGCCCAGTGCGGAATAGATGCGCACCCGCTGTTTGAGCTGTTGCACAGCAAGGCGCCTGTTTCGCGACGCCTTGATGCCGAAGTTGAATCCCAGGGCGGTGTCGAGCGCGCCCTTGACAAAGTAAACCTCGGCGCAGAAGAAGCACAAACTGTCCTTCGACATGCCTGCGGAGAACGCCCTGCTGAAATAGTACAGGGCCTCGTCGAATTTTCCTTTGTCGAGTTGCTGCAAACCGCTTGTGCAGCAGAATGCCACGGACATTGTATCGCGCCCGGCGTGCGCGGGGGCGGCCGTGATAAACAGGAGCATGAAAACCGGGAGCGCACAAGCAGGCATTGCGCATGAGCGCCTGTTACCCCCGCGATGTACCATGATTACTTCCGCTCGTTTTGGGCTTGTCGGCGGGTACGCGTCCATGGATCGACGGACCCGCGCCGAGCGCCGTCGAAGTGCTCACCATGATTTCTCGATTACCCTTCATACATTGCCTGAGCACCGGCATGAGCAGTAAGCGTGCAACCCTCGAACGCTCCGCACCGTCAGCGCAGGAAAGGGCTCTTCACGCCGTTTCTCCAGATGTAAATGCCGGCTGCAAGACCTCGTGAGGCTCCCGCCATTCCCGTAGTGCGTCCCAGAGGATCGCACGCATAGGGCTTGAGCGCTTTCCCAGCAGCGCTTACGCTTCGCCGGAACGCAGGCTGCGAAACAACATGGTCGCCCGGCGCAATCGTGATGCTTTGCAGGATCGCCGCATACAAGCCGATGTTCTCGGACATGTCCGCGGTATCGGAGATGGCGTATAATTCGTATCCGTATCGGCCGCAGGCTGTAAACCGGATATATTCGGCCCACGAGCCGATACTTGTGTCGGACGAAAAGAAGATCGAATAGGCCTCGGCTGCCTGCAGAGATCCTTGCCTTACCGAACTATCGGAATTGGAATACAGTACCACTCCGGCAGGATCGACCGAATATTGAACCGTCAGCCTGTAGCCCAGAAAATGCGCCTGTGTCCATTCGTCCGCGGTTTTGTACAATGTCGAATCGATTGTGTAGCGGTTAAAGGACAATTCGGCGGGATAGAAATAGGTGGTATCCACGAAGATGTGCTGCGAATCGTTTTCAACTTCTCGAACCCAATTGGCGGGAAGATACACACTGTAGTTGAGTTGGTTGTCGACAAGGGTCGTGTCTGCAAACAATGAGGCAACGCAGAAGAATACAAAGAGAATTCCCCCGAAAAACACCCTTGTCATCGGTCCAGTCCTTACCGAGATAGGTGGATGGGAATATGCTGCAGGCCGAATTGAAGAACCTCGTCCCGCGGGACGCGGAATCTTCCATCCCTATGGAAAAAAACATATCTATAGTCGCTCGCTAACCCCGAAGCAAGTTTCGGGGTTAGCGCTCGCTATAGGATTCACCGGGCGATAAGCGTGTTACTTGCCGCCCTGGTGATTTTTCTCGTAATCCTTGAATTGAATCTGCCTGTCCTGGTTCATGAGATCTATGTCGGAAATCGCCTTTTCGACCTTTGCGCGCACGTCCTGGGGAAGCTGCTGGACCGCAGCGTCCCTGTCGCCGCTCTGCGGTCCCGACCTTGACGAATGCGCAGCCGCTGTGCCCGAGCCGTTTCTTCCGGACGATTTCGAGTCATCCTTTACCGTCACGGATGCTGAGTCCACTTTGGCCTTCATGTCTGCGGGAAGGGTCTGCATGATCTCATCGAAAATGGCCGCGGCGGCATGTTGTTTCTGGTTCGGGTCTTTTGCGGCTCCCGAATTGGGTGACTGGGCATACACGGGCAGCAGGCAAACCAGGGCGATCTGCGAAATGTATCCGATTCTGTTCATGAGTCCGCCTTTCTTACATAACACAAACTGCCCGGGACATCTGGAAAATAACCACTGCGTCAGCATGGCATACCAACAAATAACATACCCAAAAATACATTTCTTTTGATATCACATTATTACATTCAACAGCCGCGCTTGGGCTCCATTAATCTGATGAGGCCTATCAACCCCATGGACATGCAGCGTTGATTGAATGAGATCCTAATCCCAATCGAAGCAATCGTTTACAACTCACCCTTTGTTTGCGGCACGTCGACCCCATAAAAAAGGGAGAGAAGTGTTTCCTCTCTCCCTAAAGAAAAAAGACGGCGCCGATAAAAGGCGAGGACTGGATTGGGTTGCACCTCTTTCCGGGCTACCGTCTTTTCCTTATTTACCTCATTTGTTCCAAGAACCAAAATTCTCTTATATCAACAACGGTTTATGCACGAAAGAACCCGGCGCCTCATTGCCACGCTCTCTTTACCTCTTCAAAAAGCGTGCCATCCACGGTCTTCAAGCGGTTGCGAGGATTTTCACGATGGAAATGTGGGTGGCGTGAACCCCAGCAGAAATCCGAATTGTTCCAATTCCCCCTATATACACTTGTTCTGTAATGAATTATGTGAGAAGGAAACTCCTGAGGTGGAAAATGGACAGCGCGGAATCACGCCAAACCTCCCTGTTGTTTGACTTCGTCTCTCAGCCGATTGCAGCCCAACCCGTCGTCATCTATTTTACCATATTGATTTTCTTTCGGAGAATCATCCCTGGCTGCACCAAGAACAAGGGACCGGAATCCATGATCACAAAACAGGAATCCCTCGATTACCATTCGCAGGGCAGGAAAGGTAAAATCGAGGTTATTCCAAGCAAGCCGTGCAGGACCCAGAAAGATCTTTCCCTCGCATACACGCCCGGCGTGGCAGACGCATGCAGGGAAATCGAGGCGCATCCGGACGATGTGTACCAATACACGGCTCGCGGCAACCTCGTGGCTGTGGTGACCGACGGCACGGCGGTGCTGGGACTGGGCGACATCGGCCCCATGGCCGGAAAACCGGTCATGGAGGGCAAGGGCGTTCTCTTCAAACGCTTTGCCGATATTGACGTGTTCGACCTTGAACTCGACACAAAAGACCCCGACGAATTCATCCGTATTGTCAAGGCCCTGGAGCCCACGTTCGGCGGGATCAACCTGGAAGACATCAAGGCGCCCGAGTGTTTTTACATAGAAGAAACGCTCAAGAGGGAAATGGCGATTCCCGTTTTTCATGACGACCAGCACGGCACCGCCATTATTTCAGGTGCAGCACTTCTCAACGCCGCCGAGCTCGTGGGCAAAGAGATGGGCGATCTGACCATCGTTTTCTCGGGAGCAGGCGCGGCAGCCCTATCATGCGCTCGCCACTATGTTCAGCTCGGCGCGCGCATGAAGAACATCATCATGACCGACAGGACCGGCGTCATTTACAAAGGCCGGACCGATGGAATGAACAAATACAAGACCCCGTTTGCCGTTGATACCCGGAAGCGGACCCTTGCCGACGCTTTACAGGGCGCAGACGTGTTCGTGGGGCTTTCGCAGGGGGGCCTGGTGTCCGCCGACATGGTGAAAACCCTGGCCGCACGGCCCATTATTTTCGCCATGGCAAACCCCGACCCGGAGATTGGGTTCGAAGAGGCGCGCGCCGCACGGCCGGATTGCATCATGGCAACGGGCAGATCCGATTTTCCAAACCAGGTGAACAACGTGCTCGGCTTTCCGTTTATTTTCCGCGGCGCTCTCGACGTTCGGGCGCGCGAGATCAACGAGTCCATGAAGGCGGCGGCCACGCACGCGCTTGCAAACCTCGCAAAGAAGCCCGGCGTTCCGCGTGACGTGCTCGATGCATACAATGTGGACTCCCTGGTTTTTGGCCCCGACTATATCATTCCGAAGCCGCTTGACGGCCGCGTGCTCGTTGAAGAGAGCATCGCGGTGGCCCGGGCCGCCATGGGCAGCGGCGTTGCTGCCCTGCCCATCAAAAACTTTGCCGCGTATCGCAGGCGTCTTGAGGAGATGGCGGTCATGATCGGAAAACGGTAGACACGAGGACGCCCCGGTGAGAACGATTCCATACAAACGCATCGTCGACAGCGTGCGCACCCTGTGCCTCAAAGCCGCGTTCGATCTTCCCGGCGACGTGTCGGCGGCGCTTGCCCGGGCGCGACGCACGGAAGTTTCGGCCCGTGGCAAACGGATACTCTCGCACATCGCGGAAAACGCCCGCATCGCGCGCAGCCAGTGCATACCCCTGTGCCAGGACACGGGCATTGCCGTGTTCTTCGCGGACGTCGGCGCGGAAGTGCGCGTTGCGGGCGGAGCATTGACCGATGCAATAAACGAAGGGACGCGGCTCGGCTACGCACAAGGCTTCCTGCGTCCGTCGATGGTGTCTGATCCCGTGTACCACCGGAAGAATACCTTTACAAACACGCCTGCCGTGATCCACCTTTCCTCTGTGAAAGGCGCGAGGCTTTCCATAACACTTGCTCCAAAAGGCGGCGGGTCGGAGAACATGAGCAGCCTGCTTATGCTCAAGCCGGGCGACGGCGAGGCCGGCGTGATTGATGCAGCGGTTTCCTCGGTGAAGAAAGCGGGCGGCAACCCCTGCCCGCCCGTGATCGTGGGCATCGGCATCGGCGGCGCGGCGGAGACCGCCGTGCTGCTTTCAAAGAAGGCTCTTGTGCGGCCGCTGGGAACACGGCATCCGCACAAGCGGTTTGCCGCGCTCGAACGGAAGATACTTTCCAACATAAACCTGTCGGGTATCGGGCCGGGCGGGCTGGGCGGGACCGTCACCGCGCTTGACGTGCATATCGAAACGTTTCCCTGTCATATCGCAACGCTTCCGGTGGCGGTTTCACTTTCCTGCCACGCGGCGCGACACGCAACGGTGGTCCTGTGAAAAAGCAGATCAGAGTCATTGCTCCCCCGCTCGGCCCCGACGTCGTGCGGTCGCTTGCCGCCGGCGACGAAGTGCTCATAACCGGCGCAGTCTTCACCGCACGCGACGCAGCCCACAAGCGGTTCGCGGCCCTGTTGGAGAAGAACAGGAAGCTTCCAGTCGACCTGCACGGACAGATCCTCTATTATACCGGCCCGACGCCGGCGCACCCGAAAACAGGGAGCTTGAGCGCGGGGCCAACCACAAGTTCGCGCATGGACGCATACACGCCGCTGCTCCTTGCGAAAACCGGGCTCGCCGCAATGATCGGCAAGGGCAACAGGAGCCCGGCCGTTCTTGACGCGATGAAACGACACGATGCCGTGTATTTTGCCGCCGGCGGAGGTTTGGGCGCGCTGCTCGGTTCGTGCGTCAGGAGTTCGAGCGTCGTGTGCTATGCGGACCTCGGACCGGAGGCGGTGTTCAGGCTAATCGTTGAAAATTTCCCCGTGATCGTTGCCATTGACAGCAGGGGGAAGAACCTGTATGAGGAAGGCCCACAAGAATTCGGCAGCAGACCATGATGCCTTTGTCCAAAATCCTCATCGGCGCCATGCGCTTCCGCGACCGCAAAAGCGCGGTGGCGATCATCCGCAAAGGGATCGACTGCGGGTTCAACTACATCGATACTTCCCCCGCCTATTGTTACAAGAGCGAAACCGAGAATTCCGAGGCATGGGTGGGGGAAGCCGTGTCGCCGCCCGAATACCGCGGCCGCGTGCTGGTGTCCACGAAATGTTCGCCGGGAGACGGCGGCAGGGGCCTGGGACCGTTTACGCCCGAGAAGGGTTTCGGCGTCCGCACCCGGGACCAGGTATCGCACGAGGTGGAACAATCGCTCAAGCGGCTCGGGCTGGCGTCAATTGACTATTACCATCTCTGGACCACGCACACCATGGAGCAGTTCAATGCCGCCATGCAGCCGGGCGGCTGGTACGACGGCGTAACGGAGCAAAAGCGGAAAGGCGTGTTTTCGCACCTCGGCGTGACAACGCACGCAGATGCCGACACCATTATCGCCTTTCTCGAATCGGGACTCTTCGAGACCGTTACCATGCCGCTGTCCGTGATAAACCTCACACGGCTCAGGGTTGTTGAGTATTGCGCCCGTAGGGGCATCCCGGTGATCGCCATGAACCCTTTGTCGGGCGGTTTCTGCGCGGCGGACGCCCGGCTCAAGGAACTCGCGTTCCGTTACCTTATGGCGCTCCCCAACGTGCACCTGCTCGTCGGTTTCTCTTCTGTTAATGAGGTCGCCTACGCCGCGCGCATGCTCGACACGGCCCCCCTGTACAAGAAATCTGCGGACGAAATTCTTGCCGGGGTCGACCGCCTCGTAAACGCACGGGAACCGCGCTGCACTGCATGCGGCTATTGCCAGCCCTGTCCCCGCAACATCAACCTGGGCGCATGCCTGTCGCACTATAATATTTACAAGTACATGAAGATCCCGCATGCGAAAAGAGCGTTCCGCGATAAACAATGGGACGACAGCCTCCGCCTCGACCGCTGCCTTCTGTGCGGCACCTGTTCCGCCCGCTGTCCCAACCAGCTTCCCCTGCACGACATCATCCGCGATGCAAGGGACCTTCTTTACAAAAAGTGATCGCGGTGCGTAGCGGCGCGACGCCTCTCACGGCTGCCGCAGGGGCGCCGTACGTGCGGAGCAAACAAGGGCCGTCGCCGCAGGAGGGTCGCCCGGGATAATTCCGTCGCGCACGGGAACGATCAAATATTTGACATCAATAGAACTGTTTTGGTATACTTCTATTATATATATTTTTACTTTCCAAGCCCTTTTTGTTCAAACGAGAAAACCAGACGATTTCAATATACACCCGGAAGGAGTCCTTGCTATGAGTAGGAGTGGCCTGCACGTACGCTGTGTTGTTTCATCCTTGATGCTCTTCCTTGCAGTATCCCTTGCGTTTCCCGACGAGACATTTGACAAGCTCATGGAGCAAAAGAGCTACTCCGATGCGTTGAGCTATGCGGACAAGAAGATTCCCACCACGGCGCGCGATGCGGTGATCTGGGTCAAGATCGGCAAGGCCAACCTCGAGCTCGGACTCACCGAAAAGGCGCTCGCCTGCTATCTTGTCGCCACGCGCATGGATGCAAAGAACTACGAGGCGCTCCTCGGCACGGCCAAGGTCTACAATTCCCTTAATCAGCCCGCGAACGCGGCGCCGGCCGCGAAAAAAGCGCTGGAGGTCAATTTCACGCCCGAGGCGAGCTGGGAATTCGCGCGCGCCTGCATCGCACTCGGCAAACCCGGCGAGGCCAAGAAAGCGCTCGAAAAGGTCGTCGAGGCAGACCCGGCAAATACGACCGCCGTCAGGGAGCTCGGACTCATTTATTATTCCGAAAAGAACTATCCCAGGGCCGTCGAATTGCTCAAGGAGGTCTATGCCAAACAGCCCGATGGCGCCTTGGCGCTCAAGATAGGCCAGGCAAGCCCGCCAGATTCGGCCATCGTATGGCTCAAGCTCGCAAAAGACAAGAAGCCGACCTCGGTCGAAGCAAGCTACGAACTCGCCAAAATCTACTACACCGGCCAGAAGTACGCCGAGGCCGCGGAAGAGTTCGAAGCCGCTTCCGCACGGAGCCAGTTTGGCGCTCAGGAAAGTTATATGTGGGCGGTCTCGCTCTCGAAGTCCAATGCCGCTGCCGACAAAATCGCCAAAGTGTACCAGTCCTTTCTTGATAAAGTGGGAACCTCGCGAGCAAAAGAAGCCCTCGAAGCTCACCGGGTGGTGGGTATGTTCGAACTCGAGAAGAAGAACTACCAGGCCGCTATCGGACATTTTGAAGCGATCTACGCGGCCGATTCCATGGGCAAGATAGTGCCGGATATCAATTTCTCCCTTGCCGTGTGCTATGAAGGTCTTGAGGTGCCCAAGAAGGCCGTATTCCATTTGGAGAGAGAGCTTGTTGTCAACGGCACAAATGTGGAAGCCTACGCCAGGCTCGGCGACTTGTACACGAAGTCGGGCCAATCCGAGAAGGCCAAGGTAGTGTACGAAAAGATGCTCGCGCTCAATCCCAACAACCCGAAGATCCAGATGGCGCTGGGCGACTTCAATCTGAAATTCAAGAAATTCCAGGACGCGCTCAAATACTTTCAGAAAAGCTACACGCTCGAACGTTCGGCGCTTGCGGCACAGGGCATGGCCATGTCCGCGTTTGCGCTCAACGAAACCGACATGGCGCGCGACGCCGCCGAATCGGCCCTGCACCTGGACGCCACCTTGTGGGAGCCGCGCGTCGTGCTGTCCACTATTTACATGAAGGACAAGAACTATAAGGAAGCCAAGGACCAGTTTGAATTCATGGTGCGCAAACAGCCGAACAATAGAGAGTACTGGCTGCAGCTTGCCGCGTGCTACGATCAGCTCAACGAGCCCCAACGGCTTGCCGAGATCGACAGGAAGATCCTCTCGCTCGATCCGCGCAACATTCCGTCGCGCCAGCGTCTCGCCCGGTATGCGCTTTCCCAGGGCGATGCAAAGGCCGCGCTCGAACAGTTCAAGGAACTTTCCGTCTTGTCGCCGAAAGATGCAGAAGTATTCAAGAACCTTTACGAGATCTCCCTCAAGTCGGGGAACACCGCCGACGCCGCGGCATACCTCAAGTCCTTCGTGGCCCTCAAACCGAACGTCCCGGAAGCGCAGAAGGCGCTGGGCGACCTGCTGTACGAAAGGAAAGACATGGCGGGCGCGCTTGCCGCCTATCGCGCGGTTATCAAGATCGACCCGGCTGCCAAAGGGGTATACAAACGCTATGCAGAGCTTCTGGGACCGGCCGCAGATCCGTCGGAGGTCATTGCCGCTCTCAGCGGCGCCATCACCACCGGGGAGGCGGATGCCCAGACCTATGCCCAGCTCGGGCTCATCTACCAGAAACAGGGCCTGTGTCCAAAGGCAATCGAAATGCTTGAAAAATCGGTGCAGCTCGATCCGAGAAATACCACCGTGCTTTCGATGCTTGCGCATTGCCAGGCGAAGACCGGCAACGCCAAGGAAGCCATCGTGTCCTACGAACAGGTCATTGCCATGAACGACAAGGCCGTTGAGGAGCTGCGGGCTCTCGGCGACCTCTACCAGCAGCAGAATAAGACCGCCCAGGCCGTCGGCGTTTACAAACGATATCTTGCCAAGAAGCCGGGAGAACACCGTATAGCCAGGCTTGTCGCCGATTACGAATTCGGCCAGAAAAACTATGACGAAGCCCTCAAGTACTACGCCTTGGTGGGCGGGGCCGAGGCCAAAGACGCGGAGCTCCTGTTCCGCTACGGCCAGGCTGCCTACTTTGTAAAAGACAACAAGAAGGCCAAGGAGCTCCTTGGCCAGGTTGCGGTACTTTCGCCCAAGAACGCCGAGGTGTACAGGCTCCTGTTCGACATAACCTCCAAGGACAGCGCCACCAGAGGCGAGGCTTCCGGGTACCTCCAGAAATACGCGGCCCTCAAACCGGGCGACGCGGAGGCGCAAAAAGATCTCGGCGACATGATGTACGAGATGAAGAGCTACGCCGGCGCGCTCGCGGCATATCGCTCCGCGCTCGCAGCCGACCCGTCGCTCAAGGGCTTTTACAAACGCTACGTTGAGCTCGTGGGCGCAAAAGGAACGCCCGAAGAGCTTGTGAAGGCGCTTACCGGCGCCATTGCCGCCGGGGAAGCCGATGCGGCAATGTACAGTTCGCTCGGTAACGTGTACCAACGCCAGGCATTGTGCCAGAAGGCGATCGACATGTACCAAAAGTCGCTTGCCATCGACCCGAAAGACGTCACGGTGCTCTCTTCCATCGCGCAGTGCCAGGCCAAGAGCGGCAACGTGAACGAAGCCGTGATTTCCTACGAGCAGGCTGTTGCAATGAACGATAAGGCCGTGGATGAATACCGGGCGCTCGGCGACCTGTACCTGCAGCAGAAAAAAACGAGCCAGGCCGTCAATGTTTACAAAAAGTATCTGGCCAAGAAACCGGGGAACCGGGCCATTGCAAAGGTCATTGCCGACTACGAATATTCCCAGAAAGACTACGATGAGGCCATCAAATACTTCGCCATGGTCGTGACCCCCGAAACAACGGACACCGATCTGCTGTTCCGCTACGGCACTGCATGCTACTCAGCAAAAGACCTCAAGAAGGCAAAAGAGCTCTTTGTCAAGCTCGCGGGACTCACGCCGAAGAACGCCGAAGTCTTCGAGACCCTGTACGACATCTCTTCCAAGGACGGCAGTCCGAAGACCGAGTCCGCCTCGTATCTGCAGAAATACGCCGCGCTCAAGCCCGGCGATGCGGAGGCCCAAAAGAACCTGGGAGACATGCTGTACGAGGGGAAGAACCAGCTCGGGGCTCTCGCGGCCTACCGTGCCGCGCTCACGGCCGACCCCGCGGCCAAAGGATTTTACAAACGCTATGTCGAACTCGTTGGATCGAAAGGTACGGCGGAAGAGCTTGTGAAGGCGCTTACGGGCGCGGTGGCGGCGGGTGAGGCCGACGCGGCCATGTACAGTTCGCTCGGCGCCGTGTACCAACGCCAGGGCGCCTATCAGAAGGCAATCGACATGTACCAGAAGGCGCTTGCCATCGACCCGAAAAACGTGGCAATTCTCTCCGCTGTCGCCCAGTGCCAGGCCAAAAGCGGCAATACCAATGAGGCTGTGATTTCCTACGAGCAGGCTGTTGCCATGAACGACAAGGCAATCGACGAATACAAATCTCTCGGCGAACTGTACGCGAAACAGAATAAGGCCGACCAGTCCATGGCAATGTACAAAAAATATCTCGAGAAGAAGCCGGGCGACTTTGCGGTTGCCAAGGCCGTGGGCGACTACTCGTTCAACCAGAAGAACTACGAAGACGCGCTCAAATACTACGGCATGGTGAACGGTACGGAGGCCCGCAACCCCGCGTTCCTGTTCCGCTATGGCCAAGCGTGCTACTTTGCAAAGGACTACAAAAAAGCCACGGAGGTGCTCAACCGACTGTCGCTTCTTACGCCTCTCAACGCCGACGTGTACAAGACCCTGTACGACATAGCCGTTGAGAGCGGCGCCTCCAAGACCGAGGCCACCACCTACCTTAAGAAATATGTGTCTGTCAAGCCAACCGATGCGGTCGCGCAGAAGAATCTTGGTGATCTCTATTACGAGCAGAAGAACCCGGACGCCGCTCTCGCGGCGTACCAGGCCGCACTCAAGGCCGACCCGGCCATCAAGGGCTTTTACAAACGCTACGTTGAGATCATCTCCACCAAGGGTATTCCAAAAGACGTGGTCGCCGCGATGAAAGGCGCCATTGCCGCCGGCGAAGCCGATGCCCAGATGTACGAGACTATCGGCGTCATTAATCAGAAGGCTGGCGCGTACGCAAAGGCAATTGAGTACTTCCAGAAGTCGCTGCAGCTCGACCCCAAAAACGTTCATGTTCTCTCGGCCCTTGCGCAATGCCAGGCGAAGAACGGGAATGGCAACGACGCCGTCATATCGTACGAGCAGTCCGTTGCCATGAATCCCGACGCGATCGACGATTTCAAGACGCTGGGCGACCTGTACATGCAGCAGAACAAGTCGGGCCAGGCCATTTCGATGTACAAGAAATACCTCGAAAAACGTCCCACCAATTACAAAGTGGCGCTTACGGTTGCCGACTACCTGAATTCCCAGAAGAATTTCGATGAAGCAATGAAGTACTACGGCATGGTTGGCGGTACGGAAACCAAGAGCGCGGAGTTTCTCTTCAAGTACTCGCAGGCGTGCTACAACGCCAAGAACCTCAAGAAGGCATCGGAAGTGCTTCTCCAGCTTGCAAAGCTCACGCCTCTCAACGCCGAAGTGTTCAGGATGCTGTACGACATTTCCTCAAAGGAAGGCGGCAACAAGAAAGAGGCGTCGGGATATCTCAAGAAATATCTGAGCCTCAAGCCAGCCGATGCATCGGCGCAGAAGAGTCTTGGCGACATTTTGTACGAAGAAAAGAACGCCGACGGTGCTCTTGCAGCGTACGATGCGGCCATCAAGGCCGATCCAACCATCAAGGGCTTTTACAAACGGTACGTCGAGCTGGTGACGGCCAAGGGAATTCAGGAGAACATCGTGAAGGCGCTCAAAGGCGCCATTGCCGCGGGCGAGGCTGACGCCGCAATGTATTCCGCGCTCGGCAACGTGTACAAAGGCTCGGCCAACTATCCCCGGGCAATCGAAATGTACACCAAGGCGCTCGCTCTTGATCCGCGCAATACCGATGCGCTGTCGTCCCTCGCTTTCTGCCAGGCAAAGAGCGGCAACGTGAAAGACGCGACTATTTCCTACGAGCAGGTGGTCGCCCTTAATCCGCAGGATATCAAGGAATACAAGATGCTCGCCGATCTGTACATGAAACAGAACAAGAACGATCAGGCAATGAACATGTACAAGAAATGCCTGGAAAAGAACCCGGCGGATTACAAGACGGCGATGTCCGTCGGTGAGTACGAATACAAGATCAAGGATTACGACGAGGCCGTAAAGTACCTCGCAATGGTCCAGGGCGCGGAAGCAAAGACCGCCGCCTACCTGCTTCTCTACGGGCAGGCGTGCTACAAGAGCACCAATTGCACGAAGGCCGCGGATATATTCAAGCAGCTTGCCATTCTCACTCCAACCAATCCCGATGTGTTCAAGACCCTGTACGACATTTCCGTAAAAGCGAACAACAGCGCAGATGCGGCCGTCTACCTCAAGAAATACGTGGCGCTTAATTCGGGCGACGCAGGGGCACAAAAGAACCTCGGCGACATGTTGTACGAGCAGAAGGACCAGGCAGGCGCGCTCGCCGCTTATCGCGCCGCGCTCAAGGCCGACCCTGCCGCAAAAGGATTCTTCAAACGCTACTGCGAGCTTGTCATGTCGCGCGGAACGCCCGAAGAGATCGGGAAGGCGCTTGCCGGCGCGGTCGCAGCAGGCGAGGCCGACGCGGCAATGTATGCATCGCTGGGAGCAATTTACCAGAAGCAGGGGCTGTACCAAAAGGCGGTGGCCATGTACCAGAAGGCCCTGTCGCTCGACCCGCGTAACGTAACCGTGCTTTCATCGCTGGCACTGTGCCAGGCAAAAAACGGCGAGGTGAATGAAGCGGTCATTTCTTACGAACAATCCACTGCCATGAACCCGGATGCCACGGCAGACTTCAAGGCGCTCGGGGACCTTTACACAAAACAGAACAAGGCGTCACAAGCGCTGTCGATGTACAAAAAGTACCTCGACAAGAACCCTAAAGACGTGGCCGTGGCCCGGTCGGTGGGAGAGGCCGCTTTCGCCGCAAAGAGTTACGAGGAAGCGGTCAAGTACCTTTCGATGGTAACGGGCGAAGCCGCCAAGTCCCTTGACTTCATCTACGTGTACGGCCAAGCGTGCTACTACACAAAAGACTACAAGAAGACCATTGAACTGTTCGAACGATTCCGTGAAATCAACGCAAAGCTCACCCAGAAACACGCCGGCACTGTTACCGTGATGAAGCTGCTCGGTGAGGCGTACGATAAGTCCGGCAACGCGTCCAAGGCCCTTGAGGTCTACACTATTTACACCAAGTTGACCGGCGTAAAAGACCCCGACGCATCGTTGAGAAAGGCTCAACTGACGGAAGCGACAAATCCGGCGGCCGCGGCCAAGATGTACGAGGAGAACACGGTGATGTTCCCCAAAGACTACAAGAGTTTCCTTGCGGCGGGCCTGTACTATGCAAAGCAGAAAGCCACGCTCGACAAGGCGCTCGGCCTGCTCAAGAAATGCGCCACCCTTGCTGACACCATTCCGGCCATGTGGTTCGAGATGGGCCAGGTGTATGGAAAACTGGGCAAAGACAAGGAGGAACTGGAAGCGTACCGGAAATTCATCCAGCTTGATCCGGAAAACGCCGAGGCAGCGGGGAAGATCGGTGGAATCCTGATTGCCAAACGTAAATTCAACGACGCCATGATGTTCCTCGAAACTGCCAACGCGCTTAAGCCCAACGAACCCGCCTACATGGTCCCGCTCGCGCAAGGCTACATCGAAACCGACCGGTCAAAAGACGCGCTCGACCTGCTCGAGAAAGCCGACAAACTTAAACCGGACGACGAGACCATCAAGATGACGCTGTTCGAGCTGTACAAATCAACGGGTCAGTCAAAGAAGGCCCTCGACGTCATGCAGGCGATTGTCCAGAAGAAACGGGATAACAAGACGTTGCTCAAGTATGCCGAGGCCCTGTATTTGTCGGGCGTGTATGCCACGGCGGAAAGCACGATCAAGGATATCACGGCAACCGATCCGGAAAACATCCCCGCGCTCATGCTGTATGGCAAGATCCAGTCGATCCAGGGCAAATGGGACGACGCCGTGGAAACGTACAAGGAAATATCGTACATCAATCCGAACTACGCGCCCGCAATGTACGAGCGCGCCGAGGTGTACCTGATGCAGTCGAAACTTCCATGGGCCAAGACGTTCTACGAACGCGCCCTCAAGGCAGATCCCAACTACGCGCTCGCCGAACTCGGTCTTGCCAAGCTCGCAAAAGTCCAGAAAAATACGGCAGATTACCAAGCGCACCTCGACAAGGCCCTCAAACTTGATCCGGACAACAAGGAAATTCAGGAGGAAGCAGGGACAAGAAAGAAGCACTGATTCCTGTTGAACAAGATCAGTCTCCAAAGCCTCTTTTCTTAATTGAAAAGAGGCTTTTTTTCACGGCCGAAATCAAAGCCGCGATCCCGCATTGCGACGGTTGACAGAATGTCCTAAAAGCGCTATATTCCCATAAGAAACCCGGGGGGCGGCAAGAACGGCGTATATAAAGGACAAAAGGGATATGGTGGTTCGTCAAAGACCATCAAAGAAAAGAAAGGACTTGCCGGTCATGAAAACAAATGCGGTTCTGGCATGGGCATTGGTAATCATGGATTCTCTCAGCCATCCTTCTTTTTCCCAGGTGCAATCCTGGCCTCCCGGGGGCACGGCAATGTCCCCCATTACCTCCGGCATGAAACTGCCGGGAAATCGTTATGTGCCTTCCACGGTGCAATATAATCTCGTGTGGGCCGATGAGTTGACCGGTCAGCCTGCAGGAAAAATCCGGTTCATTGCACAGAATTATGTGGCGAGCCAGAAAATGGCTGCTTCACAGGTCGCCGATTACCGTGCATATAATCCCAATTTTCTCTGCGTGATCTATCATCTTTCCAACGGGATAAACCCCCAAAACGACAGCGATTGCCCTCTGCCGCACGGTACGACGCCAATAACCTCGTGCACGCCTAAAGGGTGGGTATCGGAATGGGACAGCTGTCTTACGCCTTGGCTCACGGCCGCCGGCATACCAAAGGGGAGCTCACGGTTCGAACAGATGTTCCAGCATTACACTTCGGTTGATCCGAACAACCGGGTCTGGCACACCGACCCGCAATGGACAATGTGCCTGGAAAATGCTGACTGGCAGACCTATGTCGCAGACGTCACAATCAACTGGATGACGGGCGAACAGAACGAAGGGTGTTTTTTCGACGTGTGCGTCGAGACAATGGTCCCCGGACTGTACAACCCTGCCGCGGGCGATCCGGCGCCGCACAACTTCAACTGGTACCTCAGCCCGTACGGGCCCGCGGGCCACACCATCGCCACCCTCGGCGACTTTGCCGTCTGGATGAACGCCCAGTACCTTGGATATTGGCAGTCAATTTACAAAAGATTCCATACGCCGTCCGTCGATTATCTTATTATTCCTAACGTCGACCAGATGACCACCGGCTGGTACGATCCGGTCTGGATGGAAGGGAGCGCAAACGGAGAAACGATTGATGGCGCGATGATGGAAAGTTTCGGCAACGCCACGGGGTCCGACATGTATCTTACCCTCTCGCGGGCGGTCAAGCACCTTACCGGCAGGGGGAAAATCCTGATTGCGCAGTTCTATGACTCGACGCAGGCCGAAAGATACCGGCGCACCGGTATGTACATGCTTGTGAAAAATGAGAACAGTTTCATCAATATTCTGCCTCAAGGCGGCCCGAGCTGGTTCCCGGAATATGAAATCAACCTAGGCGACCAAAGCCCTGTCCCGGCGGTCATCGACAGCCTGCGAGTGGCAGGTTCAGGTTCCGCATCGCTGTTTAAAAGGGACTATCAGAATGGAATGGTTCTGTGCAATACATCCGGGACCGTGATGAATTACACGCTTGGCGGCGGGACCTGGAACGTCGTCAGCACAAGCGGCGGGGGGAATATTTCCAACAGCGGAGCCGCCGCACAACAATCAATCACCTTTACTCCCGTCAGTTCGCAGGTCTCTGTTCCCGCTTCAGGCTGCATGATCCTGGCAAACAACGTGGCCGCAGTTCATGCCCAGACACAAATGCCGGACCATGAAACCACGCCTTGCCTCGTCACCGGCAAGGGGGTACTTACTATTTATGAGGCCGGCACGGCGTTCGTGTACGATTCGAAAGGGGTTCTGCGCGTTCAGAAAACGTCTGGGGCCAACCAAACACGGATCGACGTGAGCAAATTGTCCGGCGGTGTTTACCTGGTAAGATTCGTCCGCGCGTCCGGGCACGGCCGGACGTCATTCGTGCGATTTACGTATTGGAAATAACCCGCCTGCCGCTAGGCAAAAGGCGGAACCGAAGCTTGATCTGTCAATAATCCCTCACGTGCTGATGCTCCGCGCCAAATAATTACTTTGCATTACAGCAGTAACCTAATTATATTTTTTTGGATCACTTTAACCGGGCGAGGTTGCTTATGAAGAAGAAATTGTTTGCCGGCATCGCTATGGCGGTGTTACTTCTGTGCGTGACGGGTTGTGATGACACGGGCTACAACATGCTTCTGAGAGCGGCTATGACCGAAGCCACGACATTAAAAGGTTTTTGCGATCAGAACAACTTCAAGTCTGCAGAAATTTCTCGTGCGGACTCCCTAGTGTCGGTGGCCACTATCAGGCAGCAGGCCAATCAAAGGGAAGATGCGTTCACGGCATTGGATGAGGCGATCATCTACTACCGATTGGCATTATCGAGAATTGAGCTCGCAAAAACCGAACGGGTTGTGGAGAGTGCACGACAAAAACTGAGCGACGATGAAGATCAGTTGGCAACGTACAAGAAAGTACTCGATGAGCTGAAGGGAGAACCCAAGAAATGAAACGGATTATCCTTCCCATCGCTTTGCTTATTGCGGTCCTGTCCGCGGCGGCGGCTGCGGATTCGTCTTCGAAACCGGCGCCCGCGCCTTCCGCGGCAGCCGACACGCTCAGCGCCTCACGCGGGCCTGCGGCCATGACAAACGCTCTTCTGGAGCTCAAGACGGAATTGAAGGACGCCTATCAGCAGCGGGGCGGCAGTAAGCCCAGCGACATTGACCTTTACGTGTACGCACTTGCCCGGATTGAAGTTGCTTACCAATATGTGCTCCAGACGTTCCCGAGCGGGCAGCCGAATAAAGGGTTGCTCGAATGGATGGGTTTCAATGCCACCAAAGAGAAAAGGGCGAAGGAGATGTTCAAGGCATGCTCGTTGTCCGCCGAGGCCGCGATGCTCCAGCTCCAGCAGAACGACTTGGAAAGCGAACTTTCTCATATTATGGCCAGCCGGGATTCAATACACGCCGAGCTCAACCAGATCAACGAAAAGATAGCAGGCATCGAGAGAGACAAGGCGTCGGACCTTCGGGCCAAGCTTGATGAGGAGAATGAAAAAACCAGGAAGCTGCGCCAAGAGGCCGAGCAGCGGTTCATGTCGCTGCAGAGCGAATTGATCAAGGTGAGGAAGGACGCGCGCGGCACCATTATTTCCGTATCCGACCTTCTGTTCGGCTTTGACAAAGCGGATTTAACGGCCGATCTCAAGACGAGCCTTGCAAAAATCGCGGGTATCCTGATGGTCTACACCAAGTGCCGCGTCGTGGTTGAGGGCCACACCGACAACATCGGGACCGAGGCCTATAACAAGGATCTGTCGACACGAAGGGCGAAGAATGTCCGCGACTTCCTTGTTTCACAGAGCATCCCCGACACCAGACTTTCGTCAGTAGGATACGGTTTCAAGCGGCCCATAGCGACAAACAGCACCAAAGAAGGCAGGGCCAAGAACCGGCGGGTTGATCTGGTGGTTATTGACATAAAGTAACGGCCTTCCCGTCGCCTGTGAGGAACGGGCGCTTTGCCAGACAGGCAAAGCGCCCGTTTTTGTTTGCACACGGCAGTGACTTGCGGCTTCCCGAAGAAATTTCCGGGGAAGTTCCATCCTAACGGATGAAAAAGGTCCTTCGGCACATCGACGTGGCGCACCGGCGTACTCGAGCACCATCCCTGAGCACCCGAACCCATAATTTCTTCATCCCTGTTTCCATTCCACGCGCGAAAAGCTATTTTTGTTCCCGCCGCATTTTTTTTGGGGTCAGGCCCTGCGCAACGACAGTCTGCGAACCCCGCCAGGCCCGGAAGGGAGCAACGGTAAACGGATACTGAGTGTGCCGCAGGTAAACTTGACCCCGTTTTTTTGATTGTAGATAGCGGAATGTAGTTTGCATAGGAAAGGGCCGACTCTGACATTATGGCTTCAATAAATAGCGCAGGACTGGGCAAGAAAAACATATTTTATGACGAGTTGTTACGTTTCCCGTAACGGTGAAAGACACGTTCAAAGATTCACCGGTGGCTGATTTATCTTGATCCACAATCCGCAATCCGCAATTCTTATATGAGCTATCTCGTCTTTGCCCGCAAATGGCGCCCGCTCACCTTCGACGATGTCGTGGGCCAGGAGCATATCACCGAAACGCTCAAGAAGGCGATTGAAAAAGACCGCGTGGCGCACGCTTATATTTTCACCGGGACCCGCGGCGTGGGGAAAACCACCACTGCCCGCATTCTTGCACGCGCGCTCAACTGCGACAAGGGACCTACCCCGAACCCGTGCGGCGTATGCGAGCCGTGCAGGAACATCATGGGCGGGTCCAGCTTCGACGTGCTCGAAATAGACGGCGCGTCGAACAACTCGGTTGAGGACATCCGGGAGATTCGCGACAATGTCCGGTATTCGTCGATGGGCGGCAAATACCGCATCTACGTGATTGACGAAGTGCACATGCTCTCAAAATCGGCGTTTAACGCGCTGCTCAAGACCCTCGAAGAGCCGCCAAAGAACGTGATCTTCATTTTTGCCACCACCGAGCCGCAGAAGATTCCCGCCACGATCCATTCGCGCTGCCAGCGTTTCGATTTCAGGAGGATATCCACGGACCAGATAACCGCGCGGCTCGCGTACATCTGCACGTCGGAGCAAATCGCGTTCGACAAGGCCGCGCTCCTGCTGGTGGGGCGCAAGGCGGAAGGAAGCATGCGCGACGCGCTCAGCCTTCTGGACCAGGTGTATTCCTATGCACAGGGCAAAATCGACGAAACCGTGGTGCGCAACGTGCTCGGCATCATCGACATCGAAATGTACGACACCATCATGAAGGCGGTGCAGGACAAAGATCCCCAGCCCGTGCTTGCCGCGGTGGAGGACATTCTGTCGCGCGGGTTCGACCTGCACGAGTTCGTGCTCGGGCTCGAAGACCATCTTCGAACGCTTTTGTTCTGCCGCATTCCCACCGTCATGAACAATCCCCACATCGATCTGCCCGCCGACGCATCAGGCGCATTTGCAAAGCGAGCATCGGCGTTTTCCGAGGAGACGCTTCTTCGCATGGCCGAGATTGTCCGCACAACCGAACGGGACCTCAGGTTCAGCGGCTTTCCCCGGTTCCTTGTGGAACTCCTGCTGCTCAAGCTCGTGCATCTCGACGATACTATCGCGCTTTCCGCCGTTTTGGAGGCATTGGGCCCGTCGCACGCAGCCAACACGGGCGCGCCGGCCGCGACGCCTGCCCGGCCTGTCGAGCCGCTTGTTAAAAAAAAAACTGAACCGCCACCTGTCTTAGCAGCTCCAGCGGCTTCGCCGCCGGGTAAGGTTGACATTGAAAATGTGGCGTCTAAAATCGCGGCGGACAGCGAGACGCCAGATACGAGCGTGGACATCGGGGACGACGCTTCGGCAGCAGCCGCGAGCGCTCCTGCCGTCGATCTTGGGACGCGCTGGCCGCGCTTTGTGGAGCTTCTCGTGCAGGACCGGCCCACGTACGGCTACCATTTGTCCGCCGCACGTGTCGTGTCGTCGACTGCCGCGTCGATAGAGCTCCGGTTTCCCAAGGCGTTCCGCTTTCAATTCAACGAGGTTATAAAGAAGAAGAACCGCGACGACATTCAGAAAAAGCTCAACGAATTCAATCAGGCGGCCGTGGAATTGCATATCACCCTGGAGGCGGCGGGCGAGCCAGCCTCGTCCATACAGCCCGCGCCCCAAGGGAAAACGACCTTGTCCATCAATGATGAAATCGACCGCGAGCCGATCATAAAGAGTGTACTTGACATATTCGATGGTTCGGTACTGTAACGGCGTGACGCCAAAGGGGAAAACCGTGTCCAAGAACATCAACAAGCTGCTCAAACAGGCCCAGCGTCTCCAGTCGCAGATGGTGCAGGCGCAAAACGAGCTCACCAAGAAGACGTTTGAAGGCACGGCGGGCGGCAACATGGTCACCGTGACCATGAACGGCGGGGGCGACTGTACAGGGATCTCGATCAACCCAGAAGTCGTCGTTCCCGACGACGTGGAAATGCTCGAAGACCTTATTCTCGCCGCTTTCAAGAATGCTCAGGAGAAAGTAAAGGAGCAGTCCAATGCCGCGATGGGCGGACTTACCTCCGGCATGGATCTTGGCGCGCTGGGGCTTGCGCCATAATATGACCAAGATTCACCACGGAGACACAGAGAGCACAGAGAATAAAATCCAAAAACAAACTATGGGTATACCTCTCTTATTTTCTCCGTGTCCTCCGTGTCTCAGTGGTGAACATTTTTTCCTGTATGGCAAGGCTTGCACGGAATGATCGAACCGCTCGAAAATCTCGTTGACGCGCTTTGTCAATTGCCCACAATCGGCACGAAGACGGCGCTCCGGCTCGCGCTGTACCTGCTCGAGCGGCCGCAGGAGGAACTCGACAACCTGTCGCGGTGCATCGCATCCATCAAGTCGCAGGTTGTGGTCTGCAAACAATGCTTTAACTACGGCACGGCCGACCTCTGCGAGGTGTGTGCGTCGCTGTCGCGAGACCGGAGCGTCGTGTGCGTCGTGGAAAAACCTCAGGACGTGCTCGTGTTCGAAAAGACCGGCATGTTTCGAGGACTGTATCACGTGCTCGGCGGCGTGCTGTCGCCTATCAACGGGATCACCGCAGACAAACTCCGCATCGAAGAACTCAGATCCAGACTTGCGGCAGGAGACGTGAAGGAACTCATCCTGGGCCTGGGGGCGAGCGCGGAGGCAGAGACCACGTGCTTGTATCTTGCGCGCATTTTCTCCGGCATGCGCCTCAAGATCACGCTGCTCGCGCGCGGCATGCCAGCGGGTACCGAGCTCGAATACGTCGACCAGATCACCCTCAACCAGGCGCTGCATGAGAGGGTGGAAATAAGTTACGGGGAAAGGGAGAAAGGATGATGAACTTGTGTTCGAAATTGACACGACGCGATCAAAGCAATACCCTCCACCTCCCTGAGGGATCGCTACGGGACAAATTTTCCGTTGCCCCCTCAGGGGGTCAGCGGGGATTTCGGGCGCGCCACCTCGCGCAAATAAGCTTCAAAATAAGATGACAGCGTCACTTTTGTCAACATTCACCCAGGAAAAGGCCCTATGAAAAACCCGGTCATCATCTTCCTCCAGCGCATTCTGGCCACGGTCTTTTTTCTCGGCTACATTCCCTTGGCTTCGGGCACCATCGGATCTGCCGTCACGGCAGTCGCTTTGTACTGGTTCGTGTACCGCACCCATATGCCCGTGAGCGCGCTCTGGTGGTGGAGCGTGGGCTTGGCTGCCACTGCGTTCTCCGTCCTTGTAGCGTCGAGGCCCAAAGAGATCTTCGGCGAAGATGATCCGAGTGAGGTGATAATTGATGAAGTGGCGGGCCAGTTCATCTCATTCCTGTTTATCCCGATTTCCATCAAAACGCTGATACTCGGGTTCTTCCTTTTTCGATTCTTCGATATTGTGAAACCGTTTCCCGTACACAACATGGAATCGCTCGAAGGCGGCCTGGGTATTACCATGGACGATGTGGCCGCCGGGGTGCTCACGAATGTGAGCATGCTCGCGATTTTGTACGGATACCATTTTGTGAAACACCTGCTGTAAGTATGCCTTCGATGTTCTTCGAAACCTTCGGCTGCCAGATGAACGTGGCCGACTCCGATGCCCTGGCTGCGGCCCTCGTGGCGCGTGGCTTTACTCAATCAGAAAGCCCGGATACGGCCGACCTCATCGTTGTCAACACCTGCAGCGTGCGCGAGCGGGCGGAGAAGCGCGCCCTTGCGCGGATTGCCGAACTCGCGGCCCACAAGAGACGTCACAACGCGCTCCGCCGGATCTGGGTGACGGGCTGCATGGCCCAGCGCCTTGGCGACTCGCTCAAACGCGACATAGATGGGATCGACCGCGTGATCGGGGCGCGCTCCATCGACATGTTTGTCAAGGGTATCGACCGTGTGCTGGACGATTCCGGCCACGGCGCGGAAACGGACGTGTCCGACAACCGCGTGAGCCGGTTTGTGCCCGTCGCGCGCGGGTGCGACAATTTCTGCGCCTACTGCGTGGTGCCGCTGGTACGCGGGCCCGAGGTTTCCCTGCCCGCGGCCGACGTGGAAGCCTCGGTCAAATCGTTTGTTGAAAAAGGCGCTCGCGAAGTGACGCTCCTGGGCCAGAATGTCAACTCGTACCGCGACGGCGCGACCACGTTCCCCGCGTTGCTGCGGCGTGTGCACGCCGTGGAGGGCCTGGCAAGGATCCGTTTTACCACGAGCCATCCAAAAGACTGCTCAGAGGAGCTCATTCGCACCATGGCCGAGCTCCCCAAGGTCTGCAGGCATGTGCATTTGCCCGTGCAGTCGGGTTCCACCCGCGTGCTCGGGCTCATGAACCGCGCATACACCCGGGAGCAGTATCTCCGCTGCATCGACATGATCCGCCGTCGCCTGCCGGACGCCGACATCACCACCGATGCGATGGTCGGCTTTCCCACCGAAACGGCCTCGGACTTCGACGATACCCTCTCTTTGTTTGAGGCCGTGCGGTTCACCGCGGCGTTCATGTTCGCCTATTCGAGGCGCGGCAACACGGTCGCAGCCTCAATGGCCGATGATGTTCCAGCACCGGTAAAGCAGGATCGCCTGCGACGCCTCATTGAATTACAAACGGCAATCACCAAATGCCATTACGCCGCCATGGTCGGAAAGGACGTTGTTGTATTGATCACCGGCAGACAGGATGCAAGAGACGGACTCTGGATGGGTACCGACATGGGATGCAAAAAGGTCCTTGCGGCTTGCAAAGACTGCAGGCCAGGAACGATTTTACCAATGCGGGTAACAAGAAGCTCCGGGATGACGCTCATCTGCGAAAGGGCTTGACCATGATCCTCCTCAAATGGACGGCTGTCTTTCTCATTTCGTTCGCCGTCGCGTTCGTCATCATCGTCACGTTTTCCCAGCCGCAATTCAGAGTTCCGGTATCCGCGCTTCTATTTACGTATCAGACAAAGCCGTTGCCCATCTGGGCCTACGTGGGGGGCGCCCTGGGGTTCGGCCTTATAATCGGCCTCGGTGTTGCCGCCTACTATTACATCACCCTGCGGGCCTCGATTTTCAAAAAAGACAGGCAGATCAAAAAGCTCGAATCCGAACTCGACTCCGGCCGCGCGATCTCCGGTCCACCTGCGCCTCACCCCGATCCTGCCGGCGATGATCCCTTGTAGCGCCATGATGGATTGCCGCACATCCACGCCGCGTCGTCGTACCGTTGCACCGTTTTTCCCGGGCGCGGCCATCCTGTACGTTATGCTGTTCTCGCCGGTTGCAGAAGCCGGTGTTTCGGATGAGGTGCACGTGCTCCTTTGCAAAGGCGACTTTTCGAGCGCACGGGCTCTTGCGGAAAAAGCGCATGCGGAAAATCCCGCGGACTGGGAACTTGCCCTGTTGTATGGCCGTTCCCTTGCCGATGCGGACACCGCGCTGGCGCTGTATAAGAAGATCGCACGCAACAAATCGGCACCCGACTCCATCCGCTCCCAATCGTATTTCCTTCTCGGTTGCGCGGCGTATCTGCGCGGCAACATCCCAAAAGCGTCGGGATATTTTGCCAATGCTCAGGGCGCGTCGGGTGGCGCTTGCTCCATCGATGCGCGCGCCCGGAACGCAATCCTCAACCCCGCCGACAGCGTGTCTTTGAAGGCCCTTGAAGAACAGGCTGCCGACACGGTCTCCGGCGCCGGAACAATGGCCAATTTCTATCTCGGAATTTTCTACTACGTTCACAAGGATTTCGTTCGTGCGCTCTCCCGTTTTACTACGGCAACGAGCCTGTCTGACAGCGTGCCGTGGGCCTGCCCCGCGTACGCAGGCGCATACGTATGCGCCGCTTCCCTCTCACGTTCACAAGAAGCTGCCGCGATTCTCGCTCATATCAAGAGTGTATTTGCTTCGTACCTTGAGCACTCAATGGTCGTCACAGCCGCATCGCGAAAGCTTGTTGCAAAGAAGGATTCGCTTTCCGTAAAAGAAACCACCGCCTGGCTGCCGGCCGATTCTTCCGCCCCGAAACCTCCATCCGCCCCGGCGCCGGCAGGCGCACCGGGAAAGACGGTGTTTTCCCTGCAGGTTGGCGCGTTCGCTACCCTGGAAAACGCCCACACGCTCAAGACCGGTCTAGCCAGGCAATTCTCGTCCGTCACCATCACCACAGGGAGCGCGGGAAACAAGCCGGTGTTCCGCGTCCGCGTGGGAGCGTTCGAATCCAGGGAATCCGCCCAGGCATTCGGAGATTCCGCCTTGACCAAGAAAGGGATGTCGTTTCGGATCGTGGAGGAAACGCCGGCTCATTAGGTGGCTGATTATATTTTTGGTTCGGAGGGGACCAGTGGAATTTGAAACCGTTATCGGCCTTGAAATTCATGCCGAGCTACTCACCAAGACAAAAATCTTTTGCGGATGCGCGCCAAAGTTCGGCGATGCGCCCAATTCGCACGGCTGTCCCGTGTGCCTCGGGCTTCCCGGCGCGCTGCCGGTGCTCAATCGCAAAGTCGTGGAAATGGCCATCCTCATGGGCCTGGCGGTCGGGTGCACAATTTCGCATCGGTCTGTTTTTGCACGAAAAAACTACTTTTACCCCGACCTTCCAAAGGGCTACCAGATTTCCCAATACGACATGCCGCTGTGCGAAAGCGGCTCCCTGGAGATAGAAACCGACGGGGTGAAGAAGAACATCCGGATCAACCGTATCCATCTTGAGGAGGACGCAGGCAAACTCATTCACGACCAGGATGCAGACTCGCTGTTCGACGTGAATCGTTGCGGCACCCCGCTCATAGAAATCGTTTCAGAACCGGACCTCAGGAGCGCCCAGGAAGCCTATGCCTATCTCGTCGGCATCAAGCAGATTCTCGAGTATCTTGGAATATGCGACTGCAATATGGAAGAGGGCAGCCTGCGATGCGACGCAAATATTTCCATCAGGCCCCAGGGCCAGACAAAACTCGGCACCAAGACCGAGCTCAAGAATATGAATACCTTTCGCGGGGTTGAAAAAGCGCTTCTTTACGAGTCGTTGCGCCAGCGCGACGCAGTGAACTCGGGCGAGGCGATTGTACAGCAGACGTACAAATGGGACCCGGACAGGAACCAGACGGTCGTCATGCGTTCCAAGGAAGACGCTCACGACTACCGGTATTTCCCCGAGCCGGATCTCCTGCCGCTCGTTGTTGACGACACGTGGATACAAACCATCGGAAGCGCCATGCCCGAACTCCCTGCGGCCAAGCGCACGAGATTTGTTGCGGACCACGGCATTACCGCATATATGGCCGAGGTCCTCACCTCGGAGCGGGCACTATCCCAGTACTTCGAGGAAACACTTTTGTTTTGCAAGGATGCAAAACTCGTTGCGAATTGGGTGATGGGAGAAGTACTACGCAGTACCAAGGAAAAGAAGATTTCGGTTTCATCTCTCAAGGTCACACCGCAACGGCTCGGGCAGTTGCTCGGGCTTGTTGTGCAGGGCACGGTTTCCGCAAATGTTGCGAAGAAGATATTTGACATAATGGAAGTGCAGGACAAGGACCCGGCATCGGTTGTCGCGGAACAGGGCCTTACCCAGATATCGGATTCGGGCGAGTTGGAGAAAATCGTAAAGGAAGTCCTGGCAAAGAACACCAACGAAGCCCAGCGATTCAAGGCCGGCGAAACGAAACTCATGGGCTTCTTTGTGGGCCGGGTAATGAAGGCGACAAACGGCAAAGGCAACCCGAAAGAGATTAACAGGCTTGTTTCAGGCCTTCTCTCCTGAGGATCGCGCCAAACCCTGCGGACCGGAGCCGCATTTTTCCACATCGCTCTCTCGAGTCCAGGGAGAAAAACAGGAAGTATGCGACAAAGTGCATGTTCTGCAAAAACTTTGGCTGTTGATCGTGGTATGAAACGCGTCTTCGCATTTCTTTTGGTTGCGTCTCTTGCCATACCGGCCTGTTCCCAAACACCGTTCGGAACATTCCCCGTGCAGCGAGCGGACAGCATAAAGGCAGATTCCATCAGGCGATCGGCAGACACGGTTGGCAGAGGGAGCCTTGGCAAGATCAAGATAGTCAAGCGGAAAGTCGATTACAGTAAATTCGTGGCCCTTGCAATCGGTACCATGGCATTCATAGCCCTTATCATAACCACTGCTCAGGCGTGGAACCCCACGGGAAGGAACCCGTGACGAAGGACCACGGGCTACATACGGCTTGACAGATTTTTCAGAATAAACTATCTTTTACGTTCGAATCAAGCGAGAGTAGCTCAGACTGGTAGAGCTCCACCTTGCCAAGGTGGCCGTCGCGGGTTCAAATCCCGTCTCTCGCTCCATTATTTCAAAGGAAGGTCAAATGCCTTCCTTTTTTTCCATTGTTTTGGGGCGGCATAGCCAAGTGGTAAGGCAGAGGTCTGCAAAACCTTTATCTCCAGTTCAAGTCTGGATGCCGCCTCCATCCTTCTTCTCTGTGTTCTCAGTGTCTCCGTGGTGAATCTTTCAAACAACCTCACGATTCATCCACCCTTCGCTCAACG
>Ga0181527_1000184_pt1 | contig 72590 bp, 58 predicted proteins | sample PEATcosm2014_Bin_30_FD_119762 | JGI IMG/M metagenome (GOLD analysis project Ga0181527, IMG submission 119762) | Peatland microbial communities from MTU Mesocosm Facility, Houghton, MI, USA - PEATcosm2014_Bin06_60_metaG | ecosystem: Environmental > Terrestrial > Soil > Wetlands > Peat | place...
ATTGTAACATCCTCCAGACGATGGTGGTACAATCCTATTGTCTGGAATCAATATAAGTAATGCATTAGCCTTTGTCAAGCACTAAAAACGAAATTGATGAATTTATAGAGGCACCCTTAAAACTATCTTTCTCTCTTTTCCGCCAAAAGAACTCCATTCCTCAATTCAAAATAGCGCCCCAATTTCCCTCACCCATATGCTGATATTGAAAAATATTTCAGCTTACTCAATCGTCGAATTCACAATCTCCCTCTTCGTGTTTGCCTCCATCGAAATCCCGGGCAGCGCATACCACGACCCTCCGATATTGTTCCGGATCACGGAATTCTGGATAATGATATTGCCGGTGAGGTCGTCGGTTACAAAGAATATCGCGGAGCCGTAGGCGTTCACCTGGTTCGAGTCGATAAGGCACCCGCACAGGGACAGCGTCATGGTATTGCCGTCGTTGTAGATTGCGCCGCCGCTGCCGCCGCCGGGCGTGCCCGACTGCGCCGGGTTGCCGCCATTGCCGATCGCCCTGTTGTAGGAGAACAGGCAGTTGATGAGTGTCCATGAAACCCCGATGCTGCTGATCCCGCCGCCGTTTGCGCCCACATTGCCGTATCCGGGCGCACCGCCGAACGTGGTGTTCACCACGTACGCCGGCAGGTTGTTGTACTGGCTGAATACCCGTATGGCTGCGCCGCCAACGTCCGGCCCGCTGTCTGCGCAGACATTGTTGAAGAACCGGCAATTGACGACCTTGAACCTGCCGCCCCTCACCCATATCGCGCCGCCGCCGTCATAGAGGGTTTCGTTCTTGGAATTGCCGTTTATAAACGTGAGGTTCTGCACCGTGAGGTGCGGACTGTCCTGGTCCTGGCAATGCGACGTTGTCCAGTGCTGGTTGGAATCGCAGGTGTTCATGTACAGAATGCGCGTGGTGTTGTCGCCGGAGAGCGTGACCAGCCCGCCTCCGTCGATCACGATGTCGGGGTTCGAATCGTTGAACACCTTTGCAGGCCGGGAAAGCGTAATGGTGAACGGTGCTGTGCCGCCGTTGAAAACGATCTTCCCGCCCGAAGCGACCGCGCTGACAACTGCATCCGGCGTGCAGCTTTCCGGCGTGCCGGTACCGATCACGTGGTCGGGAGTGGAAACGTCCTCAGGCCCGGCTTCGCTAGGGATCTGGCACGTGCCGCTCGGATTTCCGGCCGGCGGGCCGGATTGGGGATTGGCCAGGGGGTTGGTGACCGTGACATAGGTGATGGAGTTGTTGGGTGATTGGCAGGTGGAGAAGATAAGGGTGACAATCAGTGCGAGGAAGGTCAGAGTGACATAACGTGGATGCATCGTATGTTGCTCCTTGAAGAGTGCAACGTCTCTTTCGTCAACTAATGTCCTCCATGGTTTGGGCTACCACCATTTACAAGTACGCAATGGCTTTCTGCCGCGCGTTAGGCAGGACCGGAGAGGTCCCGCCATAGCGGGATTACCGCCTGACCACGGCCTGCGGGGCCATCGTGGCAGGCGGCAACGAGGCCGAACGGCCGAGCCCGGAGGAAGGGCCGACCCCGAATGCAGGGGCGAGTAATTATGCGCCCCTGCATTCGGGGGAACGCCCAACTTTTTTATCTTATCCAAGAAAATGACCTGGTCTACCCGCCCACCCGCTCGTAAAACGTCCTCAAATCCGTCACCACATGCTCCATGGACTGGTACCGTTCCCTGATGCTGCCCATGCACTTCACGATGATCTCGCTGAGCTCCTCAAACCCGCGCGGCGGCGTTCTCACCGTGGGTTCTTCCCGGGCGAGCTTGGACAGCACGTTCGTCGTATTTCTGCTTATGCTTTTGGGATGAGCGCCGTACAGAAGCTCGTAGCACACGACCCCGAACGAGTAGATGTCGGTCCGCTGGTCCAGGTTTTCCTGGTTGTAAATCTGCTCGGGCGACATGTAATACTGCGACCCGATGATGACACCGTCGAATTTCGACCCGTAGGATTTCACCCACCGCACGGTGCCGAAGTCCGCGAGCTTCACTTCTATTTTTTTCGCGCTGCTCCTGCGTCCCGGGTCGTCGGCGCCGAGGTCAGGCAGAGTGAAAGTTCTGGGAAACAGGATGTTCTCAGGCTTTATGTCCCTGTGGAAAATGCCTTCAGTATGCACGTTGCTGATCATCTCCGCGATGGTGAGCATGAGTCTCGTCTTGAACAGGAGCATGTCAGGCGAATCGACCATGTACCTCTTGTCGGTAAGAAATCCGCGGAGCGTAGCGCCCATTTGCTCCATAAGGATGAACCGGAAGCTGTTCGTGTGATCGAATTCCCCGAAGTCAAACACTTTCACTACGCTGCGCGACACGGTGTCCGACAAGCTTTTGCTCAGGTCCCACTGAACGTACGATTCGTTGGTAAACCGTTTCTTCATCTCCTTGACGCGCATCTCCTCTTCCTGCGGGTCGTTGCCGTTCTGCTTTCCGATGGTGAGCAGGTCGCTGCGAAGGATCTTGATTGCGAAGTCGGTAACGCCGTCGTAACTCGACGTTGCCTTGAAAACATCGGCAAACCCGCCGGAACCGATGTGGTCGCCGACCACGATGGACGGTGTGTGCTTTTTGAACGTGGCCCGGAGGCGGTCAAAATACCGTTCAAGCGCCTTTGCGTCGGAGGGGCGGGAAAACGCCTTCATGGTGAGCCGGAATGGAATTCGGCCGATTCTTTCACCGAGTGAGTCCATGAGGGGGGGGCCGTTGTCACGTTGAGGTTTGCAAGACAGCGAAAGGATCTATGACATTCGACACCACGCCGCCCTGGGCGATGCCGCGAGAAGAGAACAACAGATGTCCGGCGGCCAGTCCTTATTGCAAAGCCCACCGTCATCACTCTATATATAATTATTGCTTTTCGATAAAGCAACAGGCCTCAGATTGCGTGTTGCCGGGGAAGCGGGGATTTTGTTGTAAACATCGGACCGAAAGGAAAGCAACGATTACAATTCCGCCATAAGCTGTTTGAGCTTTGTTTCCGCCGCCTTGAGGTTGTATTCTATGTTAATAAGGCGAGTGCGCGAGTCTTCGTAGCTTTCCTGTGCCTGGCGAAGTTCCAGCGACGTGGACTGGCCAAGCCGCAGCCGCTCCATGGAAATGTCGAGGTTCTCCTTGGCAAGGACGTCATTGGCCTTTTCGATGGCGAGCAGCTCGTGCTGGTTCTCGAATTCGTCAAGCGCATTCTGAAGCTGACTCGCAACGCTCAGCTTGATGCTCTTCAAATTGTATTCTGTTGATGAAAGCTGCAGTTTTGCCGCGGCGATTTGACGGGAGACGTTGCCAGCCTGGTACAAGGGTATGACAAGCGCCCCGCCGGCTTGCGGGCCAAAGGTGCGATCCAGGGAAAAGGAGCTTTGAGGGTTATCAATTTGTGTCGCAGCATACCCGCCGCTCACGGTTATTCTGGGCAGGGCGAGCGACCGCGCTTCCTGCAAACTAAGCCTGGCAACCTCCACCTGTTTTTGAAACGACAGAATGTCTACGTTGCTTTCGCTCAGTTTCTGGAGCATTCGCGTCTTATCGGGCGCATAAGAAAGCGGGATGGAATCCGAGACTTCGAATTCCTCATCCGAATCCCGGCATAAAAGCAGGTTAAGGGTCCTTTTGGCGGTCTTGATGACGACTTCCTGCGCAAGCGCATTTTCCTTGTACACATTCAGATCTATCTGCGCCTGCAACAGCGTTGTCTTCGGCGAAAGCCCGGCGCCGAAACTTGTCTGCAGAATGGTCACCTGCTCTTGATTATAGGTAATCACTTCCCGGATGGATGCGAGCTGCTGCTTCTGGCGCACGACATCGTAGTACGCGGCGGCCACATCATAGGCGGTCTGCAGCACTTTGTCTTTGAATTGCAGCATTCCCAGCGATTCCAACTCGCCTAGCTTCTTTTTCGTGACAAACATCTTGCCGCCGTCAAACAGCGTCCAGTTGAGAACCGCTTCCGCGGCAAATACGCTCGCTCCAACGTTGCTGTATTTTATCTGGGGTGGAGGCGGGGTTACCAACTTCTCGTAGCCGGTGTTGAGTGAATAGTTGTCGGACCCGGAAACGGCAACGGACGGCAGCATGCCCGCACTGCCGGGTGTATTGTTGATTTTCGCGATCTCGGCGTCGTTGTGCGCCACCAGAATGTCGTAATTGTTCTTGAGCGCGATGCTCACCGCCTCGTCGGCGGTGAGCAGGGACTGCGCACCTACGGCAACAGAGCAACAGGCAACCAGCAGAAACGGGGTAAGGAGTTTGTTCTTCATCGTCACCATTTATGCTGGCTGTTTCGGTTGAGAGGCGGCGGCGCCCGGGGCCTCTTTCCGATCTTTCGCCATCATCGTATACATTACGGGAATAACGAACAAGGTTAGGATGAGCGCGAACAGGAGGCCGCCGTCCACCACAACGCCGAGCGGCATGCGGCTTTCCGCGCCCGCCCCGAGTCCCAGGGTAATAGGCAGTGCACCGAACACCGTGGCCAAGGAAGTCATGAGAATAGGCCGTAGTCGCGCAGCCGCAGCTTCAAACGCCGCCTCGGTCTTGCCCAGACCCGTCTTGCGTTTCTGATTTGCAAACTCGACGATAAGGATTCCGTTTTTGGTGACAAGGCCGATCAGCATAATCATGCCGATTTCGGAGAAAATATTCAGGGTCATGTGGAACAGCCAGAGCGACAGCATGGCGCCTGCAATTGCAAGCGGCACGGTAAGCATGATGATAAACGGCTCGCGGAAGCTCTCGAACTGGAACGCCAGAATGAGATAGATAAACAGGAGCGCGAGAACGAGCGCGAACGACGTGTTGGAGCTGCTCTCGGCAAAATCGCGCGATGGGCCGGACAGCTCCGTGTTAAACGTTCCATCGAGGACCTTTTTTGCGATTTTCCGCATTTCCACGATTCCCTCACCGAGTGCCTTTCCCGGCGCAAGCGTTGCCGACACCGTTGCCGACTTGTACCGGTTGTAATGGTACAGGGTGGGCGGACTGCTGTTTTCGGTCATGGTCACGAGGTTGTCCAGCTGGATGAGATTGCCCCCGTTGTTTCGCACGTAGAGCGCCGTTATATCGGCGGGCTTGTTGCGGTCCCCACGCTCCACCTGGCCAATTACCTGGTACTGTTTCCCGTTACGCAGGTAATACTCGTAGAGGCGTCCGCTCAATGCATAGTCGAGGGTCGTGGAAACGTCGACCACGTTGACGCCAAGGTCGGTGGCCTTGAGCCTGTTGACCGTAAGGTCCACTTCAGGCTTGTTGAATTTCAGGTCAACATCAATACTTCCGAAAACCGGATCGTTGCGCGCCTCGTCCAGGAATTTAGGCAGCGCATCCTGCAACTTGCTGAAGTCAAGGTTCTGAACCACAAATTGCACGGGAAGCTGGCGGCCGGCAGAAAGCGACGTGGATATTGTCTGCTCCTGGATCGGAATCACACGCGCGGCAGGGAAACGTTTATACATTCTTGACAACCTGTCGTAAATCTGCTGCTGCGTGGCGATCCGTTGGTTGGGTTCCACAAGGAATGTCTGGACGGCACCGGTATTTGTCCCGTTCGAGCCCAGACCGGCACCCGCAAAAAGCAATCGGGCCTCGGATATACTGTCCATTTCAAGTTGAGCGACACGATCTACGAGGTTTTGTGTGTAATCGAAGCTCGTGCCTTCGGGAAGGGTGATGTTCGCGCGGATGAGGCTGTGGTCTTCCAGCGGCGCAAGTTCGGACTTCAGCGTCTTGACGAATACAACGATGAGTACCAGGCAGACACCGAGAATCACGAATGCCAGCCATTTTCGCCTCATGAATCCCGCAAGGATTCTCCGGTAGTTTGCTTCCAACCCGGCAAAGAACGGTTCGGTTGACTTATAAAAACCAGAATGCTGCGCGTTGATCCTTCCGAGCTTGAGATTGAGCACCGGCGTGAGTGTGAGCGACACGAACGCGGACACAAGCACCGCGCCCGCCAGCACGATGCCGAATTCGCGAAACAACCTGCCGGTGAAACCCTGCAGAAAAATGACGGGGATAAAGACGACCGCAAGGGTCATGGAGGTGGCGATGACCACAAAAAACACCTCGCGCGTTCCCAGTATGCAGGCGTCCCAAATTCCCATCCCCCGTTCGATTTTCTTGTAGATGTTTTCCGTGACCACGATGCCGTCGTCCACCACGAGGCCGGTGGCGAGCACGATCGCGAGCAGGGTGAGCACGTTGATTGAAAACCCGAACACATACATGATGAAGAACGCACTTATGAGCGAGACGGGGATGTCGAGGAGCGGCCGCAAAGCCAACACCCAGTTCCTAAAAAACAGGTAAACGATGAGGATCACCAAGAACAGGGCGATGCCGATCGTCATCCTGACGTCACTCACCGAGGCCCGCACGAACTTCGACTTATCGTATCCGATATCAAGTTTGAGGCCCGGCGGAAGATTCCTTTGTAACTGATCAAACCGCTTATAAAACTCATCCGCGATCTGGATGGTATTGGCGCCGGGCAGCGGCAGAAGCGCAACGAAAATTCCATCAGCGCCGTTGAACTTGATGCCGGTCTCGGGATTTTCCGGACCGAGCACCGCCTCGCCGATATCTTTGAGCTTTATCACTTGGTCGTTTGTCTGCCGAATGATGAGATTGTTGAAATCCTCTTCGGTCACCAGCAGGCCGAAGGTCTTGACAATCATTTCCGTGGACCTGCCGGTGAGCTTTCCGCTCGGCAGCTCGACATTCTCCTTTGACAATACTGCGTTGACATCCTGGGGAGTGATGTTGTACGCGGCCATCTTGTCCGGGTTAAGCCACAATCGCATGGCCGGCCGCTTTTGGCCGAAGAGTTGGACGGAACTCAGACCCGGTATGGTTTGGAGTTTTTCCTGCAGGATATTTTCCGCATAATCGCTGAGCTCGAGCGCGTTCATGGTGGTACTCTGAACCGAGACAACGATGATCGGGTCGCTGTTTGCATCGGCCTTGGTGACCACGGGCGGCGCATCGATATCAACCGGAAGATTTCGCGCCGCCTGGGAGACCTTGTCGCGCACGTCGTTCGCCGCCTTTTCCAGGTCGGCGCCGACATTGAACTCAACCGTGATGTTGCTGCTGCCCGTCGCCGACGATGAAGAAATCGATTTGATTCCCTCAATGCCGTTGATTGCCTTTTCGAGCGGCTCGCTGATCTGGGCTTCGACGATGTCGGAATTGGCGCCCGTATATTTTGTCTGAACGTTGATGGTGGGCGGATCGATTGCGGGGTAGAGCCGCACGCCCAGAAAATTGAAGCCGACGGCGCCGAGCAGCACGATCACCAGGCTCATCACGATCGAGGCAACGGGGCGATGAAGAGAGAATTCGGAAAGCGTCATACCGGATTACTGCGCCACTCTAGAGAATTTCAGGTCCGCGCCCGGCTTCAGGAAAAGCAGTCCGGTAGTCACAACCGTGTCTCCTGCCTCAATGCCGTCGAGGACTTCAACGGTCGAAGCCTGGCGCACGCCGGTGGTTACGGTGACAAACTTTGCCTTGCCGTTCTTCGCGATAATCAATTGCTTGTTCCGTTCCTGCGGAATGATGGCCTGCGTGGGCACCATCAGCGCGTTCTTGTTTTCCCCGAGTTCCAGCTCGACGTTTGCAAATGCGCCCGGTTTCAACTCCGCGTCCTTGTTCTTTACCACTGCCCGCGCTTTGAGATTGCGGGTGGTTACGTCGATCCCTTCTTCGGTCGCCATGACCGTGGCTTCATGTTTTGCATCGTCGCCCTGCACGGTAAAGTTCACCTTCATTCCCGCTTTGATTGTTCCGCTGTACTTTTCCGGCACGCTGAAATCCAGTTTCAGCTGCTGCACGGCGCGGATCGTCGCAAGGGGCGTTCCGGGCGTCACCTCCGCGCCCACGCTCACGTTGCGCAGCCCGACAACGCCGTCGAACGGCGCTCGCACTTCGGTCTTGCGGATCTGCACCTTGAGTATTTCGATATCCGCGTTGATCGAACTTACCTGCAGTACCGCCTGGTCGTAATCCGACTGGCTGATGCCGTTGATCTTTATCAATTCGCTCTGCCGCTTCTGTGTTTGTTCCGCGATATCCAGTTGCGTTTTGGACTTCTTCAGGCTTGCCTGTAGGTCCTCGTCGAACAGTTTTACGACCAATGTTCCTTGCTTGACAAGCTTTCCTTCCGGCAGGTTTATCGCCACAACTCTGCCCGCCACGTCGGGCATGAGCACGGTTTCTTCATAGGGCATAAGTGTGCCTGAAATCGAAATCGCATTAATCACAACGCTTGGCTTCACCACAAACCCTTCCACCACCGGGGTTGTATTGAATTTGTTCCCCGCGGCGTTTGGCGGAACCTTTGAATGGCACGAGCAAAGTATGCATACGATCAACGGCAAGCTGAGTGAGACGGCTAGGTTTCTCATCATAGTGGATAACTTCTAGGTGAAAGTGTGTCCGCGTCACCCAACGCACGCCTGGACCGGACTTTGCCAAAAAGGGGTTTCATAAAACTAATTCGTGTTTGTTAGGCAAGGGTCCGTTCTCGACGATCTTGTTTGACTCCGGATGAAATGACCTTGTTACTGCCGGCCAGAAATTTTGCAGTCTCCCTTCAAGAGTAAAGAGGATCGCTTCGTTCCGCTGCCGATTACTTTGCATCCGCAGCTCTTGACAATTCCGTGAAATCGAACCCGGTCGTCAGCATGAGCGCATAGCGGCTGAGGGTGTACCGGAATTCGTTCTGCACCTGCGAGAACTTTGCCAGGGTATACTTGTCCTCGGCATCGAGCAGGTCGAGGTTCGGGATCGCACCGGCCTCGTACTGCAGCTTCGCGATGCGCCGCGACTCGCGGGCCAGCCGAACGTTTTCGGCCGCGGCCGAGACATTCTGGTGCGCACTCTTGACATCCGAAATCGCCTTGAGCACGTCGGTGCGCACGCGGCGTTGCAGGTCGGCGAGCATGGTGCGCAAGCTGTCCAGCCGGGACTCCAGCTCCTTCACGTGAAAATGGCTCCGCCGTCCGTCGAAAATGGGCGCGGTGATTTGAGCGCCGGCCACCCAGTTGAATTCCAGTTGGTCGAGGTTGGGAAAGTACCCGTTCTTCGCGCCGGCCGCAAGGTGCGCAGTGAGCTGGGGAGCCAGCTCCGCACGCGCCAAAGATAGTTGCGTTTGGGAAGCTTTTATAGCCAGCTTGAGCAGGTCGATTTCGGTCCTTTGCTTGAGCGAAGCCTCCACGAGCGAATCCTTGGGCGGCTCCCGGAAGCTCGAATCAAACACGCCGGTGCACTGTGCCGGCGCCGAGTCGTTGAGACCGAGAAGCTGACGGAAGTCGATCTGCTGCTTGTCAAGATCGTTCAGAAGATTGTTGAGTTCGGTCTGTGAGTTTGTCAGATCAACCTCGGAGCGCAGCACGTCGAATTCCGTCGCGCTGCCCGTTGAAAGCCTCTTCTTGACAAAATCGAAGTGCTGGCTGAGGTTGGCAATGTTTTCATTTTTCGCTGATATCAACTGCGCGCTGCTGAGAAGCGTCTCGAACATGACGACGGCTTGGTACGCGACCGCCTTGGCCGCGAGGTCGGTTCCGATCCTTTCGCCTTGCTCGCCGATTGCCGACAGCGTAACGGCCTTTTCGCGCCTGCCGAAATCGTAAATCAGGTAATCGAGGCCGACATGGAGGTCCCAGTTGTTTTCCGGATATAATTGGAAAGGAATGTTCTGCATGACCAGTTCATCCCCGCCTGTTGCCGGGTCCGGCTTGATGCCAACTGCAAGAGGAAGGTTCATCTTTTCAGGCGTTATATTAGAGAATAAGACGGTTCCGTTGACACCGGGAAAATACGCGCTTTTCGCCTGGCCTGTTCTTGCCTTTGCCGCCTCCAACCCTTGTTTCGCCGCGTTAAGGGCAGCGCTGTTCTTTATCGCAAGGCCGATGGCAGACGGCAAGGTGATGGAATCGCCGGTTTGACAGGGCGCCGGCCCTGCTGATGCGGCGATCATAACGAGCGCCGGCATGACCGCGACCGGCGATAGCAGGCAATACAGACGGCTCAGGCGAACAATCATTGAAAAACCCTCTTTTTTGTCTTGAGAATTATGATCGGTATTACGCACGCGGCAGTGCATGCCGCGGAGAAAAGAAAACAATCATTGATGCCCCAGACAAACATCTGCTGGGAGAAATGCGACAAAATAACCATCGAACTCTGGGCAGCGGCATTCTGAATCGTTGAGCCTGCGTCGTGGATCGCATGCGCCTGCAGCATCTGGAGGCTGCGGCTGAAAACGGGCGACGAACGGTCAAGCGCGGTTCCCGCAGCCGCCGTATGGAAAACGATGCGTTGCGTCAAGAGCGTCTGCAGAATCGCCACGCCGAAGCTGCCGCCTACCTGGCGAATGACATTTAGCAATCCCGAAGCCTGCGCCATTTCGGTCCTGGAGATTTCGGTCAACGCAAGCGCTGACAGCGGCGAAAAAAGCAAGCCCATGGCGATCCCGCGCAAATACATGGGAAACATGATCTGGGCATGCTCGGAAAAGACGGAAAGCATGGAATTAAGGTAGAAGCTGAGTGTAAAGAGGGCGATTCCGGCGATGATCGGAATTTTTGCGTTTACCTTGTCGGAAAAATATCCGGAAATGGGCCCCGTGGCGGCCTGAATAATTCCGATGGGCAACAGCACCAGTCCCGATTGCAGAGCGGTGTAGCCCAAGATATTCTGCAGGTATACGGGAATAAGAAACACGCTGCCGAACATGCCCACACCGAAAATGAACATCACTACGTTGGTGAGCCCGAAGTTGTATTTTGCAAGCAGCCCCAGCCTCACCAGTGGGTTCTTGACGTTAAGCTCGGTCACCATGAACACCACGAACCCCACGGCCGACAGCGCATAGCACAGCATCATGGTATCGGAGGTCCATCCGCCCGTATTCCATTGGGCGTTGCCGCTTGCCAAGGCAAAAAGCAGAAACCCGAGAAATACCGACAGAGACAGAAAGCCGGTAATATCGAACGACCTTGCCTGCTGCGTCTTGTATTCTCGCTGGATCACCCAGGTGGCAAAAAAGCAGATAATGCCCACCGGCACGTTGATATTGAAGATAAGATGCCAGTCGAAATTGTCTGCTATGTATCCGCCGAACATTGGTCCAAGCGATACCGATGCTGCAGCGGCAATCGACCAGAACCCCATGGCAAGGCCGCGCTTTTCCGGCGGGAATTCCCGCATGATGATGGCCATGCCGATGGGCTGCAGAAAGCCGCCGCCCATGCCTTGACCGATGCGCATCGCGATGAGCGATTTTTCGTTCCACGATATGCCGCAGAGAAACGAGAACAGGGTGAACGCGGCAAGGCCCATGGCGTAGGTGCGCTTGTAGCCGAACCGGTCGGCGATCCAGCCCGAGGTGGGAAGCATCACCGCAAATGCCAGCATGTAAGCGGTAAGGATCCACTGGGCAACGTCGACCGAAATGCCGAACGATGCCATGATTTTGGGTAGAGCGGTGTTGACGATCGTTGAGTCCAGCACCACCATGAACGTGCTGATCATGATGTTGACGAGCACCCACCATTTGTACGAATCGTGCTCATGGTGGAGCGACGGGACGTTATTGACAAATCGCTGGCGGAGCATTAGGGCCTATTTTGAAAAAATGCGTGTGTAGGCGGACAGGCCGGGCAACAGCGATACCGCAGCCGGGCTCGACTCGACGGCGATCTTCACCGGCACGCGCTGGGTTACTTTTGTAAAATTGCCCGAGGCGTTGCTTGCAGGGATAAGCGAGAACTCCGAGGCCGTGGACCGTCCGATGCTTTCCACTTTGCCCGGAATCCTCAGCCCGGGAAACGCGTCTATGGAAATCTCCACCCGCATGCCGGGCCGGATAGCGCGGAGCTTGGTTTCTTCGTAATTCGCCGTGACCCACACGTGCTTGTGGTCGAACATGGAATAAATTGCCTGGCCCGGCGACACGACATCGCCCGACAGCACCCACCGCCTCGCAATGATGCCGGAGAAGGGCGCAACGATCACCGTATTGGCGAGCTGTGTATTGACAATTGCAAGATCGGCCTTGGCTCCCGCGACCTGCGCCTCGTCCCGGTCGATCTGCGCCTCCGCAAACTTGCGGGCGTTTTCGGCGTGGTTGAACTGCTCCTGCGAAACGATCTGGCTCTTGAACTGTTTCTCGATGCGGTCAAAGTCGTCGAGGGCCTTCGCTTTATTGACGGATGATATTTCCACGCTGCGGGTGAGGATCCTCAGCGACGCTTCGGCCTTTGCAAGCTGCGCGCGCAGGTCCGCGTCATCAAGCTTCACAATCGTGTCGCCGGCGCGGACCGTATCGCCCTCGTCGTACTTGAGCAGCGTGATGCGCCCGAGGATTTTGGAACTGATGGTGGCGCGATACGCCTCCACGAAAGCGTCATCGGTGGCAACAGAGCTGAACCGGGCCACGTACCAGACGCTCACGCCGGCGACAAGGCCCACAACGAGGAGAAACAAAGGAATAATGACACGCTTGCGTTTGAACATGGGCACGTCGTCGACGGACTGGTCCCCGTTGGCGGCTGTGGGGCCTGCGCCGGCGTTTTGGGGCTGCTGGGGCCAGTCTGGCTTCTGCGGCTTCGAGGATGATTCATTCATAGTGGCAAATCTCCGTTATGTTAATGCGATATTCCTTGTATGAATATTTTGGAAAAGTACGATATTTCGTTTTTGTAGACCCTGATATCAGCCTTGCCGAACTCACGGTCCTGTATTGACTTAAAGAACCGGATGCGCAGACCGACGAGCACATGCTGAACGAAAAGAGCGGTCTTTGCCGGAAAATCCAATCTGAACTCTTTTCTCTTCCTGCCTTCCCGGAGTATGATTTCCAGCAGCGACGTCTCTCTTCGATTGAATTCCTTGAACAGTGCTCTCATGATGGGGTGGATCGCGTCGCCGGCCTGAGTACTCAGGATCCTGAGGTCCAGCAGCGTGCCCAGCAGAGTTAAATGTTCCGCAAAATACGCGCCAAGTTTTTCAGAGGAGGCGCATTGGTGAGCGATAATGGATTCGATGCGGCTGACGAAATCCTGCCGCTCCTGCGCGATCACCTGTCTGAACATTTCCTCCTTGGTGGCAAAATAGTAATACAACGCGGCCTTGCTCATGCCGAGGTCGGCGGCGATTTCGTCCATGGTGACCTTGGAAAGGCCATAACGGGAAAAGCGCGCCCTCGCGGCATTGAGAATTGCGGACCGTTTGTCCGGATTGGTGCAAAGATTCGTGCGGCGCATTCGTTCCTGACTATTTTACCGAAAAAGTTGAATGTTAAAATACGTGGTGCACCGACAAAATGCAACGCGATCAAGAAATGTCGTCAGTCACTGCGGCTGAAACTGAACGCGGCGAGCACCACCAGGACCAGCCCGGCGAGCGCGATGAAGACGGCTTCGTGAACCGCGGTAACGGGGCGGCCAAACACCGAGAGATTCAGGCCCATGGCTTTCTGCAGAACCGGATCCATGCTGCCGCTTTGCAGCACGATCTTTTTCAACAGATCGACTGCATACGTCAAAGGGTTCAACGTCACGAGAACGCCGAGCCACAACGGCATGCCGGTAAGCGGAAAGAACACGCCCGACAGGAACAACATCGGGAAAATGAGCACCTGTACAACCACCTGAAACCCTTCGGCGGTCTTGAGCAGGGTTGCAATGATCAGTCCCAGCGACGAAAGCGTGAATGCAACCAGAAACATCGCGGGGATGAGCTGCGCAATAACCGCCGGGGAAAGCTTTGCTCCCACAAACGGCGCGAACACAAGCATGAGCAAGCCCTGGATGACGGCTACCGTTGACCCGCCCAGGATCTTTCCGATTGCTATTGACACGCGCGATACGGGCGACACCAGGATTTCCTTGAGATAGCCGAACTCGCGGTCCTGCACAACGGAAAGGGCCGAAAACAGCGACGTGGTGAACACGGTCATCCCGATGATGCCGGGAAACATGAATTCAACGAAATTGAAATGGGAGAGGGGCCCGGCCATGCGCGCGCCGCCCATGAGCGAGCGTATCGCTCCGCCCATTCCGCTTCCGAACAATACAAGAAACATGAACGGCATGGCAAACGATCCGAAGAGACGGCCCCGGTTGCGCACAAACCGCAGAATGTCCCTGTACCACAGCGCGAAAATCGCTTCCATGTTGTTTCCCTCAGTGAAATCTGCGCCCCATGCGCATATGCGCAGCCGCGTTTCTCGGCGCTTCTTCGTCGCGGATCTGCCGTCCCGTGAGGGCCAGAAAGACGTCGTTAAGCGTGGGCCGCCGCAGGTTGATACTCGTGATCGGAACGGCGAGCTCCTTTACCAACCGGACAAGGAATTCGCCGCCGCCGCTTGACTTGAGCGACAGCACCTTGCCCGAAAGAGACGGGTCGGCGCCGTAGCGGGCTGCAATCTCCGCGCGCGCCGCGGCGTTGTCTGTTGTGGAAAGCTCAATGATGTCGCCGCCGATGCCTGCCTTGAGCACATCCGGCGTGTCAAGGGCGATGAGCTTTCCATGGTCGATAATGGCGATGCGGTCGCAGATTTCGGCTTCATCCATGTAATGCGTGGTGAGGAAGATCGTGATGCCAGCCTTCTTTTTCAGACGTATGACGTAGTCCCAAATATGGGCTCGCGTCTGCGGGTCGAGGCCGATGGTGGGTTCGTCGAGAAACAGCACCGCCGGATAATGCAGAAGTCCGCGCGCGATTTCCAGGCGGCGCTTCATGCCGCCGGAGAACGTTTCAACGATCTGCCTGCCTTTGTCGCCCAGTTCCACAATGTCCAGAACTTCCGCGATGCGGTTCTTCCTTTGCGCCGCCGGAACGCCGTAGAACCTGCAATGGAGCATGAGGTTTTCGTATGCGGTAAGTTTGAGGTCGAGCGTTGTGTCTTGAAACACCACGCCGATGCTCTTCCGAACCTGATCTTTCTGGCGCGCCACGTCGAACCCGTTGAGATACGCGGTTCCGGAACTCGGCTTGAGCATGGTGCACAGCATGCTTATGGTGGTTGTCTTTCCCGCCCCGTTTGGTCCCAGAAAGCCGAATACCTCGTCCTCGTTCACGTCGAAGCTCACCCCTTTCACCGCCTCGGCTTTTCCAAAGGAGCGCTTGAGTTCTTTTAATTCGATAATTAGTCTGTTCATGAAGACGATTCCAGGGAACGCTCAGTTCGTCGGTATTTGGTTCATTAAGACGCGAAAGGCGAAAATATATTGCATCGCTCCCGCGCCGCCCTGCCTGCGCAGGACCGGCACAACGTCCAACGCGAACTTTTCCTGAGGCTTTCGCGTGAGGCAGGCCGGAAAAATACTCTGTTAGCGCGCAGGGGCGGATACTCGCGATCACTTCGTGGAGGCAGGCAACCTCTGCTGGTGCGCGTTCCTGATTGTCTTGAGAAAGGCGGCGTCCACCATGCGGGTGATGAATGCCGTAAAAACAAACACGAGCCACAGGCCCAGTCTCTTCATGCCCGCGCCGAACCCGTATATCCGCATGATAGTGAAGGACTTCCGGAACGTGTAGAACCGCCGGAGCGCGTTGTAAAATTCCATTTGCAGTTCTCGCACGCTCATCTTTTTCGGGTGGAACGTGGCATGCATGAGATCGAAATACTGCCAGTCCTTTGTCACCATGCGGTGTTCTTCCTGGTACTGTTTGTAAACTGGCGTTCTGGGAAACGGCGTGAGAACCGCGGGCTGCAGCGTGAACGCGTTGATGTCCCTGCAAAACTCAATCGCCTTTCGGATGTCGGCGATGCCGTCGGTGTCGATGCCGAGCACCAGGCTTGCCAGAAGCTTGATCTTGTACTTGCCCAAGTTGGGAATGCTCGCAAGCAGGGGCTCAAGCTTGATCTTCTTCCCGATGTGTTCGAGCGAAACCGGATTGAGGCTTTCGATCCCGATGAGCACGCTTCGCAGGTGCGCCCGGCTCAAGAGCGACAGTAACTCCTCGTCGAGCACCATGTCGGCGCGGCCGAAGAAGAAAACGTCCCGGAACACGAGCTTGTCTTCTATCATTTTCGCAAGGAGTTGCTTGGCGCGTTTCCTGTTGCCCGTGAAGTTGTCGTCCTGAAAGTTGACATACTGGAATCCGCATTTCTTGTAATACGCCAGTTCCGCGATGACGCTCTCCACGCTCCGCTCGCGATACGGCATGAACATGCGCGAGGTGCTGCAGTAGCTGCAGGAATAATGGCAGCCGCGCGTGGTCATGATGTTTGCCTCCCTGCAGGGCGTCTTGAGCAGGGAATAGTCGGGAAAAACCACCGTGTCGAGGTCGCCGGTGCAGGGAGCGTCCACCACCCGGTCTTTGACGCGGTTTTCCATCACGTCGACAATGACGCTTTCGGCCTCGCCCGTGACCACCGTATCGCAGTGCGCAAGGGTCTCTTCGGGCGCAACGGTGGCATGCATGCCGCCGATCACCACGCGTTTCCCCCTGGTGCGGAAGAAGTCGGCAATCTGGAACGCCCGCGGCGCGGTGGAAGTCATGGTGGAAATACCGATCACGTCCGCGCCGAGCAGTTTTTCGAGGTCGACACGCGTGTACAGCTCCTCGTATACCGCCGCGTTGTGGCCGCGGTTACGCAGCATTGTCGCCAAAATCAACGGCCCGGTGATCGCGTTGGGCCGCGTGTAGATGCTGTTGCCCAGCCGGTACGGCAGCGTCTTGCGGATGTCTGCCGCGGGTGTGACGAACGCGATGTTCATGGGGTGATGTCCTGTCTCAGGTGTATTGTTTCGCCGCCATCACGAGCATCTGCAGCCGGTTTTCGAGGTTGGCCATGGAAACATCGTAGTCGTAATCAAGTGCGAGAATATTGATATGGGGAAACCTTTCCTTGAGCGGCTTTACGATCCCGCGGCCCGTGATCTGGTTGGGAAGGCACCCGAACGGCTGGATGATGACGAACGACGTGACGCCCTTTTTCGCATAGTGCATGATTTCCGCCGGGATAAGCCACCCTTCGCCTGCGACAATGGCGGGGTCGATAAAACCGTTTATGCATCCGACAAGCTCGGTTATGCTCGGCCGCGGCTCGTACGATCTGAACTGTTTGTAAATCGACTCAACCCTGCATACCACGTGCCGGTACACAAGGTCGAATATGGCGGCCGCTAGGCGTTTTGCCACGGGCCGCTTGATGAGCCCGCGCGCGGCCATCTCTTTGTCGACAACCACCTGGCGCCAAAAAAACGAAACGATGTCGGGCAGGATGACCTCCATGCCGTTCTTTTCCAGATACTGCACCAAGCGCCTGTTGGCCGTCTCGTGATAGTTCATGAGGATTTCGCCGATAACAAGCGCCCGCGGCCGTTTGCGGCTGCGGTCGGCCGGCACCTCGTTGAATGCCCTGACAGCATCGGAAAGCGCGGCCAACCCCTTTGTGGCGCCCCGCTCCAAGGCCCTGCTTATCAGGCCGAGGTGTTCTTCGTACAGCAGGTCAACGCTCCCTTCCGTATGCTCGTACGGACGCGTCGCGCGCACCATGGCGTCGAGCGCGTCGGTAATCGCGATGCCCCAAAGCATCCGCAGCTTGTACCGGATGCCGGACGTGAATCCCGGATGGATGCGCTTTGTGTCGACGCCCGTGGTAACAATGGCGACATCCCGATATCCCGCGTCGTCGAGCGCCTTGCGCGCCAGCGCAAAATACTGGCCGGCACGGCAGTCTTCGCAGTTCTTGGCAAGCGCGACCGCCACTTGGCTGGGCTGCGCGGCGCCCGACGAGAGGAACCTGAGGAATTCCCCCACGTTAATCTGGGCGGGAAAGCAGGCGTCGTTGTGCACGAACCGCTTGCCCAGGTGCTGGGCCTCGTGGTCGGCAAGGGGAAGCGTCACCGAACGGTATCCGAGGCTCCTGAAGACTGCGCTCGACATTGTGGAAAACGAGCGCGACAAGTTGGGGACCACAATGAGGCGCCTGCGCTTGTCGGTACGGGAGAACACGGGGGAAAAGGGCCGGGGAAGCGCGGCCGCGGCGCGTGCGGCGGCCTTCATGCCCGCCGCCTGCGAACGGTCTCGACAAAAGACCTGATGCGGATGCCCAGGGCGCCCAGGGCTTCTCCTTCGTCAATTTTGAGGACAAGCGGCTGTTTGCCGGATGTCGCCAGCATGATCCGCGCAAGCTCATCCGCCACGATGGCGTCGTGGCCGCAGCCGAAGCTCACGAGCTGCACCACTTCCAGACATGGATGCGCGGCTGCAAACAAGCCTGTGGCATAGATCTCCGAATGGAACGGATTGTACAGCTCGGGCCGCACTTTCGAAAGGTCGAGAGCGGAGAGGTCCGGCAAAGAATCCATGGTGAACAAGGGTATGCCGAGCGAGGAGAATATCTCGGGTATTCCGTGGTTGATATAGGGGTCGTAATGGTAGGGCCGACCGGCAAGTACAACGCCCATGGCGCCGGACGATTCAACCGACGCAAGCACGCGCCGGCCCTCGTCACGCATTGCCCGGGTGAACACGGCCTGCGCCTTTTCCGCCTGGCCGATTGCCCTGTCGACATCGCGCCTGTCAAGCCCGTATTCCGAGCACAGGAAGCGTGCTACCTGCCGGTCGCGCATGCGCTCGTCGTGCCAGTTGAAGGCCGGACAGTCCATCACGGTTGTCCCGCGCGCGTGCGGCTTGTTCATGCCGGAAAGAACGATAGGATATCCCTGCAACACCGGGCACATATGGACCGCGCGTTTGTCGGACAGGGTGGACGGCACCGCAATCATCATGGGCGCAAAGATGCGGTCCACCTTCTTTTCGAGCAGGTACTCGATGTGGCCGTGCGCGATTTTTGCCGGGAAGCATATATTGTCGGATGCGACATACCGCATGCCCTTTTCGTGCAACCCGTGGTTGCTCCTGGGCGACAGCTCTACGCCGAAACCGAGTGTCGTGAACAGCGTCTTCCAGAACGGAAGGCTGTTGTAGAACTCAAGTACGCGCGGAATGCCCACGGTCTTTTCCCGTGAAACCACCGTGGCGCCCGCGCCGTAATTCCTGAGCATCGCGGTCTCACGAAACCGCACCAGAGACGGGGCATGCGCGGGCACGGTCCGCACACGCCGTGGAGACGCGTCACGCGACTCGATGTTTCCCTTTTCGCAACGGTTACCCGCGCAGTATACGGCACCGCTGTTGAACCGGACAATGGTCCGCTTGCAGGCGTTGGTGCAGCCGTCGCATTTATCATGCGTCACGCCCGAGCATTCGAAGCTCGCGAGCGCGTCGAACCCTATGAACGAGGAGCGGCTTTCGCCGGCCCGAACCCCTTCCTTGGTGAGCAGCGCAATGCCGAGTGCGCCCATTTCGCCGGTGTGCCGGGGCCGTATCACGTGTGCGCTGGTGTGCTGTTCAAACGCGCGCAGCACCGCGTCGTTCCTGAATGTGCCGCCTTGCACAACAATTTTGTTTCCCAGGTACGAGACGTTGCGATCCCGAATTACCTTCATGAACAGGTTGTCTATCACCGAGCGGCACAGCCCGGCAATGATGTCTTCGATGGACTTTCCGTTCTTTTGTTCCGTGGTGATGGATGAATTCATGAATACCGTGCACCGCGACCCGAGCTGGGACGGACTTAAGGCGCAAAACGCGCGTTCCGCTACTTGCTCAATAGGAATATTGAGTGAGGAGGACAGCGTCTCTATGAACGATCCGCACCCTGCAGAGCACGCCTCATTCAGATACAAATCGCAGATCACGCCGTTCTGGATTCTCATTGCCTTCATGTCTTGGCCGCCCAGGTCCAGAACGAACGTGGCATCCGGCACTTCGTGCAGGGCAGCATGCGCGTGAGCGATGGTTTCTACGGTATGGAAATCAGCACCGAACGCCTTCGCAACAAGCGCCTCGCCGTAGCCGGTGGTGCCTAAACCTTTTACAATAAGCTCGACACCGTTCCCGCAATACGTACGGTGAATGTCGAGCAGCGCCTTCTGTACGACGCCCAGCGGATCGCCGGAATTCGAGGCATAGAATTTATTGATGATGGCGCCGTCTTCGCCCAGAAGGACAAACTTAATGGTGGTGGAACCAGCGTCGATCCCGATATACACATCCTGGCGGCTGCCGGCTGCGAGAGGTGTGGGAACAAACGGCTGAGTGGCGTGTCGCGTGCGGAACGCGTCCAGCTCAGCCCGCGTCTGGAAAAACGGAAACCCCGGCGCAGAGTCAACCGCAATAACGCGGCCTGCGCCCGAGAGCCTGTGTAAAGACTTCTTGCCCAAGTACAGGACGTGTGAATCGACCGGCAGGACGCCGATGGCAAGCGCGGCCCCGATTGCCACGGTCACCTGCGGAAAAGGCGGGATGAGTATTTCTTCTTTGGCAAGCCCGAGGTGTTTTGCAAACACGTTTACCAGCTGGCGGTTGAATTTGAAAGGCCCTCCCAGAAACACCACAGGGGCGGCAAGCTGCGTACCGTGCCCGAGCCCGGTTATGGTCTGCCTTGCAACCGCATGGAACACCGACAGCACAATGTCTTCCTTGCACACGCCCATGTTGAGGAGCGGCTGCAAATCGGTCTTGGCAAACACGCCGCACCGGCCCGAAATGTCGAACACGTTCCGTCCCCTTTTAGCCGCCTCGTCGAATTGCTCTATGGGAAGATCGAGGAGTCCTGCAATCTGATCGATAAACGCGCCCGTACCGCCTGCGCAGCAGCCGTTCATCCGCATGTCGGAGAGCTTGGGCCTTCTCGTGATTTCATCCTCACGGAAAAACAGGATTTTGGCGTCCTGGCCGCCCAGCTCTATGGATGTCTTTGCAAAAGGGAAAAGTTCCGATACCGCAATGCTGTTGGCTATCACTTCCTGCACAAAACAGCCGCCGATGATCCCTGCAAGCGGCTCGGCGCCGCTGCCGCAGATGCATGCTTTGAACTGGGCCAGGGGAAATGCCTCATGCACTTCGGAAAGAAGTCCGGCCACCGTTTCGGCCTGCCTGGAAAAATGGCGCCGGTATTTCCAGAACAGGAGCTTCTTTGCCGCAGGCTCCAGCACGGCAATTTTCGCGGTTGTGGATCCAACGTCGATGCCCACCCACAGCACGGTGGTGATATCGCTCGAAACCTTTGCCGCTCCCTGCAAGTCGTCTGTCCCAATGGCGTTTTCCTGCTCATCGTAAACAAGAGCGGCGGCAGAACACACAAGGGCTGCGGCTGAAGGCTGGGACTGCGTACCTTCCAAATCTGTTGATCCGGATTGCGCAGCGGGTACCCTTTGTTCGTTCATAAGAACAGTGGCTTTGAAATAGAAACGAATGATAGGGGTTGGCCAGATGGCCATCTGCAACACTTTTATTGCGGATAACCGTTTGTCAGAAAGACGGCTATGCACAGGTGGGTGTGATCAGATATGGTCCGGAGAGCCAACCAGCCCGGATTCCTGAAAATGCAAGGTGGCATGAGGAAAAAGCAATTTTTTTATTCCATTTGCACGTTTGTTATTGCGGCTCCAGCAGCACCATCACCTCGAGATTCGGGGTTCCGGGAAACATGTCGAGCGGAAGGATGCGTTTGGCGAAATACCCCACCCGCTCCCATTGGACAAGCTCTTCCGGAACAATATCCACGTTGCAGAAGATATGGAGGATTTTGAGGGGCCGTCGGTTGGCAATCGCGCCCGTCACGCCTTTTTCCGTGCCGCGCCGCGGAGGATCGAGCACAACGATTTCGTGCTTGTCCCCGCCGGTCGGCAGCATTTCTTCCAAGGCGCGGCTCGTTATTTGACCTGCCACAAACCGCACCTTGGTCGTTTTCGGCAGGTCTTTGCAATGCGCCACAGACTCCTTTGCGCGGCGTATCGACAAGGCCTCGTAATCGATTCCCCAGGCCTCGGAAAAATGCTTTCCCAAATAGAGCGTAAACAAGCCGTAGCCGCAGTACAGATCCAGAAGCCGCATGGCTCCGCACTCGGGGTTTACGGCGTCCAGGAGCAGGCCCGCCTTCTTGAGCAGAAGCGGAACCATCGATTGGTTGACTTGAGAGAATGACAACGGGTCGAACACGTAAGTCCGGTCGGCCGCGGTAAAGCGCAGCGTGTCCGGCCCGAACAGTTTCTTGACGCCAAAGCGGCTTTCGGTTTCACGCTTGTCAAGGTAGTACTTCGAGCGCGTGGCGTCGAGGAACACGAACGACGAAATGACGGGCACATCATGTGTTGTCAGCTGTTGGCCAAGGATCTTGAGTTTGCGCACGGTTGGGCCGTCAAGCTTGCTCATGTTGAAAATGGCGCAGAATTCCTTATACGAACCGCGGATGATCAGGTAATTGCAGCGCTTGGCTACAATGGAAAACAGGGGCTCGTTGAGCTTTTTGAGAAGAAACTCGTACAACGCGGTGTGCTGGCGCGGCTCGAGCCGCGCTTCGTCCCGGATTTCGTCAGGACGCTCCCGGGGACCTTCACCCATGGCGAGCATGAATCTTCCGAACGCAAACACCACCCTGCGTTTCGTGGTTGTCCTGTACAACCGCGAAAACGGCGACGCAACGAGCGCATCCCAGTCGCCGGCCACCCGATTCTTCCTGAAAAATTCCGTGAACGTTTTCTGCTTGAGCGCCATTTCGTCGCCGTAGGACAAAGGGGCAAGCGGCGCCGCGCCTGTTATGTACGCCCTGGTCCCGGCAATGGATTGCATGGTTTCGATGAACGGAGAAGGCGGCGGGAGGCGGTGGGGATTTGAAAAAGGCATTGAGTTGTCCTGAATTTTGGAGGGCAGGAAATTTTGGTGATAATAATATATTTCAGGAGCGGGGGTGGTTGAGGTTATTCACTGTTGATATCTGGAGGGAAAACCCTATCGGGTTTCCCCTGGCCCCCGGCTTCCGCCGCACCCTACTGCATGATTCCCTCTTCCGCCCAGAACGTCTCGGGACGTCTGTACCGCGCAATCGCGTCATTGTCGCGCGGGACGGGATTTGACTCGTGATAGAGTTGGTACTGAATGGCGAAGCGCGGAGCCGTGCGCATGCGTACGCCGGCGAGTTTGAAGCGGTCCCCAAGGCCGTTGTCTTCGAGTCCCCGGCCGGCATTTGATTCCTCGAATCCGTTGACACGGTAGAAATCACCCTTGAAAACCGAGAAATTGCTCACGAGAAGGCAGCGGTTCCTGCCGCGTGCGCCGCGCCACCCGTGTCTCAGGGCCGAAACGATCGGCGCGCGTATCCCCTGCGTGTCAGTGCCGGCGTCTGCACGTGTGAGCCGGAACGACATCCGCTCCAGGCGGCAGCTTCTTATGTCGTCAAGCGACAGGGTCTGGGTAAGTTCCTTGTCGAGTATGGCGCGCCTGCCCGAAAGCACGGTTTTTATCCGGCGGGCCGCCATGTGGCTGTGCAGGAACATGCGGTGCGGGATAGCGTCACCGTCGATGAAACACAGGTAGTCGCTGCGCGACTGCACCGCGGCCTTGTTCGCAACGACGGTCTTCCTGAACCCGCGGTGCTCCTGCCACACGTGCGCTATGGGATAGCGGAAGCGGCCTTGCCATTCGGCAATGAGCGCGGCGACGGCCGGGCCGGACCCGTCGTCGGCCACCACGACTTCAAAATCCTTGAATGTCTGGTTGTGCAGACCGGCAAACACTCTTTCGAGAAAATCGGGCCGCTCGTACACCGCGACGACAACGGAAGCGGAAGGCCTGTTCAGGTACACAAGGTCTTTGGCACTGTAATAGGCGGTTATTTCGACAAGGGGATGATCGCAGCCCCGCGGACTCGGCTTTGCGCGGGCTGTGGTGCGAATGAAATGGTGAACAAACACCTCGCCGGCGATCATACACTGCTTTGGCCGGCCGCGTTCGGTCTGGGCCTTCACAAGACGGAGCTGCAGGTCCCAGTCGGTCGCTGCAACGGCGGTGCTCCATGGCCCGATGGCCTCAAAAAGGTTCCGTCTCGCCACGACGGCATTGCCGGATATGCCGGGATACAGGAACCCGCTGAACGCCGACCGCCTGTTTTTGGTAAACGTGTCCCAATCTCCATACATTCTATGCACGAGCCTGCGCAGGTGAAGGGCCGTATACCGCATACCCGTTGCTGCGCGCATCCTCTGAACCGCGTTTATCCTTCGCCATTTCCGCATCATGCGCCGCGTTTCCTTTGGCGACTCCATGGTCTCGATACCGCACGGCGATATCGCGTCGAGATCGTATCGCTCCAGGTACTCGATGAGCGCCTTGTCCCAGCCGCCCGAAACGCAGATATCGTTGTTGAGAAATGCCACGAACTCAGCCGTCGCTCGTGCAAGTCCCTGGTTCTGCGAACAGCCGTAGCACAGGTTCTTCTCATTGCGCACCACGATGGCGCCGCTCTGTTCAAAAAGGTCGGCGGAACCGTCGTGCGAGGCGTTGTCAACGATGATGAGTTCGTACGGATGATGTGTATGCCGCTGAAGTGAGTCGATAAAGAGCCGGTTGTACTCAATCTGGTTGTGCACGGCGGTTATAATGGAAAGTTTCTTCATGTGCCGCGGCGATCACGCGCCTGCAAACTGGATCTGGTGCAGATACTTATACCGCTTGTTAAGCTTTATCAGTTCGTCGTGCGTTCCTTGTTCGGTGAGCCGCCCTTCTTCGAGGACAAGGATCCTGTCCGCATGAGCAATAGTGGACAATCGGTGCGCCACCACGAGCGCGGTGCGGTTTCTCATGAGGTTGTTGATGGCGCTTTGCACCAGGCGCTCCGATTCGGTGTCGAGCGCCGACGTGGCCTCGTCGAGTATGAGTATGGCTGGGTTCTTGAGCAATGCGCGCGCAATGGAAATCCGCTGGCGCTGGCCGCCCGACAGCATCACCCCGCGTTCGCCGATAACCGTGGAAAAGTCCTTGGGCATTTTCTCGATGAATTCCAGTGCCTGCGCCGCACGCGCGGCCTCGACCACCTTGTCGTGCGGGGCGTTTACCATACCGTAGGCGATGTTATGTTCTATCGTGTCGTTGAACAGCACGGTTTCCTGAGACACGATGCCGAACAGGCTGCGCAGGCCCACCAGGTCGAACTCCCTTGTGTCAATTTCATCGACCGTAATTGACCCGCCGGAAATTTCGTAGAAACGCGGAAGCAGGTCGAGGATGGTGGTCTTGCCGCTGCCGCTCGATCCCACCAGCGCAACAACCTGGCCTTTCTTAACGGTGAAGCTCATATCGCGGATCACTTCCTCTTCGCAGCCGGGATAGGTAAAGCGGACATTGGAGAAGCGTATGTCCCGTTCGAAACGCGGGACCCTGCTGGCGGCCCTGCTCGGCAATTTTTCGGGCGGCGTGTCGAGAATGGCAAACACCCGGTCTGCGGCGGCGAGTCCGGCCTGAACCGAGTTGTTGACCTGTGAGAGCGACTTGAGCGGCTGGAACATGATAAAAAGAAACGCCAGGAATCTAAGGAAATCCTCGGCCGTAAAGCTCTTGCCCATGAGCACGTCCCTGCCGCCGAACCAGAGAAGCCCGGCAACCATGAGAATGCCGAGCGTTTCGGTAAGCGGGCTCGATATGGCATTAAAAACCTGCGCGCGAAAGCAGCTCTTTGTGAAATGCTGATTTTCGGCCCTAAACCTTTTTTCCTCGGCTTCGTTCATGTTGAACATCTTGACGACCCGGATACAGTTCACCGTTTCGTTCATGATGGAAGAAAGGCCGGATATGCTTTCGAGCGAGCGCCTGCTCCTGCGCCGCACGGTCCTCCCGATAATAACCACCAGGAAGCCGAGAATGGGATAGATGCCGAACACGAACAGCGTGAGTTTGGGGCTGATGATGATCAGGATTCCTACAAAGAAAACGAGCCGAAGGGGATCGGTGATGATTTTCTCGAACGTGCCGGTCATGGAGAGGTTGATGGCGGTGATGTCGTTGAACATGAGGGAAATGATATTGCCGGAGCGGTTGCGGTCGTAATACGTTACGGGCAGAACAAGTGCATGCCCATACAGATGGTTGCGCATATCGCGCGAAATAAAGTAGTTCAGGTTGCCGGTCACCAATCCTTTTACGTATGCAAAGACGTTCTTTGCAAGGAAAAAGAGGATCACGCACACGCACACGATCTTGAGCGAGTCAAACACGTTATCGCGCTTGATGAGCAGGTAGGTCCAGTACTTGAGAAGATCGTTGAAGTTTCCGATGGAAAGCTCGGGACGGGCCATGCTGAATGATTCCGGCTTGAAAATAGCGTTTATCAATGAACCGGAAAACCACAACGACAAAGACTCGAACGTCACCACCAGGAGAGACAGGACTACCGTGAGTACGAGCAAAGGAACATACGGACGCAGAAAGCCCATCATGCGGAAATAGGTTTTGAATTGGTTCTTCACACGTGTTTGTCCTGGGGTTGGCAAAGCGTCTGGTGTAACAAGAAAATACCTTAGCGATGGAATTTCATCAACTGTTTCCATTGTATTGCGCTTAAAGTTTTGGCAAAGGACCGCCGGAACCGATACTATATTATTTGAATCCCATAGCGAGCGCATCCCTCGAAGCTTGCTTCGGGGTTAGCGAGCGACTATTAATATGTTTTTTTCCATAGGGATGGAAGATGCCTCCCAGCTTGCTGCGAGGTTCTTCAATTATCTGAAGCGCGGCGGCCGCGATCCTTGCATGCACAGTTAATTCACAGTGAGCAACGAGTGAATTTCCCATTTACGATTCCTTTCATCCTGCTTCTTCTGTGGTGCCAGGTTTCGGCGGTGAGTGATTCAACGGGCCTCGGCTTCTCGTCCATGCAAGTGTTTGCGGGGCCGTTTCTCACCTACAACGCCCGCGCAGGGTACATTGATTTCGAAAACCTGCAAAGCAGCGTCAAGGTTTCCAAGCCGGACCTGCTCACGGCCGGTCTTGCCGGCGGGGTCCGTTTTCCGCTCGTTAAAATGCTGCGCCTGCAAGTCTCTCTTGCCATCGACGCAGGCAGCGCGACCGACGATACGCTGTTTACCGCCCAGCCGTCGTTTGACAAATACTTCTATTACCATGCGTCGCTGGAACCCGCGCTCCACTGCGCGCTTGCGCCGCAGTCGGGGCGGATTGTGCCCTATGCGCTTCTTGGCGCAGGGCTCAACATGGTATGGGTAAATGAGCGCACGTTTTTTGTGAGCGATCCCAGCCAGGAGGTGATCTATACAGACCGCTATTACGTCAATGCCGTATCGTGGTCGGTGAGTGCGTTTGCAGGCCTGGGTTTGGACGTGGCGATAAGCCGCGCAATCGGTCTCAGCCTGATTTCGACCTTCCGGTATCTCTATCCCGTTTTCTATGCTATGGAAGAGGATTTTCCGCTGTATGCCATGCATTACACCGAAACGTTGTACGGTAATGTCACATGGCTGGGTGTGCTCATAAAACTGTAGGGGCGAATCCGGGAGATCTCGCGACGGTTGTTCTTTCGCTGTTTTATTGATAAACACTAATCTGGTTGTAAACGGACAAGTGAATTTCCTGGTCGCGGGGCAATCTCCGGGTGCGGCGCCAGTCGCAAAAAGAAACCTGTCCGTTTTCTCGAGGCGGTCACTTGTGGACGATCCGAACAACACGATATGCTTTCTTCTCACAACTTCCGGGTGGGGCGGCCTCGAACTTAACGTACTAAAACTCATGAGCTGGCTCGGCCAACGCGGCCGGGGCGCGGTGTTGTACACGTGTGCAGACCTCCGGGTGTGTGCGGAGGCGCGAATACGAGGTTTGACCGTATGTGCTATTCCGCATCACCGGAACTACTTCGATTTATGTGCAGCGTATCGCTTTTCCCGCGATCTCAAGAAGCAGGGAATTTCGCGGATTATTGTTTGCGACAACCGCGACATCGACTTTGCGGCATGGACAAAGCGGTTTTTGTCTCCCCGCCCCACGTTGGCCTTCCTGCAACAGATGATGGTCGGAATTGATAAAAGAGATGTTCTTCATACGATCCGGTATTCCGCGCTCGACTATTGGATTGCACCCCTCCCGTGGCTGAGAGACGAAGCGTTACGGAAAACGAGGATTAGGGGTGACAAAGTAAGAGTCATCCCGCTTCCGGTGGACTTCGCGGCCTTTACGCCGCGCCGCGTCACAAAAGAAAGTGCACGCGCGTCCTTTGGCATAGGCCCGGTGTTTCCCCTCCTGGGCATCATGGGGCGGATTGATCCGCACAAGGGACAACTTCTTGCCGTTTCGGCGGTCCAGGCGTTGCGGGCCCTCGGCATCGCGGCCCACCTGCTGATCGTGGGCGACCCGACCATCAATGAGCGTGCCTCGCAGCTGTATTACGACGCCATCAAGAAGAAGATGGTCGCCGACAAATTGGAAGAGGCGGTCTATTGCCGGCCGTTCATGGAAGATCCATCCTTGTTCTATGCCGCAATCGATATCTTTGTCATGGCCTCAGAGGGTGAAACGTACGGTATGGTTACGCTTGAGGCGATGGCGGCAGGAATCCCGGTGATCGGGACCAACTCATCGGGCACACCGGAGTTGCTTGGCAATGGTGAATTCGGAAAGTTATTTGACAAGGGTGACTGTGAGGGGCTTGTCTCACGGGTGGTCGAGGTCTGCGCCGACTATGGTTCCGCCCTCCAAACGGCCGAACGGGCGCAGCAGCGCGCAAAGGAAACGTTTTCGCACCACACCGTGTGCGCCCAGATCGAGCGACTCTTGAATCTGCCCTAGCGTGATGCTATGAGGTCGGAATGGCGGGTGAAGGCCGGCCGGTTTCCGCACTATCGGACTTCTTAATTCCGTACGGAGTCCATGCGCCGGCAGGACTGCAGAATTGTTGCAGAGCTTCCGCACGATGGGCAACAGGATCGAAATGATGGAACAGATGATATTGGATTGCCTCGCCCGACACGTTGCGGCCCACGCAGCCATGGAGGACAAGCCGCTCGTTCAAGTTGCTGTCTTCCATTCCCCTGCTAATTATTCTTTCGTCGTACCCGTTGACTGCCAAGAAATCACTCTTGAAAATTGAAAAATTGCTGCCCAAGATCCGGTAGTTCCTGCCTGACAAGCGGCGAAAATGGAAAATATACGGCACGTACAGTCCCCGGCGCCGCGTGTATGATCCCGAACCTTTCCACCAAAAAAGGGGGCTTTCGATGCGACGCGATTGAACGTCTCTGAGGGTGACTCTTGAAGTAAGCTCGGACGACAGCTCGACCCTTCTGCCGGAGAGCACAACACCAGGGGAGCGACGCACAAAATGGCGCTCAAGAAAACGGTGGTGCAGAATGCAATCGCCGTCAATAAAGACAAGGTACGAAGAGGTCGCACAATCTGCCGCCTTGTTGACAATAACCGTCTTGCGAAACCCCCGGTGTTCCTGGCGTACATGCCGTATGGGGTGCAAAAAAGCCGGCTGGTAACGCCCGATTATTTCTTCGAATGGTTCATCGGAACCGTCGTCCGCGATCAGCACTTCAAAATTGCTGAACGTCTGATTTGACAGGCTCGCAAAAATCATCTCAAGGGCTTGAGCGCGATTGTAAACGGCAATAATCAGCGATAAGGCGGGAACTTTTTGAGAATGCAAAGCTGTGTTCATGGCAGTCAGGTATTGCGCACAAGGACATAGTTTCGGTATCCGCCCAGACGGCGCCCTCCCAGGAACCGTTGCTCGACACAGGTAAGCACGCGGTATTTTATCCGTTCCCGCCTGCCGTCGACCGTTGGCGGGCCGTCGTAGCGAAGCTCGTTGCGCCAGTCCATGGCATGGATGCGCGGCAGCATGACGCGCGGATGGGTTCCCTTATATTCCGGAAATAGCGATAAGTTGCCGAAATCGTAGGTTGGCGCCCGGGGCTTTGTCGTCTCCGCTGAACCGTGATACGTTGTCTGCGTATTGACAATGCGTTTTTGCATCAATCGCGGATGGCGGACATACCCGTAGTGAAAAATTTCGGCATCGACACGGACAACCCGCAATTTGCGGTCGCCGATGCGAAAGGACTGTGCGTCACCTATCGATTGCGCGCCGATGCGATTACGAACGACGCGAATCTCGGCCGGATACCAGTGATGGCCGTTCTGGTAATGATCATAATCGCCCCAGAAATGTCTGAACCCGAACAGAAGTCCTTCAACTTTCCTATTGTTAAGCATCTGTTCGCAGCGCGCGCGAACGGCGTTCAGATACCGTTCATGAAGGACCTCGTCGCATTGGATGTAGAAGCACCAATCTCCGCTGCATGCACTCAGGGCGACGTTTGTTTGCTGACTGTAGATCCGTGCGCCAAGCGTTTCTATATTGTCCCACACCGTGTCAATGATATGTATCTTAGGATCGCCGATAGATTCGATGATACGCCTGGTAGCGTCATCGGCATCGGAGTTTCCAACGGCAATGACAAATTCGTCGCATAGGGGCAGAATCGACATGATTGCCTCGGCCACCGGGTAGCCGTATTTTGCACCGTTGCGGACAAACGAAAACCCGCTGATCTTCACCTATTCCTCTCTCTTCCCTCTGCTACAACCGCTGGTTCAGAATATCCAGTATATATTGAGCTCGGTGTATATGGGTATGATACGCATAAAGTCGTTTGCGTCCGTTTGCGGCAATTTCCTCACGCTCCTTTTCGTTGCGCAAATAATACGAGGCTCTGTCGAGTAAATCGCCCAGATCTTCTTTGCAAAAAACGCAATCGACTTCGCTGACGAAATTGTCGGGTATGGTTATTGCCGGCGCCTGGCTGATCATAAACGACCCGACGGCGGGGATTTCCCAGTATCGCAGCGTGTCCCAACCGGCTCCCCGAAAATTACAGCATACTCGTGCCGAAGCCAATTCTTTTAGATACCTGGAGCCTTTTCGCGGGTAGATTCTGGGCTTCTGATGTCGCACGGTACCGTTGGCGGCGCAATCAAAACGGGATTGGAGCATGTCAAGCGCGATCGCACGCGCCGGATGCGATTCCACACCCCAAAATACAACGTCATATTTCTTTGTGGAGGCGGGCACGATCGCATGAGTGCTGACAAATGCCATAGGCAAGGGGAAAACGTTGGAAGGAAATGAGCGTGACGGCATTCTCTCTCTTTTAAAGATAATATCAAACGGGCGCGCGTTTGCCGCCTGGCGATAGAGCTGGCCGAATCCGAGGCGTTCGGAATCTCCCCCCACATCGGCCCAGTCTCCTCCGTCAATCAACACCACCGGCAACCGCGGAGGCAGCCGATCCCTGACCCGAAGATAGTTTTCGAACACGTCCCTCTTAAGCGATCCGAGAATTACGCAATCGAAGCTGTTATAAAATCCGGGAGCTTTGAGCACATCGGGGATATACGACAGTACCTGCCGGCATTTCCCGATGGACCGAGGATACGGTTTGCGCGAAAAGTAACATTTGAGCGGCGGGGGACACAGCACCAGCCGGTCGCCGAGATTAAGGCCATGAAGTCCGGCGAGTACAATTTCTTCGAGATAATCGGATTTCCTGGAAGCGAAGAACAGAATGCGTTCAATGCTCACCGGCCACCCCGCGGCGGACTCTGGGCGATAAGAATGGCCGCAACATCCCCGGGACCAATGCTTCGCATGCATGTGCAGGAGCCGCCTCGGCGGCAGTCATTACAGGTTCGATTCGCAACCATCACATGAGCTTTGCGGCCAATAGGCGCCCACCGCCGCGGCCAGATCGGCTTCATGGGAGCATAGATGCCGATAGCGATTTTGTCCAGTGCGGCTGCGATATGTAAAGGGCCGGTGCTGGCGGCAACAAGTGCATCGCACGAACCGATAAATGCCACCAATTCCGCCAGCGAAAGTTTCCCCGTTACATCAGTTACTCGTGCACGATTCTGCGAAAGAAAGCCCTTCATGGCTTCGCCTTCGGCTGAACTGCCCGTCACAAAGATCTGAAACCGGTCGACCGGCAGAAGAGAAATAAGCTCCGAGAAACGGTCGAGGCCCCATTCCCGCGCGCTTCCTTTCGAGCAGGGATGCAAAATCACGGCCTGTAAATTCGGTTTGATAAGATTTTTCAGCCCGTGCGGCAGTTGTTTGATTTTTGTCAAGCCAAAAGAACCGTTGAGCTCATCGAGCTCGGGAGATTCATGGATGCCCAGCGGGGCAAGGAGCTTGAGATTGAGCTGCGCTTCGTGCAGAGGCGAGTTTTTGCGGCTGAGCGGAACGAGCCTGTTGCAGGAGAGCAGGTGATGAAACCTATTGCGCGTTCCGATACGAACAGGAATGTCGGCCCTTTTTGCAAGCTGGGCTATGCGCTTATCCGGGAACACATGGATTATGGCATCGACATTAAGATCCGCGAACGCCTGTCTCTGAGACGCTTTGTCCAAACCGCCGACAGAATCCCAGTCGACAAATTCATCGGCATTGCAGCACGCGTCAACGACCGGTTTCGTGTAGGAATTTCCCAAAAACAACACCGCACAGCCGGGATATTTCTTCTTGATAAACGCGGCAACGGGCAATGTGAGAACGACATCGCCGATTCCGTCGGTGCGACTGATAAGAACCCGGCTCGGCGGATGCATCGCCCGGCTACGCTTTCCGCTCATGCACAAGCTGACGGACTTTTGCATATTTGACAAAAGTGGCGAATGCAGAAATAAGACACACAACGAATCCGTGGTAGCCGTCAAGGAAACCTAATCTCAGAAAATAGCTCTTGACGAACTTCCAGGCAGGCCGTATCACAAGATCCGGATATCGGGCCGTTCTTCCTTTCTTTCGGGCTTCAAGGGCCATCATGTCCGTGAAACGATTGAGCTGTTCGATATGCTGCCTGATGGAATAATAAGAATAGTGGTGCAGGTCTCCTTTCAAAAATCCTTTTGAGCAACCTTTATTCAGGTGTACGGATTCATGAATAGTTTCGCCCTGCCACAAACCTTTGCTGCTGTCCCAAAGACGAAGCCTGCGATCCGGATACCAGTCGGTGTGCTTGATCCACGTGCCGCAGTAATTGGTGAGGCGGTTGAATTCATACCCGTCGCACGCCCAGAGCCCCTTAACCGAACAAATCGATTGCTTAAGTTCGGGAGACACTGCTTCGTCGGCATCGAGAGACAGAATGTGAGGAAAACGCGCCTGCGCGATTGCCCAGTTCTTTTGTTTCGTGTAACCTTCAAAGGCGTGCCGCACCACCCGTACACCGATTCTTTCGCATAGTTCAACAGTCTTATCGTCGGAAAAGGAATCGACCACAACGATATCATCCGCAATCCCTTCAACCGAATGAAGGCACCGTTCGATATTCTCTTCTTCGTTGAATGTAATGACGACAACCGAAATGTCGGGCATAAACCATTGTTGTCGGTTTAAGTGTTTTTGGTCAGCCGATGCGAATTCTTGCTTTTTCCAAGCGGGTGAGCGAATCGGGGAGATGCGTGTTTGTCAATCTTTTTTTCCACAGACGCAACCTTCATGTCACACAACCTCTGAAAGGAATATACTCGTTTTTCGCGCCTTTTGCAAAACAGAAGAAAAGGGATCCGATTGACTATAGAGGAATCTACGGTTGTCCCCGTGCGGCATTCTTGACCAACCCGCACAGCAGGAGGGCCGCCAGTTCGGTGCGCAATCGGTTTTCGGAAAGAGAAACAAAGCCCGCGCCGACAGACTTGAGCGCCCTGATTTCCTCCGGAGAAAACGCGCCCGGTGGGCCCACGAAACAGGATATAATCGATGTACGTTGCAGGTCGTGGCCGGCGCCGGGCAGCAGCGGCGCCCCGGTTTGATCAGCCGCGAGCACGGGGCATCCTTCGCTTTCGGCAAGGGTATCGGCAAATGATTGCGGGCGGCGCAGAAGCGGCATCCAGGCTGAGCGCGCCTGTTTGATACCCGCAATCATCTTGTGGTGCAACCGCGCCTCCTGTTTTTCCCACTCCTGCCACCAGGGTTTCTGGCAATAGTCGCAGGTCATGGGAACAATGACGGAAGCACCCAGCGCGGCCAGGTTGGCCGAAAGCTCTTCAAACTCATCCTTGTCCGGCAGACCTACGCACACGCGCAGCTCTGGTGTCGGCTTGGGGAAAACCGTGGTTTGTTCTACCAGCGCTTGCGCCCCTGTTGCGGAGCGGTGACTGATGCGGCATTCGTACACCGTGCCACTGCCGTCGGTAATCCGGATGGTGCGCCCCGGAGCGCCGCGCAGCGCCGAAAACACATGGCGCGATTCTTCTTTGTCGAGGAGCGCCACGCCATTGTCGACGTGCGGGCAATAGAAGAGAAAATGGTCCGGGTGTGTCATGGCGCCGCCGATGAAAGGGTCATTCTTCCACCACAATCGCATCAACCGGGCAGTTTGCGGCAGCGTCGCGGCATTTTTCCTTGAGTTCCGCGGGCACCCGGTCGAGAATGGTTCTTGCGATGTTGAACTCGTCGTCCATGGCGAATACTTCCGGACAGGTATCGACGCACAAGCCGCACCCGATGCACAGATCCTTCTTTACAATCGCTTTCATGTGGGGCCTCCCCGATTGTCGCTCTTCCTAAAATAATTCCCGTCCTTTGCGTCCTCCTTGCATTGCTCCGCGTATTTGCACCACGTAAAGCACGTTTGCATCGAGTTTTCCGAACTCCACCCGCATGCCGTGCAATGGACAAATGCGTCCGTCGAAAAGACCTCAACGCCGCTGCCGCAGTTGGGACATTGCCTTACCGCAAGCGTCGGCGTACGCATGCTGTCCGATCCCGGGCACCGACCAGGCATGTTAGACCCATTCCTCACTTTGTTTTGTCCCGTCAATTCCTATCACAACGCTCTTCACCCGGATCTTCCGGTTTGCCTTTTCCGCAGCCTGTTTCGCGATCTTCAGCAAGCCCCTGCAGCAGGGGACTTCCATGGTGAGAACCGTGAGCGCATTGATTTTTGCGTCATCAATGAGCGCTACAATCTTGTCAATGTATATCTCCTGTCCTTGGTCGAGCTTTGGGCAGGCGATGCCGAGCGCCCTGCCTTTCAGCCAGTCTTTGTGGAAATCGCCATAGGCGTACGCCACGCAATCGGCGGAAAGCACTACATCCGCCCCCACATATGCGGATGACATCGGCGACATCAGGTGAAGTTGCACGGGCCAGTGTGTGAGCTGTGACTGCCCCGCAGACGTATTGTTGTTTGTCCCTTCAACAACCGTGCCGCTTCTTTCCAGACTCCGGTATGCACTGCCGGGGCATCCTGGATGCCGCTCGGAATACTGGTTTCCCATTTCCGGCAAAACAATGTTGTGCGATTTCAGGAATTCGAGCGCCTGGTTGTAGTATACGGCCTGGTTATGCGATTTGAGATGGTTGAGGTGTGCGGCGACCACGTTCTCACCTTGTTTGACGATATTGGCCATTACTCCCCTTTCATCGTATGGCTCTGCCTCACGATCTTCGGTGGTAATCGCCGCTTCGGGGCAATGGCCGACACACGCGCCGAGTCCGTCGCAGAACAGGTCGCTTACCAGCCGCGCCTTACCGTCCACGATCTGCATGGCGCCTTCCGGACAGTTTGGAATGCACGCTCCGCACCCCGTGCATTTTTGTTCGTCGATGTGAATGATGGTCCGCTTCATTTAGCCTCCGGCCTAAGAGTAATTTCGCGCTTCCACCCTTAAATATGGCGCGGGATGGAAAAAAAGACCTTGACTTGGGTCAAGAAAGGGCGAACCATCAATCCGCATTCCGCAACCTATAATCTTCACCTATCGCCCCACATACAAATCCAACAAACTGTCCAGCCTCCCGCTCATCTTCTGCGCGCCGACGCAATTGAGGTGATTGGGGTCCAGGGCTTCGCTGTCCGCGTAATCGTGGTTGCCGCCGTTGTTGGCGTCGTAGAAATGCACATAAGGATTTGCAGCGGAAAGGCTGTCGAGCCATTGGCAAATAAGAGCATAGGTCGCCCGCGACGGTCCGTACCTGCCGATGGACGTCGTGTTCTTGTACAAAGGGTTTTCGGGATACTCAACAATGACGATTTGAACATGGGCGGCGGCCAGCGTGTCGCACGCTGCCGCAACGTGCTGCAGGTTGGTCTGGAGATTCGAATCGGAAAACGGATAGTCGCCCTTGTCAATTAACGCATCGCCCCATCCTGTGCCGCGCTCCGATGCGGTGCACCCCGGCGGGTAGCCCGTGGAATCGAAGTCGGGCCACGACGCAGGGCCGAATGCCGCAATCTTCGCCTGCACCGGAGGCGGAACGCCCGCTTTCCAGAAATTGTTGCTCTTGTCGAACTGAAACCCCTGGGAATCGTACAGACCGTTGAGAAACGGATCGCTCCAGTAGTAGTCGGTGTTCAGAAACCCGGGGTCAAGCCCCATGATCACGGCCTTGAATTTTGGCGATTGCACCAGGAAATAGTCGATGGACAGTATCGTGGAAAGGTCAGTCTCGCCCATGAATACGCCCATGTTTACGGCAGTGAATGAATGCATGGCTTTGGGATCAACGCCAAAATACGTGGGCGAGCTTCCTACCGCGGCCACGTCGAACGAGGCCCGCCTTTGCCAGAACAATTTGAGTTTCTGGGTAAGCTGGAGCTGGGACCCGTAGTTGGCTTCCATGGGTATATCGTATTTGGCAAAATTGACATACGGGTCCGGCAACTCGGACACCTGGCTCGGATCGATCCAGCAGTACGGATCGCTTAAGTCGTTTCCGTCCGCGACCTTCCGGTACGATGAATCCTTGAGGTTGATGAGATACAGCGACGAGGCGCTCCCCGACCCGGTCGGTTTCGCGATCGCAGCCGCAAAATCGGGGTGGTTCGACCACTTGACATGATCCCATTCCTGATATCCCGTCGGGACCTCGTACCACTTCTGTACATGGGTTGGACACTGCACGCAGGAATTGCAAATGAAGATGATGGAATGGAAGCCGTAGGGTTTTCCCACTACAGTGCTCTTCTTGAGCGGATATCCGAAATCGAGGAACATAAGGTCATCGGGATGCGCAAGACCGGGTGATATCGACACATTGCACACCTGAATGGTGTCGGTGTTGGTGCCCGAATAGGGAGGGAGAAAATATCGGGTCAGGAAGTCTGCCTTCACATCATAGAGGTAGGCGTTTGGATACCCGGTGGCAAGATACAAACCGTTTTTCGACATGCCGCCGTAAAAGGAACCCTTCGTATCTATGGGCTGGGACGCGCCGGAAAAGTTGGGTCCGGCAAGGCGCCATAGCATGGTGCGCTGGGTAATCCAGGCCGGCGCAAGGGAGTTGTCCATTGTGGCTGCCTCGGCTGCCACAATGCAGGTATCGGCCGCGGCGGCAGTATCCACCCACCATGCAGGTAGATATGCGGATGCGCCAGGCGGCGTGCGGTTGCAAGCAGCCAAGGTGTCGCTCAAACGCCGCAGGCTGGTTTGCGACGGCGCGGTAAATCCGAAATCCTGGGATCCGTACGCAACATAAGCACCATTGGGCGAGAGGGTCGGCCCGTACGCGGGAATCGAATCCGCAATCACATGTACATAGACTGACGGCGACGTGAAATCGAGGTAGCACAGCCTGCGGCGGCCATTGTTGTCTTGTTTGACAAAAACAATTTTGATGGCGGCCGTTCCCACAAGCGAAATAAGGTCGCTCTTTTGGGCCGTTATGGTTATGCCCAGGGAATCTCCGGCATGAGCGGTGGCATAGGCCTGGGTATCGGGGAAGAAAACGCCGAGCACGGTGCGGAACCCCACATGCGGGCTGAGCATGTACGCGACCATTGAATATTGCTCCGAGCGGCTGCTCGATCGCAGGAACGACGTATCGAGCTGAAAGCATCCGCCTCGCACCGGCCGCGGGCAGGTCGCCTCGAATTGTTCGAGCGACAGGTTCGTTGGGCCTACCGGGTTTACAATAAACGAATCGGGGTACGGCGCAAGCCAATCGTCCACGATCTCGGACACATTGCCCGCCATGTCGTACAGCCCGTAGGAATTCGGAATTTTCCGCCCCACCGGATGTGTGGTGCTATTCGAATTGTCAAGATTCCACGAATACCGGTTCGCCACCGCGGTATCCGCGCTGTCGCCCCAGAAATAATCCGACGTCGTTCCCGCGCGGCACGCGTATTCCCATTCCGCTTCGGTGGGAAGCCGGTAGCCCATCCGTTCGTAATGGATTACCATGTTTTCAAGTATATATGGGCACGAGCCCGCGATCGGACACACCGCGTCATAGGTATACACGGTATCGTATCCGTCAAGTTTGCTGCGCTTGTTGCAAAACAGGGCCGCGTCATACCAGCTTACGTAGTACACCGGGAAGCTGTCGCCCACGCCGAAGGTACCCTGTGTGGCCTTGTCGACCGACGGGTTGGACCCCATGACGGCCTTGTACATGCCCTGCGTCACCTCGCATTTGTCCATAAAGAAGGCGTAGGTGAGCGAAACCGGATGCGGGGGTTTTTCGTTGCTGCTGGCCAAAGCGCTCTTCGATCCCATGACAAATGGCACGCCTCTCGGGTTGATCTGCGTCATGAGTGCTTGTGAAGGCCTTTTTGCAAAACGGCAGACGACGGAAAGGTTTTTTGAGGCAATGATCCGCAACGGGTTTTCCGTGGACTGGGCACCTCCAAAAAATCCGATGAAGACAAATCCGGGGTTTGCATTCGCCGTTACGATCACCTCACTTCCCACGGGAACCTTGGCGTCCTGAGGGAAAACGGAGACCGTGCCATTGGAATCGGCGGTTGCGGTGATCGTGACAGAGGGAGTCTTGGGCGGAGAAAAAGGATCAAACGAGCAGGAAGAGATGGAAACTGCCATCACGATCGCCACAAGCCAGACCCTATTGGACGGCGTTGGGCTATGGGAAGAATAAGCCATAGTGAGAGTACGTTCGCTGTGACCCGTTCATTTCCGGGTTTGTTGAGGCGAGTCGCAAGGTAGCCGCTGGAAAATATACTCCTTACAATTTAGGCTGGCAAGCCTCCGTCCTTTGTGAGCAGGCACTCTGCGATAAATCCGGCCAAGGGTGCGCCAAAAAGGAACATCAAATCGACATTCTTAATCGTATTGTTCCAAGTGCGACTGAGGAAAAGAAGCGGAACATAGAGTCCATGTTCTGTCACCGCGGAAATTAAATTATCGTCTTTGGTCCCCTGCGGCAGGTTGCATGTATTGCTTTTAGGTTCTGGTATCCTAGAGAAATCTTCCCTCATGAAAAAATCCTTTGGAGCCTCTGTATCGTCGTTGTGCGCAGCTTTGCTCATTGTCGCCGTTGTCATGTCCTCCGCTCACGCCGGGACCATTCTCAAACAATTCGGTTCCTTTAAACACGCAAGCTCCATTATTCCTGCGGGAAACCAGTTGTGGCTTGCAACGTCGGGCGGCGTTGTCCGGTACGACAGAACGACCGGCGCAACAAAGACATACACCGAGATGTCCGACATTCCTGATCTTAATGTCACCGCGGGAGCGATCGACGCCTCAGGAGATTTGTGGTTCGGCGATACCGCCGGGTATCTCATACGGTGCCATCCCCAGACCGAAACCTTCACGTCGTACAACTCTCTTGCCGCGGCAAACTGGCTGATCGGTTGCATGGTCTGGGACGCCGGATTTCTCCTGATTGGCACCAACAACGGCTTGAGTGTTTTCGACATCGCCCGGTCTTCTTTCCAAAATGTCAAGCAATTCGGCACGTTGACCACTGTAAACGTTTCCGCGATCCGCGTCTTTGGAAACACCATCGCGGTTATCGTTCCGGATGGAATCGCCTACACGGTTGTCGACACATTTCAGAACACCATTTTCTCCGATCCGGGCATATGGAATGTGATTCCATCGCCCGGCATCGTCGGCATCGTGCAGCAGGCCGACACCCTCGCGTCCAGCCCGAGGATATGCCAGCAATACGGATCAACCATTTGGCAATACGGCGGATCGGACGCCGGGGGAACCGGGCTCTGGCTTAACGGCACCTTGCTTGGCTCATTTTCTTCCCCGGTCACCTGCGTGCTGCCCCTCAACGACTCCTGGTTTGCCCTTGGGACCCAATCGTCTTTCTGGTATTTGTACAATCCCGGCACAAAAGCGTTCCAGCAGCAGATCATCAACGGTCCGGCAGATTCCTACGTCAAAGGATGCGCAATTGACCAGAGCGGAGTGCTCTGGTTTATCCCGTACGACCCGATAAACGGCATCGGCCAGTTCGACGGAAAACAGTGGACAAGCTTGACTCATGCTAATGACTCCACCATTCCGCCCATGAACTTCGGCGTGCCTTTCAACTGCAAGAACGCCATAATGGTTACATCCAAGAACGACGTCTGGGTTTCCACCTGGGCTGACGGCGCCTTGTGGCTTAATCGAGCGACCGGGGTATGGTCGGCGTATGAAGACTTCTATTCGCACATCCATTCGGCTGTGTCTCCCCTAGTCCGGTACAACAGCGATACTGCACAATGGTGGACTTTTGTTTCTTCTACCTGCGAGGATTCCCTTGGATACATTTGGGTAGCCAATGCACAGGCTTACAACGGGAATTTTCTCGATGTTAGAAAGCCGCGCGACAATACAATGTGGCGTTCAATTAACATGAATTTGTTGCAATGGCAGGATAATCCCCTTTTTGTCGGTCCAATTGCTGCAAATGAGAACAAGGGAACCCTCACTCAATATATTTATCTTGGATTCATGCCAAAACCGGACCTGACCGGCGGCGGCATGGCCATTCTGAGTTACTCTTCCGCAAACCCGCTCGACTCTCAAACCGCGATCGGCTATCTGGTCAACACGAAGGCGGTGGTTACGGGGTTTGCCGCGGTGAACGACACGCTCGTATGGATTTCCGCGGAAGACGGCATTTACAAGGTGACAAATAACAACGCGACAACCATGACCAAGATAACGACGATAACATCGAGTGGAACGTTCGATGCCATCGCCGTGGGAATGAACGGAAATCCGGTATTCTGCAAGGACAAAGACCTGTATTCGTACAGCGATGTCGATTCCTCGCTCACCAATCTCACCAAATGCGGAACGCTCGGCACGCCGGTAAACTGGATCACTGTTGACAAAAAGAACAGCGCCTATTGGATCGCGAGCAACTCGGGCCTGTACCGGTTCGTCACCGGGGACACCGGCGTGGTGCAGACCAATGCTGCGGCAGGCTCCATCGATGTGTATCCCAACCCGGTGTCGCGGGCCTACCTCAGGAACAACCATCCGATGCGGTTCACCAGGCTCAACGCGCTGAGCCCGCACGTCCGCATTTACGATGCGTCGGGCACGCTGGTGCGCGTGCTCACGGACCAGAACACCAGTATTATCAACTGGAACGGCACCAATATCGCGGGGAACATCGTGATTCCGGGGGCCTATTTTTACCAGGCAAATTCCGCAAACGGAAAAAGTTGCAGGGGAAAAATCTTCGTTATTCCATAGAAGGATCGCTCTTCAATCTGCGGGCAACCACCGGGAGCGTATCCTCCATAGAGCCGAGCATTGTTTTCCACACGACGCCGTACGAGTGATGTTCCGTCACCCACTTCCTTCCCTTCATGCCAACCGACCTTCTGTATTCCTCATCGTCAATCAGCCTGAGCAGCACGTCGTGCAGGGTCTCGCGGTTCGCGAGGACAAAGGGATGGTGCGTGAGGAACGAGGCGTATTCGGGCGTGAATTCGGTGACGGTGGGGATGTTCATGGCGAGAGTTTCCAGCGAATTGACGCCGTAGCCGGTGCCGCCGAAATTGCCTATCTGCTCAATTGCTATATGCGAAAGAGCCTTCTCCTCGATCACCCTGCTGCGCGGCGCGCCCGTCATGATGGTGTACTCGATCTCCCGCTCCGTTGAAAGCCGCGCAAGCACCGGTTCAATGAGGTGCGTGCCCTTCGCGGCCGGGTTTGACGGCGCGTGAATGATGCGGATTTTCCTGCCGGGCGTCGCTTTCTCCGGCAGGGCAGAACAGTCGTAGGGTATCGGCAGATACCGCAATGCGGGGTGCAGCGCAAGAAGATCGAATTCGCTGGTAAGGTTGAGGCCGCTTGCTTCGTCCACCGCTTTCACGATGCCGCGGCTGCGGATGTCCGGACCGTGATAGTGGCAGATAATCGGCTTCCCCATCGCCCGGAGCTTCTTTACCCAGCGCGAATCGCGGAAGAAATCGATGCCGCCGTGAAAATGGTAGATGTCGAATCCGTACAGGTCGTACTTTCTGGCAAGCCGGCCGAATTCCATGCTCCGCCACTCATCCCGAAGGGCAACGTAGAAAGATTCCAGAGCGCCCTCCGGCCGGTATTCGTGGAGAGCGCCCCGGCCCGCCGCGGCCACAACCTGCCGCTCCGCTTCCACGGTACGCCGCGCGCGAAGCGGGCGCAGCCAGGGCGGGTCAAACAGCCTTTTGTTAAGACAAATATCTTCCGGAATATTGCCGCGATGTCTGTAGAGGGTAAGGAGCCTGCCGGAGTGGCCCATAGCCTCGTACATCTTACAGAATGTCAACGGAACGTTGACCGTGTTGAAGTAGGAGAAATGGAGGCTCTTCACGCCAGCCGCCCCGTCATGGCGTCTTCCATAAAATCAAGATACGCCTCTTTCTCCTTTTCCCAGCAGAACTTTTCCGCCGCGGCAAGGCAGTTCTTCTTATACGCGGCAAGATCCGGAAACGCCGCGAGGAACCCGGCAAGCGCTTCACGGATACTCTCCACGCTCGACGGCGAAACCACCCAGCCAAGGTTCCAATCCCGCACCACGCGCGCTATTTCCGGGCCATCGCTTGCGATCACGGGAATTCCCGCGTTGATATAATCGAACAGCTTGCTGGGAAGGGTAACGGTCATGTTGATCCCGCGCGTCTCGTGAATCACCTGGCCGAGATTGGCGTCTTTCAGGTAATGCACAAACTCGTTGCTCTGCACCGGGTCCGCAAAATGCACTCTCTTGTCAAGTGCGAGACCGGCCGCTTCGGCACGCAGCGCTCCTGTGAGATCGCCGCTTCCCACCAGCGCCAGATGCAGGGCCGCAAACGGCTCCATGGCTCGCACAAGGGGTACGAGGCCGCGATTCTCTGCAATTTCGCCTTTGTAAATAATGAGGGGCGCCGCCGCGGGAATACCGAACCGTTTTCTCAACCGGCCGTCGCCTTTTGCCGCGTACTCGGCTTTGTTGGGCACATTGAGGATGGTCGTGGTGTGCGAAATATTGAAATCCCTCTTGAGGAACCGCTCCGTCGTGTTGCACACCGCCGCGACGTTTTGCGCACCACTCACGCCAAAACGTTCGAGGAGGTACCAGACCCGGCGCATCACGGGTTTTGCAACAAGCTGGTCCACGCCTTGAAAGTATTCCAGCGAAAAGTAGTTGTATCGCGCCCGGTTAAACCATGAAGCGATACGGGCGGGCACAAGCGCGGGCGGGTCAACGGCCTCGTACAGCCGCGATTTTAAATGGAACAAGACAAAAACGAGGGAAAAGAAATAGCGAACAAAAAATCGCTTCCCCCGGATTGAGTTCACGCGGAGGGTAATCGGATAGATATCTATCCCGGGCCATCCTGGATCGCCCTGCCCCGGCTCGCTTTCCCATGAGACAAGCGCGACCCGGTATCCCTTTTCCGCCAGCGCCGAAGCCTGCCTGTGGAAAAACGGGTAAAAACGCGCGTCCGCCAGGTGGATGATGCACACGTCATAGCGTATCCGCGATATGGGTTTGGATACTATCATGCGGTTGACGCACCCGGCACGAGCGACCGGTAGACGGTTTCTATGCCTGCAAAATGCTTCTCGTACGAAAACGCCAGCCCAGCATGCTTTTGAGCGGCCAGACCCATTTTTCTCCTGAGTGCCGCGTCGGAGGCAAGCAGAACCACCTTATTTGCGGCCTCGTTGTCGTCATGGTGCTTAACAAGAAATCCGTGCTCGCCGTCGACGAAGCATTCGCCTGCGCCGCCGGAATCGAAAACGACAACGGGCACCGCCATGGTCATGGCTTCGAGAATCACTCCGCCCAATCCCTCTTGATAATTTGGAAGATGCGCAAGTATCGCGGTACGTGACAGCAGGGCCGGAATCTCTTCGTGCGGCAGTTGACCCATTACCACCACCAGCCCCTCAAGGCCCATGCGTACTATGAGGCCGGTTACGGCCTCATAGTACCGTTCGTGTCCCGGTTCCCTGTCGCCAACGATCACATACAGGAGCCTGCCGGGAAGTTTGCGTTCGGCGGCCGCCGCCATGCGGACAAAATGCTCGTGCCCCTTCACCTGGAGAAATTTGGCGATGCCGACCACCAAAAGCTTGTTTTTGTCAAGTGCCGGGAACGCCGGATACGACCGAAGCGGATCAAACAGGCTCCGATCGGGCCCTGGGTCGTAGACGACCGCGACGTGCGCCTCCGAAAGACGGACAGAACGCCTTACCGCACGTGAAATACAAACGGCGATATCGACGAAGAGCCCGCTCCACCAGCCGAACAACAGCCTCTGTGCCCGGCCATCGAGGTTCTGCCTCACGTGAGCCACCACCCGCGCGCCCGCAACTGCGGCGCAGAGGTAAAATGGCGCGTCGATAAGATCGGAAAAATGAACAATAGCGAACCTTTCGCTTCTCATGAATCGAACCATCCGCAGCATTGCAACCGGCAACCCGATGCAGAACCGCAAGAAAGCAGCCCCTCGTTTCAAAGAGCGCATCCTCGAAAACGGGATAATGGAGACGGTCACGGCAGCGCCCATGAGCCTGTCCACGAATTCCCCTCGCTCCGGGAACACGGCATGTGCGTCGTATCCGGCTTGTTCCGAGAAATGTTTGACAAGCTTGTAGGTGCAAATCGGCATGCCGGTGTCGAATGAGGCGACTGAGGAAAAGAAACAGATTTTTATTGCGGCGGGTCCGCCCGGCGTGACGGTGCGGGAATGTTTTTTGTCGGCCATTACATCTCTCTTAGAGACAAATATACATTTTTCTGCACAGCGGAGCCTTCCCTCAACCGGACCCGCCGTCGGAAAAACAAAGAAGGCCAAACCATACCAGGCTTGGCCCCTGCATTCAACTGGTTCCTCTTTGTGAAGATTCCGCCCTATCTCCCGAAATGGATGTTCTGGGGTTCGCCATCCCCGGCGGAACTTTCGGAAGGCGCCGCATGCTCTTCGGCCGGAGTTTCAAGGCCGCTTTCGGTTTGCGGCGCCTGCGCCGCAACTGCGCCAATCACCGATTGGCCCGCAACAGATCCTGCGCCCCCGGGCGCCGCTTTGGCTGCCTGCGCCTGCTCTTCGGCGGTGAGTATTCTTCTTCTGACAAGGACCTTCCTGCCGTGAAGAATTTCCGTATTCTCCGGGACAATCGCAACAGGCTCTTTGGCGGCCGGCGGCTGACTTACCACCGTGCTCGGGGGGCGGGGCTCCGGCGAAACACGCTCCGGAACAGGCCCGCTTGCGGGCTGAACGGCGGGCGAAATAGGCTGCTCACTAGGCGACCGTTCGATTTCGGAGCTCCGGTTTTGGTCCCTGTCTCTGAACTGCGGCCGGTTGTTCCTGTCTCTTTCCCTGTCGCGTCTCCTGAAATCGTCATCTCTTCCTCTGTTCGGTCTGCCGGCGCTCTGGTCGAATCGCCTCTGAGGATTCTGAGGTGTCTGGATAACGTCTCTGATCTTTTTGCGGGCATTCTCCTGGTCACGCTCCGCGTTCTTGAGCCGCAGGTTGATATCCCTGAGGGACTTCTCCATGTGATCAACCGGCTGAGCTGATGGGGCAGCAGCGGGTGCGGGCACGGGCTTCTGCCTCTGATCAACCGGAGGCCTTCTGTTGAACCGATTCTCGTCGCGCCTCTTCCTGAAGTCCCTGTTGTCCCCGGTCACTGGAGCAACTCCCGGCGCCTCCGGTTTTGGGACGATTCTCCTGCTCGTGACGAAAAGGACTATCAGTACGGTCTGTAAAATGATGATGATGGCTGACGCTGTAATTACTATCGTTGCTAAATCCATAATAATAACACTCCATATAGGTTTGATAATTGTTTCGTGTCATCTCGATGTTGCATAACCCCGCTGCTTTGTCTTGATACCCGGATGACATTCTTGTCTGCTCCCCCATTTGTAGTACGTTTTGACCGTGAATGTTTTGATTCAGGAAATGGAAAATCGCATTGTCTCAGCATGCGTGGTGATTGCAATCGGTGCCTTGTCCAAGGTGTCTCTTGTTTGTGCTCAAAACACCTCCTTTCTTTGCATAACAAATAAGGCATTGTCTTTCATGCCGCGTAGGCTGGAATGTCAAAGAGCCTGAAAACAGAATGGTGAGCGTACCGTGCTCGCGATGCTTACCTACTCATTCCTGAAACACTCCAGGAAATTCATCGCAATTCTTGATCATAAATCGCAACGTGCCGCTCTTCTTAACAACCAGAAGATTTTGTTCCAAAGGGAAGACTGGTTCGAGGAGAAGGAAAAGGAAGTATGACAATCAATTGATCCTTACAATTTCCATACTGCTCCCGGTGAGAAGGTACTTTAAGCGGCCTTCCCTGAAAACATCAATGACATAAAGATACGTTGCGGATGTTGAGGAAAGCAAGAAGTGTCAATCTGGGGTAACGGACGCCCGAGCGGACCTTTTCCTGTTTAACGGAACACTCTTCTCTTACTGCACAACATTCCGTAGCAGTCGGTACAGCAGGCGCATTGCCCGGGTATCCGAGCCTTTTTGTGCATGGTCCTGAACGCGGCAAACTCTTTCCCAAACCAAATCTTTTTAGGGTCTTCCCCGAGGATATTACCGAACACAACCGGGTCCGGATGGTTTTCCTCGCCAAACAGAAAGAACGAAGTCTTGACGGAAAGGTAATCACACGGGCACACGTTGCCCTTAATGTCGATGAACAGATCAAGGCATTGCTGGCAACCCAACGGCTCGGGTCGCATTCGCGGCATATGGAGTTGCTGGCCGTTGCGGACCGCCTTGCGGATTGCCGTCTGCAGTATGGCTTCCGCTTCCGGGTTGCCGTTTTCGCGATAAAGGGCCAATTCCACCAGGCCTTTGGAAAAACACAGAAGGTTGGTGACGAATACCGTTTTGATTCCCAGAGAGTCGACAAAATCTACATATTCGGGGAACTCCCCGACATTGTCCCTGTGCAAAACAAAGACCGTTTTCACTTCGCTGCGGGGAAGCCCGGCCCTGAGGTCCTTAATGGTCTGCACGGTGCGTTCGAAGGACGACCCGGTTTTGAACATCTCCACGGTTTCCTTTTTCGCTCCGTCAAGAGACACCACCACTTCGGGCACGGGGAATTTCGACAGCATGGCGATGGTGTCGTCGCGAAAGCTGTTGCCGTTGGTATAAATCGGAAAATTGATGGCAGGATTCAGGGAAAGCGTGAAATCCATCATCCGAAAAATGTCTTTTTGAAGAAGCGCTTCGAACCCGGAAAAGTAGAAGTTGGTAGCGCGACCGATAAAGCCGGAAATCTTCCGCGCCCGCACCGTAAATTCGTCAAAGTCGATGGAGCCGCGAGGGCCGTCCGGGATGTCGGTGCCGAACTGGCTCAGGAAACAGTGGCGGCACTTGAGGTTGCATCCGGAAACGGTCTGAAGAACGATGGAGGAGGGGTAGCCGAGCAACCTGTGGTTTGCAAACCGCGCAAGCCTGTCCCCAATCACAAGCAATCCTTTTCGGAGTACCAACCGACGGCCGCACAAGCGTGAAGGCTTGACCCTTGGATACTACGTTCATAAAATACTATTTACTGTGGAAACAAGGAGATTATCGAGAGCGCCGGGCTTCGGGGCAGCTCAAGGAGTTTCGTCGAGAATGGATTGACAATCACATCTTCACTGTGTTGGCGGCAAGCGCATGCCCGCACAAGATAGCCGTCAGGTTAATCGGGTGGCCCACTTTATTTCCCTTTTTCCGCCTTCATCAAGTACTTTCCTTCACTAAAATGGGGAAGAGCTTGTCTGAGTGAGCCTTGGCAGCATGGTGTAGGCGCCACGGCATTGAGCGGATAGATGGTGTTGCATGGAAAAGATCCTGAAAATCGAGAAACTCGTTCACGGCGGATTCGGTCTCAGCCGCACCGGCAAAGGCGTAGTCTTTGTTTCCGGTGCACTCCCCGGCGAGACCGTGCGCGCAGTCTTAACTTCCGGGCATGGCGGCCAGGCACATGCAACGAGCGTCGAAGTGCTGGAACCCTCATTGTACCGGCGAAAACCGGCGTGCGCGCTGGCCGGCATCTGCGGGGGATGCGACTGGCTTCACATCCGCTACGACGCGCAATTGTCAATAAAGAAGGAGATCTTTGGGGAATGCTTGCGCAGAATCGGAAAGATCAGGGAATTTCCGGACATCGCCATCCATCCTTCACCTGAATTCGGGTACCGCAGAAGGGTGCAGATCAAGGTGGATCCTCTCAGAGCCACGGCGGGGTTCTTCAAGAGAAAATCATCCGAGGTTGTGCCCGTCTCGCACTGCCCCCTTTTAAGCGACCAACTCAATGCTTTGCTGGCGCTGCTTCACCTGCGACCGGAAAAGTTGCCCCGGGGCGCACGGGAAATCAAGGCAATTTCCGGAACGCACTCTACGGTCGATTTGGAAGAACGTGAAGTCCCTTTTGTTGCAACCGCTCCCGTTCTTGCCGGTGTCACGGGAAAGCAAACGATTATTGACGCCGCCTCCCGGCGATTTCTGGTGCAAGGCGACGGGTTCTTCCAGTCGAACCTTTTTTTGTGCGGGGAAATCGGCCTCTGCGCATCGGACTGGGTAAGAGGACAGACCTTGTGGGATCTTTTTGGCGGAGCAGGATTCTTCTCAGTGTTCATGGCGCCGCATTTTGAGTCGGGGACGATGGTTGACGATGAGCAATCCTCTGTGTCGGCCGCGTGCGGGAATCTTGCCGCAAACGGCATAAGAACCGTGCTACCCCTGGCTCAGACAGTTGCCGGGTTTCTCCTGGCGGCCAAACGGAACTCCAAGAATGCGGACTGCGTGGTCGTTGATCCTCCCCGGAGCGGGTTGGATAAGAGTGTGCGGTCGGCTCTTGCGGAAATTCAACCGCCCACGATACTCTCCGTCTCGTGTGATCCGGCTACGCAGGCCCGCGACGCGGGATTCCTCATCGCCTCCTGCGGCTACCGGATAGAGAAAGCGGCGCTCTTCGATTTCTATCCCCAAACCCATCACATTGAAACCATGCTGCTTCTCAAACGGTGAGGCCTGCTCATTTCCCCACCCTTCAGGGTTCACCCGACCAAACGTATTGGCAACAAAATCGCTCGCCTTGCTATCCGCCTATTGCGGCCACGCGTACCTCGTGTCGACAGCCTTGACATAAGGCGACTGACGTTCCTCCGTCACATAGACAGAGGGAAAGGAGAGGCCTTCAAGGGTTTGCGAGGCGCCGGAATCATAGTGTACCTGATGAACCGTAAACGCTCCCGGCAGAAAGGCTCCCGCAACTATCAGGGTTGCAGCTGCAGCACACAGTAACTTCTTCATTATGCACCCCTTTTGTTAATTGCTCGTGAGTAACTTCTCAACAATCAATATTATAAGGATCAAACTTCGTGCCACAGTATTTCGTTTCGCTGATGCCTGTTGTAGAGAGGTAAGTAGCATTGAATCCTTTTCCGGATAAAAAGAGAAACAGGACTGCGGTCAAATCCGTCGGCATGGTAGGGCAGAGATTTTGAAACTCATGCTAAGCCATTGAAATTGAAGAAAAACATACTCATAGTCGCTCGCTAACTCCGGAGCACCACGACTACAACTGCATGCAACGCTCCAGGAGTAGCCGCGCAAGCGAACCTCCGAGGAACGCACTCCCTGTAGGATTCAAGGAAAATGAAGATCTTCTCTCTCCAAGACCCCAGTTTTCAGAGTTGACAATGGTGAGCGTAAACACCTATATTTTTCCTGAAGCGGTTCAATGTGCGTTCGAGTTACGTCCTGCACGCCCCGACAGGGCGCAGTGTATTTTCGAGGAAATGCCGCAGGCTTTCCTGTGCTCGTTTGCATTGCACAAAATTAATGCCAACAATCATCCTAAAGAGTCTCACAGTCGCTGCGTCACTCAGCATGGGAATTCTATCATTAAACTGCAGCAACGTAAAAATCTCCAATCCTCCACAAGTCTTCAATCAAAGTTTCTCACCCCATTTAAACGACAGCAATCTTACCCAACAATTGCTGAGCGTAACCAATGATATTAGGGTAAGACTGGTTTGGCTGCAATCCCAACTAATCAGCGATGACACAACAAGTTACGTTGAAAATGTGGAGAATTATCTGTTCAATTTCCCGGGGTCACAGCTTGTTATATTCGATACGGACAGCGGAGCAGGTCGAGTGCTTGACTCCTCTTTCACCTCGCGGGGAACTCCACTTATTTCCAGGGACGGCTCACAAGTACTTTGGAGTGATCTTGAGCAACAAGCTCTCTACAAAATAAACTGGGATGGCACCGGCAGGAAAATCTTGCTTCAAGGGAATTTTTACTTGATTGTCTGCACTCAATGGGACGATGTTTCCAAAACTGAGTGGCTCTATGTTTCAAACCTTACGTCATTCGGGAATCACATGCCCGAGGGTGACACCATTTACAGATATCCGTTCGACGGCGAGAATCTGGATGCCGGAAAACGAGAGTTGATGTCCAGCAAAGCATACACTACGCCCTGGACGGTAAGCGGCGATGGAAAGTATGCAGGCGGAGATATTGACTGGCCAAAGGCATGCATTGAACCGCTTCCCGATGGGACGACTTATGTATTGGGTGATAGCACCGTGGCGAACTGTCATTCTCAAATCGCCCCGGACACCAGTTACCTCTTTTTCAATTTAATGTTTGATCACAGCAATGCCCATCTTTACCGGTTTACAACATTTCTGCACGTTACAAGCCTTATCAATATGCCCGGCAACGCAAAATCTTGGGACTGCTGCTGCCCCCGATGGACAAACAACACCCAGTATTTGACCGGAGGATATCCTTATGTTACGGCATACTTCTACAACCCTCCTCTCCCAGCCCCAAAAACCCTTGCCCCGGGAGCGTCGGGAGAATTTTGTTTCGGTAAATTCAATCAGGATCTTACCGCGATAACGTGGGTCAGGATAACCGACATGGACAAAAGATTTAGAAAACTTGTCGGCGATGGTTGGGTGGCGAACGGTGAAGGGCCCAATAAATCATGAAATGGCTTTTAGCGGCATTGTGCCTTATTTCCTGTTGCGGCAGGCAGGTGGTTTCTCATCAAACTGCGACGCACGGCTTGAGTTTAGTGGCGCCTCAAGGCGGCGCCACCTTTTACGTCGGCGACAGCATGAAGATACAATGGACAATCGATACCGCCATCTCAGGGCTCGAGTTTGAGTTTTCGCCGAATTCGGCCGGATATTTCCCATTCGCTTTTGTGGCCGATACCTTCACTCTTACCGGAACCGGAAACATTAAGACAATTTCATGGAAGATTCCCGACTCGGTGTTGGTTGGAAATAATGTAGAAACGAGCTCGGTCACGGATTCCGGCGTGATCATGATCCGTGATTATTTTGATTACAGCATTTATTGCGTTTCTGATCGTTTTCATGTCAAGAAGAGATAGCCGCATTTTGGGTATGGAAGCGCCTGCAAGGAAATTCGGAAACTCCCCGCTGTTTTTGGGCGTGCTTTTTCTCATGTTCATGACGATGTGCTTTTCAATGGGCTATCCGGTATTGAACCGGTATGATCCCAGAACGATTGAAGGGGTCGGGTGTGATGCAACGGAATATTACAAGATGGCGGAATTCAACTATGGTGAAGCAGACGCCCCGTTCAGGTTTCGTGTGCTCGTGCCGACCCTTGCCGGCCTTGTCTTTCCCGTGATTTCACGGTTCTGTCCCCACTCGTGGAACCCGATGTTCCTCTCCTTGCTCTTTGTGAATGCATTGTTCCTGTCTTCCGCGGCTCTTCTACTTTTGTTTCTCGCGTTGCATTTGAAACTCGGAACAACCGCGAGCATTCTTGCTCCCTTTCTTTTCCTGACGGGATTTCCTATTGCCAATGGACATCTTTCGGGGCTCGTTGACGCGGGTGAAGCGTTCTTTATCATGGCGCTTATCGTGTGTGTTGCAAAACGAAAGTGGCCGTACTGTCCGGGTATCATACTTGTCTCCTCACTTGCCAAAGAGACCACGGTTCTCTTCGGCTCAACGTTCCTCTTCGTATCCTGGCTGGCGGATTTTGCCGCGGCAAAAGACAAGGATTACCGTCCTGTGCCGTTTATAGGGTTGTCCATTCTTGCGGCAGCGATTTCCGTTCCCGTGATCAGCGCACTGGTGGGCGGCGAACCGTACTCCGTTCACGCATTCAGCGGCGAGCAACTGCAACACCTTTTCCCTAATCTGGCCATCGTCCTGACCGCCGGCACAATGCTCTACACGTTCATTTTCCTGCTTCCGGCGGGATTGTATCATGCTCTCAGGATGCCGGGGTGGTTTCTCTACGGATCACTTGCAATGGGCGCGGCAGCCGTCCTCTGCGGCGCGTACGCAAAAATCGGGGGAAATTTGTACCGGCCCTTGTTTGACACCATTGCTCCCCTCCTTTGCATTTCTGCGGCGCTCACCATAGGGCACATTATTTCTTTTTTCAATGAACGCTGGGGCGGCGCCTCGCCATGAACACGGTTGTCATAAGCGCAGGATCGAACATCGAGCCCTTTGCAAATCTCGACAGGGCAGTGGATCTCTTGAAGGAGCACCTGCGCGTTCTCGCATGTGCAAAGCGTCTCACGACCGGTCCCGTAGGATTCTTGGACCAACCGGATTTTGTCAATACCGCGTTTCTCGCAGAAACTGACCTCGACGCGGCGTCGCTCAAATCGTTCCTCAGGGGCGTGGAGGACCGGCTCGGCAGGGTCCGGGGCCCAAACAAGTATGGTCCGCGGACCATCGATCTTGACATAGCAGTATTCAACGGCGAAATTATGGACAACGACGTGGTTGAATGGGACTTTTTGAGGGAACTGGTTCTCGAAGTCGCGCCGGAACTCAAGGGACGCCTGTTTCGACGGTCCTAGCTTGAATTGGATCCTTTGACGCGCAGCGCCCCGAAAAATATCTATTTTATGCATTGAAGGACCTCGCCGCAAACGGCGAGAAATTCGTTTTCCGTGCGATTCCCCACAACCCGCAGGCACGCTAGATAAGGACCCACTGCCATGGAACATAATGCCAACGATCAGACGTTGGTGCTCATCAAGCCGGACGCCCTCAAAAATTCTCTCACGGGTTATGTCTTATCCCTTCTGTCGGAATTCCATACCGGCCTGCGCTTCGCCGGTGTGAAGGTTGTACACGTCAACCGGATGCTCGCGGAAGAACATTATGCGGAGCACCGGGGCAAGGTGTTCTATCCCTCGCTCATAGAGTACATAACCGGCCGCCTTCACTATTCCGAAGATGGGTGGAAACGGAGGGTGATTGCGCTCGTGTACCAAGGCGCAGATGCCATTCGAAAAATACGCGAAATCGCCGGGCCCACCAACCCGTTGAGCGCACGCGAGAAGAAGCCGGGCTGCATCCGGTCTCTTGGAACCCTGGCACCAATCACAGACGAATCGGGGAAAGTGATCGGCGAACGCATGGACAACCTCATTCACGCCTCGGCAAACGAGGCTGACGCCGAACGCGAAATAAAACTATGGTTTAAGCCCAACGACGTTCCGCCGGCCATGCAGCCCTATGCCACGAGCGAAAGCGACGAGCATTATTATTACAAAGCCGGCAAGCTCTTTACCACCCATGAGCCGGGCAGCGCCTGTTTGCTCGCGCCGGGGGATATTTCCTGGAAATCGGATCTCGATACGCTGCGGTTGCTTTGCAAAGGCCGGAAGTCGGCGTGTTCGCTGGAGGCCGTTGTTGCGAAGTACTTGATTAATGAGGAGTGGGAAAAAGAGTAGGCGGAAGCGCGCCGCTATTTTCCTTCGCCGCTCTTGTCGACTCCAGTATCAGTATTTCAATGGCGGGCATGACATGCCAAAATTAAATCGCGGATTGTGACCGTGGTCACACACCTGAGGTTCTCGCAAGTATATTTTTTATAATGAGGGCCCAAGAGACATTTTTTCTTAATTTCATCAAATAACCTTTTCACGAGAGGAACCATATATGGTCAAGAAGCTTTGTTCTGTAACGCTGTTTGCCATTTTGGCAATGTTTTCCGTTTCATCATCCCAAATTATCCGGCCGCCGATTATCATACTGTCGGATGGCTCGGTTGCCGGCGCCATATCCGACAGCCTGACCGGAGCGCCAATCCAAGGCGCCAAAGTAATGCTGCTGCACAATCAATGGACGGCTCTGGCGAAATCCGCGGTTTCTTCGATAATCATCCTCGGCCATTGGACCGCGACCCCCGTCGATAGCGCAATGTCGGATGCAAACGGCAATTACTCCTTTCCGAATGTCGATACGCTGACGCAGTCGACGTCCACCACGGCTCCCTATTATTCAATCATGGCCACAGCCGCGACATACGACACCGCGACCAGCAGTCCATTCGGCGTTGCCATCCGTGCTACAACCACGATAAACCTCAAGCTTCTTACGGCAAGCATTGCCGCCACCACCATTGCCGGAACGATCTTCGACAGCCTGACGCTTACCCCCGTCAATCAGGCAATAATCAAATTGATCCGTGAGCAGACAATAATCATCATCAATCCGACAAACGGATTGGCGAAAACATCCGCCGTGATCATTGACACCCTCGATTCGACACGGACCAATGCCTATGGCAAATATGAGTTCACCACTATCGCCGCTGGTTCCTATCAGATATTGACAACCGGTAGCCGTTACGATACGACCGTAACGCCCTTTTTCTCGGTTACTGCGGCCAGCCTGACTGAAAAGGACACAATTTTGGCTCCCAAAGGCGGCGCGATTGAAGGCACCGTGATCGACAGCATTTCAAAGAACGCAGTTGCAGGCGCAACGATCGTGCTCATGAAGAACTATCATTGCGGGTCCGGCGTTTGCCTTCCCGTAGTGCCGGTTCGTGTGGACTCCACCGTAAGCGACGCCTCCGGGAAATTCACGCTCGCCAATGAAGAAGCTCTAACTGTGCCGATCATCTTGACTAAAAAGTCAGCCGTAATTCCGACCTCCTATTACTATTACACTTTGTCGGTTTCGGCGAGTGGCTATGGTCCGGTTGCGCCTGAGGTGGGAGTGGTCAGTAAAAGCATTACGGATGTGTCGGTCAGCCTTCTTTCTTCGACCGCTGTTCGCCGGTCCATCGCAGGAATGGTCGCCCCGGCCGCCGGCACCGTCGTGACCAAAATGGTACTCTACGATGTTGCCGGAAGAATTGTTTATTCAAGTTCCGGGAAAACCGCCCTGGCGGCCGGGCGGATTCCTTTGTCAATGATGGCCAGAGGCAAAACGTATGTCGCCGAATTCACCACCGCAGCAGGTGTTTCGCGCACATTGATCTGCAACCCCTGAAGCACGAAACAGAAAGGCATCCTTTCGGATGCCTTTCTGTTTGACCCATACGGAGCGGAACTACCGTACCAGAAGAACCTGCCTGACAAAATGTCCGCCATCCACGTCAAGACGGACGAAGCAAATTCCGTCGCTCTTGGATGTACCGTTGCCGAAGGTTCCGTTAATCGCGATCGGATGCCAACCGGCCTCGACCCTCGATTTTGCCGTCCGTTCCAGGATTCTTCCTCTTGCGTCAAGAATCTCCATGGAAACCACCGAAGAATTGCTTAGGTAATACCGTACCACGCCGTTGATTGTCCGAATGTCGAGCGCCGGCATGGGGGAAGCCGCCATCGTACGCAACGCCGGCTTCACCACACCCACTATTCCGTTGTTGGGTATCGGGACCACGGTGAACGACGCTGTGCCGTTGCCGAGACCGGGTGAGGTTGCCGTCACGGTCACCACGCCGGGAGTGAAGGTCGAGCGCACAGCAACCTTGCACATGCCGCCTTCCGCTGAAAGGTTCGGATCAAGGGGCGAATGATATCCCAGAGGTTGGCCGGCGGTCACGAATTGATCGGAGCCGCCGCGATAATTACCGGGTCCGGAGACGGCGAACGTTACAATGTTACTCGCGGTGGGACACCAGTTACCGTTGGCGTCAACAACCTTTGCAAGGATCAAAGCGGCGTCGGTCGCGTTGGCGGTGATGTTGAATACTTCACCGTTCGGCTTTACAATGGGCGTGTCTACAACGAGAACGACATGGTCCGGAGCGCCCGCCGTTATTTTCTGATCCGTGCAGACCTCATTGCCGCTTGAGTCAAGGCCTTGGGCCAGCAGCGTTCCCGCGGCCCAAGCCACACTCCAATGGCATTGGAACGGCATTGAGGTCGGATAATTAGGAGGTTGGGTCGTAAAGTCGTTCTGACCAGCTACCCCGGAATCCGAGTTGGGCTTCTGGTTTCCTAGATCCGTGCCGTTGAGCAGGAGTTTAACCGTTGGACAATTGCTGAATACATTGACCGTCACGGTGCCTGTGCGGTTCCAGTGATGGGCAATAAAGACAACGGGTTTGACCGAAAAAGGCAGCCATGCCGCCGAATATATCTTGTACAGCATCTTTGGAATACGGCTGAAATCCATCATCGAAGACCCGAACGACCGGGGGGTGCCACCTTCCGAGAAAGTCCCCTCTTCACCGGGAGTCTCAGCCAGATACCACTGACATAGGCCAAAAGGGTGGGTGGTGTTTGTTATGTCTGCCGACCAGTTTCGCAGGAACTCCGCAGAAAAATATATCTCCCAATCATACGCAGCCCTCGAAGACTGTCTGCCCCATGATTCCGCTCCCCACCAGGGACACTGCGGATGAAACGGTTTCTGCTGCGCATCACAACCGGTCAAAGTGCAGGCGATCAAATCGCCGACCACATATCCCGGACCGCCCCGGCAAGACTGGGCCCTTGGAGCAAGAGAGTCCCATGTAGTGGAAACAGCCCTTGTTAAATCGGCAAAGGCAGGATCAATGTCCCCGTTGCTTGCTTCCCAGGCAAGAATGGAAGGATTGTTCCTGTCCCGTACGACCATGTCCCTGTGCAATTCCAACTTAAGGCCTTTCGTGTAGGCAGAGGCGTTCGCGCCGGTGGAGAATGCACCCTCGCCTTCGCCGCTGGGTTGGATGAGCATGACTCCATAGGCGTCGCAGGCCGCGACAAATCCCGGGCTGCACGATGAGTGCCCGGGCCTCCAAAGTCTGCCGCCGGCGTCCGCAAGTATCTTCGCGTCGCGGTATTCGACCTCAGGAGGCAATGCCGTGCCAAGGGCGGGATAGTCGTAACGCGAGGCTGCGCCCCACAGTAAATGTTTGTGCCCGTTGATATAGGGGAAATCGGAGTCCCATGTAATCGTGCGTATTCCCAAAGGGGTTTGGGCCAGATCGAGCGTCGTGGCGCCGACCTTGACTATGTGGTACACCGTGTACATGTACGGCGTGCCAAAGGTGCTGGCGTTTGGGTACCACAAATGGGGGTTGGCGATGGTGCTGGTCTGGTTAAAAATGTAATTGGAGCCCGCATTGATGGACTGGGTATTGTCCTGGGTCCAAACCACGTTATTGGCCGCGTCCACGATCTTGGTGGTAAGGGTGACGGTTGCCGCACCGGTTCCGTCGTTTTCAACGTTCGTGAGGATCCGTACCGTGGCGGAAGCGTCGGAGGCCGCCGTGGTGGCCACGTAGGTTCCCCATTTTTGAAGAACGGAATAGACGTTCATCGGTATATGGACATTATCGGTAATATGCATCCATACCGGGCGAAACACACCGCCGTCCGCCTGACCGAAACGGAACCCGAGGGAAAAACCGGGGTCTGCATAGGTTGCTCCGTTCTTGCTGAGGCGCACTGCGAGAACGTTGTCTGCGCCGCCGAATTGCACGTACGGAGTCGCGTCTATGACGAATCCTATAAACCCGATCACATGGGTGCATTGAGGATTGTATGCGCTGTTGCCGGGAATAAACGTGCCGTTTACATAGACCGAAGCGCCCACATGGGCTCCTTCAAACTCTATGAAGATCTTTCTTCCGGCATACGCATTATCCAGGGTGAAGTGCTTGCGATACCAGTTTGTACCGCCGTACATGGACCCGTCGCCGCCTCCGCTCGCCTGGTTGATAAATGTGTCGGTGTCATTCCAGCAATGCGGAATCCCGACGTTTATCCATCCGGCCTCGTTGAATGTGGGCGCCTGGGCGCCGGCCGGATCGGATTTTGTGAATTTCCATGGTGTTACACCCATGTTGATTGTCACCCTGTTGCTCGTTTCCCCTGTGTAAGTATCCGCGAAGCCGGACCCGGCAGCCAGCATCGTGACAACCAGCGCCCATCCAAGAATTTTACCTTTCATTGTCATCCCGCCCCCTGAGTAGATTTTTTTTCTAGACCATTCAGCATTCAATACATGGCATGGATTCGAACTCTGCTTTGCGTACCCCCCCCCTTCCCCAAGTGGTTACAAAACCAGTTCCAACCCAATTCCTGACCTTATAATATAACACACATTCGCCAATCTTGACGGAATACTTGGTTCTTTTGTCGCCCTCCCCCTTGCCTTTTATTCACAACGCTTTTATTGACTTTGTTTGGTAATTTTGTTATATTACCAAACAACCAAATGACGGGGAGGTCTGATGAAAAGCGCAAAGTTCCAAAAATACGAAGCGAGAGCATCCATCATCAAGTCAATGGCCCACCCTACCCGACTGTTGATTATCGACGAATTGTCCAAACATGAGCGCTGCGTCGGTGAATTAACTGCAATGGTAGGAGCAGACACGTCGACGGTCTCAAAGCATCTCCTGGTACTGAAAAACGCGGGGCTCGTTGAGGACGAAAAACGAGGCCAGATGGTTTACTATACCCTAAGCTGTTCCTGCATTCCGAAGTTTATCTCCTGCATCGAGTCTGTAGTGAAGGAAAGTGCGGAAAAACAAATGGCTCGCGCCATAGGGTGAAAGTTTATAAAAAGGCATTCCCTGTCCAAACGAAGCCTGGGATTCTCTTTGCCCCGGCAAATCACGCAGGGGCCCGGATGGCCGAAGGGTGGGTGCACAATCTCAAGGTGAGGGTATTGAGGCGTAGCGATGACAAATGACAATTCTTCCCGCAACCAAGGTTCGAACGCAAAAATTCCGATCGCGGCCCCTGTTCGCCTTTCGTCGACGATGACGCTCGCCGATCGCTATGGCGCGATTATGTGTCGCATCAGCAATAGTTTCAGAATGAAATACACGGTAGCCCCGGGGCTCTACGCATTGGGTAACCCGGACCAGGATTCTCCGGTGCTGATCACGGCCAATTACCGTCTAAGCTTGAATATGCTGCGAGCACACCTTGCCCACAGAAACGCCTGGATACTGGTGGCTGACACAAAGGGTATTAATGTGTGGTGCGCCGCAGGGAAAGGTACCTTTTGTACCAACGAGATTGTCAAACAGGTTTCGGCGTGCAATCTTAAATCAATAACTTCGCGCCGCGTACTTATTCTGCCGCAACTTGGCGCATCCGGTGTTTCCGCGTCAAAGCTGCAAAAGGCAAGTGGCTTTTCGGTACACTTTGGCCCGGTGCGTGCATCAGATCTTCCAATGTATCTTGACAACAACTGCATCGCCAGCCCCATGATGCGGCGTGTGCAATTTTCCTTCATTGATCGCGCAAAACTGGTTCCAATGGAGACGATCCCCGCTTCCCAAAAGGTGGGGCTCTTCTTGCTCTTTGTCGCAGTTCTATGTGGCATAACACGCACGGGTATTATTTACAGGCAAGCGCTAACGGGTGTTTTGCCTCTCCTCATAGCAGGACTGGTCGCGCTTTTCTCGGGCACGGTCTTGCCGCCGCTGCTTCTGCCTTTCATTCCGGGCCGGGCATTTTCGATCAAGGGATTCGTTACCGGCCTGATTGGCGCAGTTGCAATGATTTCTTTATTGCCACTGTGTCGAAGCACACCCTTCTTAACGGCATTCAATTTGTTCTCTGTGCCCGCGTTGAGCTCGTATCTGGCGTTTCTGTTTACGGGCAGCAGCACCTATACGTCGCCTTCAGGCGTCAAAGCGGAGTTGAAAATGGCGTGGCCGCTCTACCTTGCGAGCGCTGGAATATCCGCCGTACTGCTCATCATGGTACTTATTCGCTTCTGGAGGATTGCATGAAACATTTGTACATATCCGGGGTGTCGACCTTGAAACTTACCATAGAGAAATGCACCGGCTGCGGACGCTGCGTGGAAGCTTGTCCTCACGGCGTCTTTGATATTCACGACCATCGCGCTCAAATAATAGAGCCTGATAATTGCATGGAATGCGGCGCTTGCTCTCAGAACTGTTCCTTTGGCGCACTATCCGTAAAAAACGGCGTTGGGTGCGCTGTTGCAATGATAAACGGCTTGATGACTAAAGGCGATCCTGATCAAGGCACCTGCGACTGCGGAGGAGAAGCCAATTCGTCAGGAGCATGCTGCTGAACCGGCATTGTGAGATTTTCGTTAGCCAGTAAAACGGAGAGCTGCCTCTAACTATTTTCTTTGTTCGCAGGACAATTTCACCAAAAGGAGGCAAAAAAAATGACGCCGATCAAAGTCTTATTTGTATGCGTTCACAATTCTGCAAGAAGCCAAATTGCCGAGGCCTTTTTGAATAGCTTGGGAAACGGACGGTTCCTTGCGGAAAGCGCTGGCTTGGAACCAGGTGAATTGAACCCCGTCGTCGTGGAAGCGATGAAAGAAAATGGATTTGATATTTCAAAGAACAAAACTAAAAGCGTTTTCGATTTTTACAAGCGGGGAAAACTTTTCAACTACGTAATAACCGTCTGTGATAAGAATGCGAGCGAAAGGTGCCCAATTTTCCCCGGAATGGTGACTCGATTGCACTGGAGCTTCGATGACCCAGCGAGTTTTGATGGCACGCCTTCGGAGAAATTGAATAAGACAAGGCTGGTTAGAGACAGCATAAAAGAGCGTATACAGCTTTTTATAAGAGAAGTAGGCGAAAGGCAGTAATTTCACACTATGCAAAAAGCTGAAATCTACGATAGATATCCTATTTCGAGCGTTGTTATTTACAATGGCTCGACCATACTGCATTTCCTCACCGGTGGATTGATTCTTCTTTTTTTAACCAAGATCATCGGTTTTTCCGGAATCGCCGTTTCAGCGCTTTACATCGTACTTGCTTTTCTGGAAATGTATGTGATAATGCCGCTTAAAGTATGCCCGAGTTGTGTCTATTTCCGAACATCGGGAAGCCTTTGCATCTCCGGATTGAATGTATGGTCAAAAATGATCGCCAAGCCAGGAAACTCTACTGATTTTCCCCAGCGAGCCCAAGGCTTGTTTTGTCAGAACAACCTTTACATTACATCATTAGTTTTTCCGATTCTCTTGGGCGTTCTCATCCTGATACTAAAATTCAATTTGTTGTTGTTATTTTTCGAAATCGGACTCTTCCTACTCCTTGTGCTGAGATTCTTTTTGATAATTCCATCGCTTGCTTGCGTTCATTGCCGTTCAAAATTCGTTTGTCCTCAGGCCGGTCAAATGGGAGTAAGGGAAAAATAAAGGGAAAGACCAAGCGTTTACCTTAAGGAGGAATTCGATGAACCCTGAATCACCATGGTACTTGAGAAAGTCGCCTCTGGGCGCAGCGTATCAACATTTTTCGAGCGTGGCTAAACAGAAAACGGTACTGGATGATAAAACCAAAGAATTAATCAGAGTAGCCATAGCGTCAGTGTTCAGATGCAATCATTGCACGGAGCATCATATCAAAGATGCACTCACTGCTGGCGCAACTAAGGAAGAAATTTCAGAAGCCCTTCTTCTTGCTTCGCTTCAGTCGGCAGGTACACAACTCAATTGGTGTAAAGAGCTGTTTGAAAAATATTTGGGTAATGAGTAATTCTTAGCAAGAAAAGCAGGGAACTTTAAATGGCTGAAAAAGAAACAAAGTCACTTTCATTTCTCGACCGCTACCTTACGGTATGGATTTTCCTCGCCATGGCGCTTGGCGTAGGTATCGGCTGGTTGTTTCCTGCGGTGTCGGTCGGATTGTCACGCATGAGCGTGGGAACCACCTCGGTTCCCATTGCCCTCGGCCTGATTATCATGATGTATCCGCCGCTTGCCAAGGTAAACTACAGGCGGATCGGCGGCGTATTTACGGACAAGAAAGCACTGGCCCTCTCGCTCGTTCAGAACTGGATTGTGGGCCCGGCGCTGATGTTCCTCTTGGCAATCCTCTTTCTGCGCGACCAGCCGCACCTCATGACCGGCGTCATCATCATCGGCCTGGCGCGGTGCATCGCCATGGTGATCGTATGGAACAGCCTGGCCAAGGGCAACAGTGAATATGCCGCAGCCCTGGTCGCATTCAACTCCCTGTTCCAGGTTTTATTTTTCGCATTGTATGCATGGATCTTTGTTACCGTGTTGCCGCCCTTGTTCGGCCTTGCCGGTCACGTAGTCCGCGTGTCGATGAAGGACGTGGCCATTTCGGTCGGAATTTATCTGGGGATTCCCTTTGTCGCGGGATGTGCCACACGCATGATTGTGGAACCGGTCAAGGGAACCGAATGGTATACTCAGCAATTCATGCCAAAAATCGGTCCCGTAGCCCTGATTGCCCTGCTTTTCACCATTCTAGTCATGTTCATTTACAAGGGTAAGACAATTGTTGCCTTGCCGCTCGACGTTGTCCGCGTTGCAATTCCGTTGGGAATTTATTTCCTTATCATGTTTTTTGGATCAATGTTCCTTACGCGCCGTGTAGGCATCGATTATGGAGAATCCGTCAGCCTGTCCTTTACGGCCGCAAGCAACAATTTCGAGCTCGCCATTGCGGTTGCCGTGGGCGTGTTCGGTATCGCTTCGCAGGAGGCGTTTGCGGCCGTGATCGGTCCTCTCATCGAAGTGCCGGTAATGATTGGGCTGGTGAATGTCGCTCTTAAATTGCGGAATTCTTTCAAGAGTACAAACGAACAAGAGAATGATTCTAAAAACGGTTAAATTCTTATTCGCGTCTTGTCGCAACAATTATATCTCCCGAATCTGAAGCGATGATAGATTGATCTTTCCCAGTCCTAGCTCGTGCGCCATTCTGGTCGTTCGAACCTCTTCACCTTTGATACCGAGCAGATTAGCGCCGTACACATCCATAGCGACGCGGTCCACGCCGGCGAACACTTTCTGCGGTGTGATCAGTTTTCCGGGGCCCTGTGGTCCATTCGTTGTGATCATTTGCGTCCCGTCGAAGATACACAGATCCGGCTTTCTTAAGAGGTTTATGTCTGCGATGCATTGTGAAAGGAACTCGACGTCGTCGTAGAAGCCGCTTGCCCCGGATCCGGTGTGGAAAAAGCGGTTGGTACTGCGAGACGTTGCACCCATCATGTTCTTCATGGTACCGGTAAACCGGACTCCGTTGTGATTTTTCGCAATAGGTATGTTGATGAGCACATCGCAATCCAGCAATCCTTTCACGATTTCGGCTTTCTTGATCGACCGGCCTTGCGGAATGGACACATTCACGAATTCATTTCCAAGAAATCGGACGGCCTTCACCTCGTCATGGAATTTTTCGGAGAGAGCGCTGCGACTCCAGTAGGAGGCATCGAGGTTCTTGAAAACCCCGATTTCCTTGGCGCCTGCATCCAAGCACATACGGAGTACAGCCAGCGTGACCTCCGGATTCACGTAACTTCCCTGATATTGCCAGGGAGAATTGATCAACAAGCCCACTTTCGATTGTTTCGATACGAACTTGGGCATTCCGCCGAGGATTTCCACGGCTTTCATCGTGTTCTTGAAATAATCCGTACCCTTCACGGCTGCAATGTCGACATTGACATCAGCGAACACTGACCCCAATGTACTGCTTCCCAGGATCGTTGATGCGCCGAGCAACGCGCTGCTTTTTATGAACGAACGGCGACTGATTGATTCTCTCATGTGCGTTTCCCTTTCACTCCTTTACTGTTTTTTTTTCAGCATAACCTTCCCGTTGTATCGAACCAGGATTACGCATATAATCGACGAAAAGTTCAAAAAACGACCTCATTCGTTCAAAGGCCTGTTCTTCTCATTCCGCTGAAGCGTTCTTATCAATCCCCAACTTGCGTAACTTTCTAAAAAGTGTTGCCTTGTGAATCCCGAGCCTGCGCGCCGTTTTTATCTTGCTGCCGCCCATATCCGCGAGCACGCTCGCGAGATACAGTTTTTCCAACTCATCGAAATCCTTGACATGTGAGATTGCCTGCAGGCCGACGGGAGGAGTGCCGCCGCGGAACTGTTGGGGCAGGTGGGCAAGGCCTATTGCCGACTCCTTGCAAAAGACAAAGGCATGTTCGAGTGCGTTTTCGAGTTCGCGGATGTTGCCTGGAAAATCGTGGGACATGATCGCATTGAGCGCCTCCTGCGAGACGGCTTTGATTTCTTTGTTATACCTCGTGTTGAGATGCTCGATAAAATGATCGCACAGCAGCGGAATATCGCACCTCCGGTCTCTGAGCGGCGGCAGTTTTACCACAAGAACATTGATCCGGTAAAACAGGTCCTCTCGGAATTTGCCCTCTTTCACCATGGCTGAAAGGTCTTTGTTGGTGGCGGCAATGATCCGCACATCAACCTTTGCCTGTTCGGTGGCGCCGAGGGGCTCAAATGTCTTTTCCTGAAGGACGCGAAGCAGTTTTACCTGCATGGCGGTGGATATGTCGCCGATTTCGTCAAGAAAAATGGTCCCCCCGTTTGCACGCATGAACGTGCCCGGTTTGTCCTTCTTTGCATCTGTAAATGCCCCGGCCTTGTAGCCGAACAGTTCGCTTTCCAGGAGGTTGTCGGGCAGCGCCGAGCAGTTGATGGCGACAAACGGTTTATTTTTGCGACCGCTCATCTCGTGCAGCGATCGCGCCACAAGCTCCTTTCCCGTGCCGCTTTCGCCGGTGATGAGCACCGTGGCCGGGGTATGAGCAACTTCTGGAAGAATATCGAATATTTCCTTCATGAGCGGGCTTCGGCTCACCATGTGGTGAAAGCTGGCCCGGTCCACAATCTCTTTTCGAAGATTGGCGATCTCGCGCCGCGCTTCTTCGGTCTCCTTCTTCGCCTGTTTGATCCGCGCCTCGTCGGCCCTTTTCTTTTCCGTTACATCCTGAACCTGAACAAGATAGAGCGCCCGGGACCCCGGTGATTTTTCCAGTGGGGTTATGTTCCAAATAAGATACCGGTCTCCTTTGTGCTCGCCCGCCTGTCCGGCAAAGGACATTTTTGTTTCGTGCTCAACGCTTTCCCCCGCGCAAAGCTTGTCCCGTTTTTCCTCGGGCAACTGCAATGCGGCAAACACGGAAAACGGAATGTCGGCAGGCGCTGCGTGATCCGGAATGTCGAACAAGTCGCAGAACGCCCTGTTTGTCTCGGTAAGCGCGCCTGCGTCATTGCACAATGCGATCCCGATGGGCGACCAGGACACGATGCTCTTGAACAGCTTTTCGCTCTCTTTCAGCTTCTGCTCGGCGATGACGCGGCCGGTGATGTCGATGATGCACATCCGCATGCCTGTGATTTCCCCGCCTGCAACAATAGGGGATGAATTGACAAGCAGATGGAGGAAGACGCCGTCTTTTCGCGTTACCGAGTAGACGCCCGGGTTGCCAAAGTCGCCGTGGTAAATATTGTGAAGGTCCTTCTTGACACGCTCGTGATCGTCCGGCGAAATCATATCGAACAAATAGACCCCGCGCTTGAAATCTTCCTGGGTGAGAAGGAACGTGTCGAGCCCCTTCATGTTCGTGTATGTTAATTTCATCGAATTGTCCCACTCGCAGATGACGCCGGGGAGCAGCTGGGCGGTGTCGCGGAACCGGTGTTCGCTTGCACGCAGCTCGGCTTCGGCGCGGACGCGATCGGTGATGTCGATGAGTGATATAAGGCTGCGCCGTGTTCCCGGAATCATGCCGACGCTCACGAGTATGTTGCGAATGTCGCCGTTTTTCTGCAGGAGTCTGAACTCGTATTCTGCGGGTGCGGGGCCGGACGCATCGCGCCGGCTGCGAAAGTAGCCGGTCATCCGGTCCCTGTCGTCGGGCGCAATGTACTGGGTGAAGGGCTTCCTGCTCTTTATTTCTTCCTGGCTGTACCCCGTAATAATCTCCGTTTTGTGGTTCCCGGCCGAAATGGTCATGTCGTCTTCGAGGACCAGCATTGCAGTACCGGTGTACTCGAGGGCCGCATTGTACTGCTCCTCCTGCGTGCGCACGGCCTCGCGCATCCGCTCCACATCCTGTTGGGCAGCGGTCAGGTCTTGCACTTTCTTTATGAGTTCTTCCTTTGTCATCGATCCGAAATCCATTGGACCTCCCCGGGAAACGACCCCGCGCACAATCGCGAGAGAGATTGTTGTCCTTTGCATCCTAAAATAGAATGTCTCTTACGCTTTGACAAGTCTTGAGAATCCCGGCCGTAGTTGCTTCGGTTCCGCGTTCTAGTATTTTGCATGGAGCGGGAATGCGAATGCCGCACGGCGCGCGGCTGCGAACCCTTTCACGCACACATCCGGGCTTGTCACGTGAAGCCTTTCAAGCGAACCTACATCGAGATTACCAACGCGTGCAATCTGTCGTGCACGTTTTGTCCGGGCACATCCAGGCGCGTGGAATTCATGGACACGGGCCTCTTTGAAAGCATCGTGGCCAAGCTGGGGGCGCGCTGTACGCATCTCTATTTTCATGTGTTGGGAGAGCCGCTTCTCCACCCGGCGCTCCCGGAGTTTCTCGACATAGCGTACAGGCGGGGCAAACTCGTGAATCTTACTACCAACGGTACGCTTATCGGAAGTGCCGGTGCGGCGCTCCTGGAAAAGCCCGCAGTGCGACAGGTGACGTTTTCCCTGCACAGTTTTGCAGCCGCCGGCAAAAGATCGGTGGAAGACTATGTCGGCCCTATCATTGATTTCGCCCGCACGGCACGCGCACGGCACCTCGTAAGCCTCAGGCTATGGAACGAGGACGAGCCTGACGACACAGGAACCTGTGCGGCCTTACTTGAAATCATTAAGAGGGAATTTCCTATGTGGCTCCCCGCGCGACGGAAATCGGGCGGAAATCTTGACCTGTGTCTTGACAAAAACATATTTCTGAACCCCGTTGCTCGCTTTTCCTGGCCGGACCCGAACGGCCCGGACTGCGGCACAACAGGCTACTGCCTGGCGCTGAGGGAACAAATCGCCATTCTTGTTGACGGCACCGCGGTCCCCTGCTGCCTTGACAGGAACGGAGCAATGGCGCTCGGCAACATAAAAGGGCAAACGATGGACCAGATCATTCTGTCCGATCGCGCCCGTCGCATTCACAACGGATTTTCCAAGCGTCAGGTTGTAGAACCCCTTTGCAGGCACTGCTCTTACCGGTTGCGCTTTTCAAGACAAGCGCCCCCTGCTTCAACGTAAGACCCGGTGCTCCACGAGTCGGCATCTCGGACCGCCATGTTACCGGTCCGCATCCAGCCTGACAATCTCATACGGCAACATCCTGACCCGCATTGTCCCGTGGATCGTTTTTTCCACGGCCCTTTTGTCTTTTCTGAATTCGAGGGGCCTGCAGCACGCCTGCCCGAAGGTTGTTTCGTTGAGACGGACCCTGTGAACAACCGGAGGAAGGCCGCGCAGAAAGACGTTCTTTGACGCGGCCGTCAAGTTCGCGACCAAGTATCTCTTCTTTCCCTCGCGCTCAAGCGAGCATGCAACCAGGCCTCGTGCAGCGACATCTCTTTGGAACCTGATGCGGCCTCCGGAAAATTCTCCCACATCCGCAAACACGTGATACATCGGAAAAACGCGCTTGCCGCCCCGGACCATGATGCCGCAGTCACCCGTTGTTTCGAAATACGTTATGCCGGACGCGCCGGCCCGGGCCAGCCGCACGATACTGCCCAGGGTCCAGACCGCACCGAGAAGCGATTTTTGACGCGGGTCTGGGCCGTGATCCTTCTGCGGCGATTCGGGGTTTGGCCGGGGCCTCAGCGTGACGGGCGTCACGAAGACACGCACGCGGGGAAACCGTTGTCGGGCGGCGGCAACCGTAGGCGCCAGGCCATCCAGGTTCTCCATGACGATGGTGTCATCGAAGGTGTGTACCTGCGGAGTGGCGGAATAGCAAATGCCGGTGGCGCCCTGCAGCAACGACAGGTGGCGGTTGATTTCCACGAAATAGCCGTTGGTCCCGGTCACGATGCCCCCGGCCGGCACGGTTGTGCCGAGAGTTTTCTGCACGGCAGAAAGGGTGTCGCGCGAGGTTACCTTCTCGCCGCCCCTCAAGACGAGGAACCGCGTGACGCACGCGCGGTGGGCGTCGAGCAGCGTACACACCCCGCGAGCGTCCTTCCGGAGGAACCGGCTTTGGTTCCGAAAGTGAAGGGCAACCTCCAGGGGCGCGTTCATGAGTGCAGCGCCGTCGGCCGCGCACTTGAGAGCGGTTGCCCAGTTCTGATTGTCAACCGACACATCGGCCCGGGCATGAGAGAACCGGCAGGCCTTGAGCAATTCGGCCTCGCGTGTTCCCGGATGTCGCCCCGGACCCGATATCGCGATGCCGATGGCGGGAAGGGGGACGGACGCGCCTGCAAACTCCACGTGCACCGGCCGTGTGTTGCGGGAATTCTTTGCCCTTCCATACGCGCCCGTCACCCGCACCACGATCCGCTGGGAAAAGGACTCGCCCTTTTCCACGCAGCGGGGTATGGTGCGAAGCAGCGGAGGGCAGTAGGTCTTGAATGACGCATCTGTCCAGTTTCTCTGGTCTTCCATTTCAAACGTTTCGCCCTCAAAGCGAAGTTCGGACCTCAACGCGGCGCCGAACCGCATACGGAGCGCCCGCATGTCTCTGAACGGCTGATGGGGGCTTATCGCGTCCGGAAAGGCGACGCGCGCCCGTTTGCCGTTTGTGAATTCAACCGTGCACGGTTTCCCCGCGCACTCTTTGAGGGGATGCAGCACGCAGAACCCGATCCTGTTTGCCTCGAAGCTCGACCGGGACTCACCCTGCATGGAAAACAGCAGCGCGCCGCTTTCTGTTCCGTCAATCTTTGCGTGCCAGACAAAATCGATTCCCGGCCGGACGTGGCGGCAATCGAATTCGATGCAAAACGACGACGTTCCTTTTTGTATCCGGACATCGGACACGACGGGCCGCACCGTATTCCAGAACCGGTCCCGCACGGCAACGTAGATACGCCGCACGATCTCGACATTACCGGCCATCACCGAGCGAACGGCGCCGTCGCAGTAGGAAAGGGTGAGGCGTCCTGCACGCAACCGAACCGGACGTTCCGAGGGAACGGCGCTGCCGCGGCGCGCCAGGTTGCGCTGTGATGTTTTGGGCGTCATACACAAGTCTTTTGAAATAGTTTGTGCAGGTAGTGTATAATATACCAGTGCGCGGTAGGAGCGTTCAAGGCCGGCACCGCGTGCAGTGCAGTGAGGATGGATTTCCATGAATCTCTTTCAGTCAATTGTCAAAAGGAAATACAAGCCCCTGATTGTCTTTGTGGGCATACTGGGGCTGTATCTTCCGGTCCAGACCATTCTCCTTCTTGTGACAGGCGACGATTCCACGCTTTCCGTTTCGGTTGTCCCTATCTTGTTTTCCGGATGGTTCATGGGGCCATGGTGGGCCGCCATCGCGGGCGGATGCATCGGCGCGTACTTTGTTGTCGTCAAAATTATCTCTCTTGGGCTCGACGCATGGATCGACATTGCGGTCGGGGGCGGCTCCATTGCCATTTTCTCCCTCGTTGGGATTGCCATCGGCAGGGTGGAACAGCTGAACCGGCTTCTTCGTCAAGAGCTTGAGGCGAGAAAAGTCGCCGAGCTGGCCCTTGAATCGCGCACCCAGCAGCTTGCCCGGTCCAACAAGGAACTCGAACAGTTCGCCTACATTGCGTCGCACGACCTGCAGGAACCGCTCCGGAAGATTTCCGCGTTCGGCTCCAGGCTGTCGTCTAAATACGCGGGCGTGCTCGATGCACAGGGCCTGGACTACCTCTCGCGCATGCAAAACGCCGCCTTGCGGATGCAGAGCCTCATTGAGGGCCTGCTCGCCTATTCACGCGTTACCACAAAGGCCCAACCTTTTTCAAGCGTTGATCTTTCCATAATTGCCAGCGAGGTCCTTGTGGATCTCGAAACGAAAATCAAAGATGCGGCAGCTGTTTCAGAACCTCATCGGCAACGCGCTCAAATACCACGCGCCGGGGGTTGCGCCCACGGTGAATGTCCGCGCGGAGACGGGCGCGGAAACATGCAGGATTACCGTCGCCGACAACGGTATCGGGTTCGAGCAGCAATACGCGGAGCAGATTTTCGGCGTGTTTACGCGGCTTCACGGCCGCAGCAGCGAATACGAGGGGTCGGGCATCGGACTTTCGGTATGCAGAAAGATCGTGGATCGCCACGGTGGGACCATTGGTGCCCAGGCCGAGCCCGGAAAGGGCGCGACGTTTACGGTTGAGCTTCCGGTCAAACACGTTGAAACCGACAATCGCAATTCCTCGCCCGGCGGGAAGTAACGTATATTGTTTTTCCGGCAGGGCTGGGATTTTCCAGGAGTCTTGTATGGACGATAAGAAGAGATCTGTGGTCATTCTCATGGCCGACGATGACGAAGATGACCGGCTCATGGCGAAAGAGGCCTTTAGCGAGGTAAAACTGCTCAATCATTTCTACACCGTTGAAAACGGCGAAGAACTGATGAACTACCTCACGCGCCGCGGAACGTATGCCGATCCGGCGGTCTCGCCAAAGCCCGGCCTCATCCTTTTGGACCTCAACATGCCCAAGAAGGACGGCCGCCAGGCCCTTGCGGAAATCAAGGCCGATCCGCTCTTGCGCCACATTCCGATAGTGGTGCTCACCACCTCGAAGGCCGAGGAAGACGTTCTGCGCTCCTACGATCTCGGGGTGAATTCGTTTATTGTCAAGCCCGTAACCTTCGACCAGCTCGTGGACATCATGAAGACGCTCACAAAATACTGGTTTGAGATCGTGGAACTTCCCCACCAGGCGTAATCCCCATGCCACCCACGCCGATTGTCCGTATTTGCCTCGTCGACGACGATGAAGACTATTACGTCATCACCAAAGACCTCCTTTCGGAGATATCGTCGTTTTCATTTGAGATCACCTGGATCGACACGTATGAAAAAGCTCTTGACGAAACGGCACGTTCCGCGTTCGATGTATTGGTGTTCGATTACCGCCTAGGACCGAAAAACGGGCTCGACCTGCTTCGGGAGGTGATTGCCCGAAATGTCCGAACGCCCGTGATCATGCTCACCGGCCAGGGCGACCGTGAAATTGACATAGAGGCAATGAAAGCGGGCGCGGCCGATTACCTGGTAAAGGGAAGAATCGACGCGGCGCAGCTCGAGCGGTCGATTCGCTACTCCATGGACCGTTTCGCCACGCTGGAGCAGCTCCGCAGCTCCCGGGACTCGCTTCGCACCACCACGCAGGAGCTCGAAAAGGCCCTGCGCAACATCAACGACGAGCTCGAAACCGCGAAACGCGTGCAAAAATCGCTCCTGCCGCAGAACGTGGATGCGCCGGCCGGCATCGAGTTCTCTGCCGTGTATCTGCCGAGCGGGGTAATCGGCGGCGACATGTACGATGTTGTCAAGATCGACGAAACGCACGTCGCCTTTCTTGTGCTGGACGTGTGCGGCCACGGGGTGCCGGCCGCGCTGATCACCGCCATGGCGAAGGTGTCGTTCACCCGCGCCATACTCAAGAATGATTCACCAAAGTCGATTTTTGCGCAGGTAAACACGGAGCTCTGCCGGTTTATGCCCGAAGGCAGGTACGTGACGGCGTTTCTGGCAATTCTGGACCTGGAGAAGAAGGAATTGTCGTTTTCGCGCGCAGGCCATCCTCCGGCTGCGCACGCGAGCAGGCTGCGCCGCACCGTGGACTATTTGTCAACCGGCGCCCCGCTTATCGGATGCTTTACCGACAGTCAGTTCGAAGAGTCCGTCGCCCCGATGGCGGCGGGCGATACGATTGTCTTTTACACGGACGGGCTTATTGAAAGCGTCAACCAGTCGGACGAGCGTTACCCCATGCAGGCGATGGAAGCTATCATCCTGTCGGCCGGAGAGAAACCGGCAGAGGCAACGGGTATTGCGATTATTGACTCCCTGAGGGCCTTTACCGGCCCGGTGCCGCAGGCGGATGACATCACGGTACTTGTGGTAAAGATCCTGTAACCTTTGCATTTGCAAAACATAATTCAAATGCTATTGGATGGCTGAGCCGGAAAAATGAATAGTAAAATGCTTTTGGATAGCTGTGCCGGGTGACCCCATAGTTGGAGTGGTTGCGAGAATCCAATCCTGCGTTGTGGGGCACCCAGAAATCAAGAGTAAGAAGCGGGCGTTTCCCTCGCTTTGCTCGGGTCGGCCCTCCCTCCGGGCTCGGCCGGATGGCCTCGTTGCCGGATCGCCCCTATGCCTTTGGCGGGGTCGCCCGGCAATCCCGCCATGGGGGGACCACTGCGGTCCTGCCTAACAGGTTGTTGAAAAACCTTGCCATTTTGTCAAGCAAGACATATTTTGAGAGGGACATCTCACCTGAAAGGAGCAGCAATGCGCGGTGACAATCCCTCCCAAGGTTTC